>Ga0268249_1000330_pt1 | contig 26343 bp, 13 predicted proteins | sample AgamicAtPe_FD_200257 | JGI IMG/M metagenome (GOLD analysis project Ga0268249, IMG submission 200257) | Agave microbial communities from Guanajuato, Mexico - At.P.e (v2) (version 3) | ecosystem: Host-associated > Plants > Phyllosphere > Phylloplane/Leaf | place: Guanajuato, Mexico | collected... | reverse complement strand
TTGCGAGCCCACTTGCGCTGGCTAGCTCGCTGACCAATGCAGCCGTGCGAGATTCTTCCTCGGCGGTAGCCAGAGGGCCGCCAGTCTGGCTGCACTCGCCCAGCTCAGCCTCCTCTTCATCCTCCTCTTCGTCGTCGTCTTCGTCTTCATCTTCATCTTCGTCTTCATCTTCATCTTCATCTTCATCGCGATCGCAGTCGTCGCTCTCTGAAGCAGAGCAATCGTAACTGGAGCCATCGCTACCCGTAGCCGCCTCCTCCTCCTCCTGCTCGCGGTCGGCGCCATCCGCTGGCTGGTTGAACTCGAGCGTCCTCGTGAGCTCGCTAATTATTGGCCTGATGTTCCAGTTGGCAGCGGCCGAGCACTCGATGTAGTTGCACCTCCAGTGTTTGCGCACGAGTTGCGCCAGATCCTTGAGTATGGGGTTCAGGTCGTGGCTAACGAAGAGCGGATATTGGGCGCCCGCCTGCTTCCGGTCGAATCTGGGCTCCAGTATGAGGCTCAGCCGCTCGCAGCGCCCCTTTTGCCGCTCGAGGGCGCTCGCCGCGGCGGCCGCCACCTGAGTGGCCAAGCGCGAGTCTGCGGCGCTGGCCGCCTCAGGAGGCTGCGAGCTAGCGCTTTGCTGGCTTACATTGCGGCCGGCCAACCCCTTTGGCCCGAGGCTTCCGTCTGGCGTCTCTCTCCTCTGTGGGCGCGCAACTAAGCTTGCGCCGCTAAGCTCGCCTTCGGGCTCAATGCTGCCCTTTGGCTGGCTCCAGTCGCGCTCATTCTGGCGCCGGCGCCTCGAGCTGGGCCGCTTGAGCAGTAGGCTGCCGCTGGACTGGAGGCGCCCGATGAGCGGCTGCTGCGCGCGACCAAACGCGCCCGCCTGTCGCCTGTTGGCCTCGGCGCCAAACTCTGCGCCGGCCGCCGCCGATGGGTCGCGCAGCCCGAGGGCCTGTCGCTCATCTGCACTGGCCTGGTTTGCCTGATCCTGTTGCTGCTGTTGCTGCTGCTGCTGCTGGCTCGGCGCCAGCATCACCGCGTTGGCCGCCGACAGGGTGATCTGGTTGATGCGCATCAGCTGGTCGAAGTTGATGGCGGCCTCGCGCTGCTGCTCGCTGTTCAGTCGCGTGAAGGCCGAATGGGAGCTTAGGAAGCCGACTATTGGCGAGCTTGCCGGCGGAGTCTCGCACCGAATTGCCTGCTGCCTGTTGCAAGCGGCCGGGCCAACCAAGTGGGCCGCCCCGAGCACCTTGCTCGGCGGCTTCCTCTTGCCGAGCAACTGGCGCCAGTCGCGCCAAGTTTTGTGCACATTGACCGCGTTCATGATTGAGTTGCCGAGTTGCGAGCGCGACCTTTGCTCGCAGTCGGCGGCGCCCAAGGTTATGGAGGCGCTGCGAATGCCCTTTGCCCTTGGAACGAGCAGGTGGATTGCGGTCTCAATGGAGGTTTTGATGCTCTGTCGCCGTCGCTCGTCAAGCTCCTCCTCCTCCTCCTCTTCGGCCGCCTCCTGCTGGGCGCCGCCGCTCGCAACAGTGGCTCGGCCCTCGGCGGCCCTCGTCTGGCGATGGGAGGCGGCGGCGGCGGCGGCTCGCGCGTAACCGGCGCAGGCGGATTGGCTCTGCTCGCGGCCAACGAGCAGCCAGCTGTCCTCGTGTTGCTGCTTGCCGGCCAGCGCCAGACTCTGGCGCCGCTGCCTGTTCAGAATGAGACAGTCGTCGGCCGAGAGTTTCCTCAGCTGGCCGGCCAACTGCGGCTGCATCAGCTGGCCAAAGCCAAGCACCGGCTCCTCCTCCTCCTCCACCTCAACTTCCGCTTCCTCCTCCTCCTCGCGCTCGCTCTCCTCGGCCGGCGCCGAGCTCGACTCGCGCGACGAGAGCTTGTCTGCGCCGGCCGCAGCCACGCAACTCGGCCCCTCGAGCAGACTGAGCGAAACCGAGTTGGTCAGCGAGGAGAGCGACGACAGCGACTCGCACCTGTCGGCCCGCTCTGCTCTCGGCTCTGCTCGCGCGTCCGCCTCTGCGGGCAACACCTGTCCGGCTTGATTGTTCGCAGCTGGCTTGGGGGTTGCGCGATCTGGCGCGCGCTCCTCGGCCTGCTCCTCGCGCCCCTTGGAGGCGGCGAGCGATAATGACGAGCCGGAGCTTATAATGCGGATCGAGGGGGCGACAGATAAACTTCCTGTCCTCGCGCCGCCGCCGCCGCCGCTGCCGCCACCTCTACCTGCCGCTAATGGTTTGCGCTCCTCGGGGAGACCGCAGACAGTTGTTTGTTGGCGCGCCTCCTCAGAGTTGGCCGAGCTTGGCGCTGATGGATCAGCGAGCGCGTCGGCCCGCCTCTGCAGCTCGAGCGCCGTAACGACGTTCTTCAAACTTGGCTTGCCCGAATTGTAAAACAAAATCCTCTTCACCATTCCGCGATACCAGATGCGCCTGATTCCCTGGCGCCTGGCGCTCGGCGTGCTCGTGCTGGCCCTCGGCTGCTCGCTCGCCGCCGCCTCAGCCGCCGCCGCCGCCGCAGCCGCCGCCTCGCTCGGGTTTGCCGGCAGGGGCTCGCCGGCGCTCGAGGCAGAGCCAAGACGCTGCCTGAACTTCGAGGCTCGCCTAACGATCGACCTGAGCGCGCCCCCCTCCCGCTCTCGCTCCTTCCCCCTCTCGCGCTCCTCGCAATCGCTCGCCTGCGCAGCCTCCGAGATGGCGCTCACCTGCGAGTGCGACGAAATCAGCGACAGCTTGCGCAACATGTCGGCGCTCAAGTACTGATCAGCGCCCAGCAAGAGGCCCTCGCTGGCCAGCGCAGCCTGGCCGCTCCGCCTGCTCTGTTGCTCGCGCTCAAGTCTGGCCGTCTGGGCCAACGCGGAGGGCTGCGGCGACAGCGGACTCGCCTGCTGCGAGGACCTGGAGAGCGCGTACGAGGAGAGAGTCTGCCAGAGAGCGGCGCCAGTCGAGCTGCTCTTCCGCCGCTCCTTCTCCTTCCCTCCGCTAAACTCGCTCGAGTTCACCTGCACCAGGGGCGCCGCCGACTTGTGGCCAGCCACTGGCTCGCTCGCCAGGCCAGCCGCGGGCTCCTCTGCCGCCGATTGCTCGTGCTCGGCGCCGCAGACGCCGCTCAGCCTGAGCTGCCTCCTGGCGGCCAGCGCGGACGAGCTCTGGAGGAGTCTATTGAATAGCTCTTGGAAGGTTTGCCTGCTCGCCGGCGCGCCCATCGACCCGCAAAGGGGCTCCGATTTGCGCCCGCCGCCCACCTGATGCGGCAGCTCCGCTCCTGTTTGCGCGCTCGCGCCGCCCGTCTGGCTGGCGGCGGCGGTCAGCTCGCAAGCCTGCTGGCCGCTCCTGTTCTGGCCGCCGCCTTGTTCGCGCTCGCACTGCGAGCTGGTTGTGTTTGCGACCGAGGTGAGCAGCTTAGAGTATTGGCGAAAGTTGCTCTCAGCTGTTGGCTGCTGCTTCCTCTTCGCGCCCGGCTGGCTCGTCAGCGAGCCAGACTTTGAGCCGCCCGAGTCGCTCTGCTCGGTTCGTTTGCGCTTCAGGCGGAGCCGCTGGCCGGAGACCTTGAGCGTGGTGGCCACTAGATGGCCCACGAGCGTAGAGGAGGCCTCCGCGGCCGCCCCTCGACTCGGGCCCCAATTCCGCCTTGCCGCCGAGCCACCCGGCGCCGGCCGCCCGCCTTGGCGCCAGAGCAGCCTGGCGAGCGCCCCATTGATGGCGGCGCCGAGGGAGCCACTTCCAGCGCCACTGTCGGCGGACTCGGTCGCGCTCGCTAGCTGGTGGCCGCCGGCTTGGTGGTCGCCTTGCGCCCCCTTTGACCTGCGCCGGCGTCCCTTGTTGCGCTCCTGCCGGCCGGCCGAGTCGGCGCGGGCCAACGACTGGCGGCGCCGTCGACGCCGCCGCCGCCGCCGGCAGCCAGCGCGGGCGCCGCCGCCGCCATCGAGCTGGGCCTGCGACTTTCTTCTGCGCGCAAACTGCCTGTCCTGCCTCGTCCGTCTGGCCGGCGCGCCGAGCCGCCTGAAGCGAAGGCCGATGCAACTCTTAAGCCGCCTGTAGACTCGGCCAAGACTCGAGCCGCACTTGTTTCCAAGCGAGTCGCCCCTCGCCGCGGCTCCAACCATGAGGCTGCAATGGGCGCGCTCGCGCTCGAACTGCATCCACTGACCTGCGGGCCCCCGAAGGGCAGCCTCGTCCGGCTGCACGATTGCGCGCCTCAGCTTTGCCCAGCGCCGCAGCGACACGATGGGGCCGGCGGCGCCCAGGTGCATCCTATGCGCCTTGTAGGCGGCCAGCAGCTGGTGGGCGGCCGCCGCCGGAACCCAGCGGCCGGCTCGCTCGCCGCTCGCCTGGCTCTGTCTGCGGCCGGCGGAGGCTGGCCGGCCCTGGTGCGCGCTCGGCCCGTTTCCAGTGGCGGCGCTTTGCGCGTTGTGGCCGCCGGTTGCGGGGGCGCCGCCGCCGCCGCTAAGCAGGGCGCTCGCCTGGTTGCGCCTGTTCGCGACCTCGCGCATGTGTCTGGCGCGCAACGACGGCTGCAGGGTTGGACACAAGTCGGCCTTGTTTGCTATCACATAAACGGGCACATTTGACATTTCGCGTGACTCAAAAATCTTGTCTCTAAGCGTCTTAATGTACTGGATGCTTGATGGACGGGTTAAATCGAAGACAAGCAAATAGGCGTCGGCCGTCAGCAGATGCGACTGACCCTTGAATTGTGCCCACTCGACCAGCGAGCTCGTTGGAAAGGCGAGCGGCTCAATGCTCGGCATATCAACTATATTGATCTCGTACAAGCTTGTCTTGTTGATGTAGTTTACGCAAAAGTGCTTGATGTTCCGGCGCGCCGACTCCCGCTGGCAGTGGGGCGGCTCGCAGTTGGCCGCCCCAGAGTCGGTTGGCGCCGCAAGCAAGCCAAGCCGGCGCCGGTAGTCGCGGGCGAGCGAGTAGAGGCCGATCTGGCTGTTGGCGCGGCCTGCGGCGCCTAGGGGCGCTGGGCTGGCTTCGAGCTCGCGCTCGCTGGACAGTTCCACTTGGCGGCTTGCTGGTTTGCGCGCGGCCAGCAGTGCCTGCGCGGCCGAGGCTGCCGCCCTGGCCAGCGAGGCGGCCGCGCGCGCCGCCTCGCGCTCCTCGGCGGCGGCCAGCTCGCAGGCGGCGGCGGCGGCGGCGCCACCGGCGCGCTCGGCCCGCTCCTCGTGCGGCGCCGGCCGCCCTCCGCCGCCCGCCGGCGGGCCAGCGCAGGAAGCCGCCGACGACGACTGGTGGAAGTTGCTCAGCCTGCGCTGGTACTGGCGCAACAGGGACGGCATCAGCGCTTGCCTGGCGCCCTTTTGGGCCGGCTGCTCGTTGCGGGTGAAGAGGATGTTGATTATCTTGGCCTGCGTGCTAAGCTCGCCGCTTTGCGCCGCCGGGGGGCTCTTGTTGCTTCCGGCCGCCAGCCTGGCCACCTGCTGGCCAGGTGCGCAGTAGGAGTGCCTGTGCGGCGCTTTGGCCGCTGCCGCCGTTGCCGCTGCAGCCGCAGAGCAGCTCGCCTCGCCGCAGAGCTCGGCCGCAGCGCCACTCAGCCGGACGCCAACCTCGAGCGACCTCTGCTTAAGCGCCGAGTTCACCGGCCCGCCCTTGCCGCTCCTGCCCCGCCCACACCCGCAAGCCGCCAGCTCCTCGGCGCCAATGGGCCTCTTGGCCTGCAGTAATTGGGGCTCCTTGTTTTCGGCGCCAGGCACGTGAGTGGCATTTTGCGCGCCAACGCTGGACGACTCCTCCGCCGGCCGGCCATCCGAGACGGAAGTGGGCAGGGCGGCCGCCCTTGGCTCGGCTGTTTGGGCCCGACTGTTGCCGGCGCCGGACGATTTGGCCTGCGATAAGTTCTGCCCGCTTTGCCTCCCATTGAGCGGCTGGCACGTTCGCGCTAAATCGGCAAAGTTTTGCTTATTTTTCACTTGACCTTCCTGGCGGCCATCGTGACTCGCGAGCGGCGAGCCACTTCCGATGGTCGATATCAAGATTGTGGGTCTCTGCTGCTGCTGTTGCTGTGGCTCGTGAGCCTCGGTGGCGCAACTCCTGCTCGCCTTGCCAGGCTCCTCGCTGATGTCTTCCGCCTTCGAACTCCGCTCGCCGCCCTCAACGAGCGGCGGCGGCTGCGGCTGCGGCGACTTCCCCTCCTCGGCCAGCCGCCTCCCTCTGCTGCGCTGCTGGCGGAGCAGCAACTGCTGCAGGTCAATCTGGCTCGAGAGCAGCGAGGCCAGCCGCTTGCTCTCGATGCCGGCCTCAAGCAGGCGCTCGTGCTTGCAGAGGCTCGCGAGCCAGCCAGCCTCGATCTGTTGCCGCCTCGACTCGAGCTCGGCCGCAACCCTCAGCTCGGGCTCGAACTTGAGCTCCTCGCCGACGAGCTGGCGGATGAGGCTCGTCTTACCTGCTCGTTGGGCGAAGTTGGGCGACGTGTTAGGCTTGTTTTCCAATCCTTTGCTTTGCGACTGGCCGAGCGGGCGAGCAATGCGACGCAACCCGGGACAAGGCGGCGCAAACCGCCGAGGCCGGAAGGGGCGGCCGATAGGCAGTGGAGATAGCGGGCACTGCAGTGGCTTTGGCCGAAGATCATGCAAATTTATCATCCGCCGCCGATCGAGAGCAACGCAAACGCAAACACACGCACGCACATATACACAATCAGAGTCAATTCGGCTTGGGGCATTTACATGTCCCATTTGTGTTTGCAGCAGCATCGCCGCTCGAGGCTCCATCTCAATCTCAATCTCGCGCGCTCGCTCGCTTGCAAGGCGCGCGCGTCTGGCGCCCGCAGTGGGAGCTCCTCCAGTGGCTGGGCCGCTGCGCTTGCCGCTGCCTTGGCCGCCGCCGCCGCCGCGGAGACGGACTCTGGCGCGCGAGTCGCGAACGGCGCTAGGTGACAGTGGCCGACTCAAATCAGGCTACTCGCTCAAGGAGGCTGCGCAGAGTCAAAAGAGCGGCCGGCAAGACTGGGCGCTGATTGGAGGACGTCTCTGTCTGCGCGCAACATAAGCTCAGCGCCCGCGCGCAACCCCGAATGCAAATTAGACCGCTCGCCTGGAGGCCAGTCGCTTGGCCGGAAGCGAGCGACTCTGGGCCGCCAAGTGAGCCCTTTGTCAGTGGGCGGCCATAATGGTGGCGCTCGATCCATTGAAAAGCGCAAATTGTTGCCCAATTTGCGGCGCAACTTGATCCGGCTCTCGCTTGGCCGCCCGTCTCACTGGCTGGCTGCGACTGCAACTGCCAATGCTAATGCCAATGCCGAGGCGACCATAACTGCGACTGCCACTCCGACTGCCGGCGCCCAAAGCTGGATGGGCGCGACAGTGGGCCAGGTCGAGCGGCGCAATGAAAACTTAATCAGTTTGCGCTGAGCCTAGCGAGCGCGCGACTTAATCCAAGCGAGCGAGCGGACGACAGGTGAACGCGTTGGATGCGGTCGGTTGGCTCGAGTTTCTGGCAAAAGTGGCGGCTGGAGGGGGCGCAAATCTCTCCATCCCTTTGCGCGGGATTTTCAGCTTGGGCCGCTCGCTGCGCGGCAACAAACGTGCCCCTCTCATCTCGCAAAGCCAACTTAAACGCTCAAAAGTCTGCCCAGGAGCGAGCCAAAGCCACAAGACGGCGGGAGCCCATTGAGGGCTCATTAGCGGAGTGGCTTGAGTTCGAGTGGCCGCGCCATTCGAGCGGCGCCACCACCAACTCGATGGGCGCCCACTTCCGGCTGGCCCGACTGCTTGTCGCGCCAACAATGGGCCAGGCTGCTTGTTTGGAGCCTCTGCGTTCAAGTTGGAGCGCTCGCTCGGCCCCAAGTGAAAGCTCTGCACTGGCGCCGGCCAATCAGTTTGCGCACCGCCAGACAGACGCATGGACTGCGAGCGCAGCCAACTGTCGCCACCTGGATTGCGGCCTCAAGTTCATCGGCTGGCCGCTCAGCGTTGGGCGAGCGCGCGCGCCTGGCTAGCAGCGGGGCCGCCCAAGTGAGTGATGGGCCAGTGCAGTGGCTGCGCTTAGCTCGCCGCCAGCAAGCTTGAGCGCGCGAGACGAGCTGGGGTCAGCGGCGGCTTGATGCGGCCGCAAGCCTCGGCCAGGATGAATATGTTAATGCCGATTAGTCGGCCGGGCAAAGAGAGGGGCGAGGAGCAGAGATAAGGCTTTCAATGGGCGCGTTTTGTAGCCGGCCAAGTGGCTTTTTGGGCGCCATCTCGGCGGAGAGCGCATCTGGAGCCGGCGACCACGACGGCGACCACTCAGACTCAAACTCTAACTCAGACTCGAACTCGAACGGCGACGAGGACGATCGAGATAGATGAATGATTATGAAAGTGCAATTCTTCCGCCTCGATTCGCTCCGCTTGTCAGGCGGCGGTTTCTCGGCGGCCCCGGCAGCGCGAGTGTCAGCCTGCTTGTCGGCCAGAGCGACAAGCGGGCCCGCTCGCCCGAACAAGTGGCCTGGCTTTAGCTTTGGCCTCGGCCGCTGGCTCGTTGGCTCCGGGCGCGCCGCTTAGTGGCACAGGCCAGCCGCGCAGGTGGCGGCCGATATTTATGGCATTAATCAAGCGGCTCGATGGCGCTCGCTAGGCCGAGATTGGCCGGGCAAGAGCGCGCGCGCGTTCGGGGCCAACGTGTTTACATTGGGCGCCATTCACGTCCATCATCATCATCATCTATCATTGAAGGCGACGGGCGCGCTCGTGAGCGGCGGCGGCGGCAGCGGCGGCAGCGAGCGGGGCGCCAAACGGGCGCGCGACAGGCCGGCCGAGGGGGCGCGCCGTTGGCTTGGCCGCGAACTCGGCCTCGCTGGGCAAGAGGCTGAGCCGAGCTGGCTGCCTAATTTGCGATCAATTAATTTGCGCCCCAAGCTGGCGGCCGGAAGCCTCTCGGCTCCGCTCTTGGCTGAGAGGCGCTCAAAAGTCAACTTTGGCCGGAGAGAAAAAGGGGCGCCCGGAAATAGATTCGGCTGCTCGGCCGAACGCAGTGCGACTAATGGACGCGCGGCCGTCAAGTCGGCGCCGAGCATCGCCTGTCTCGAGCCGCGCGGCCACCTGCCATCTGGCGGCCAGACGGCCGTGTTAATTAAAGCGGCCGCTCGATGCACTCGGGCGGCGAAAGTGAGAGCGAGAGAGTGGAGGCGGAAGTCGGCGAGGTTGGTGGGCAAATTTTTAGTTTGCTAATGAGAATTTTCACACTCGGTTGCGGCTCAGACTGTGCAAACAGGCGGCCATGATACGCGCCCGATTGGCTCCGCGCCCGAGCGGCCAGAGCGGGACGAGCGGCGGAACGTAATTAGTGGGAAGCCTCGCGTTGGGCCCCATCGGGCGGCCGGTTGTCGCTGAAGCGGCGGCGGCGGCACTGCCAGCCCCTTCCGGCGGACGGCGGCCGGAGAAGCCAATCAATATTGGGCCAGGCGGCGGGCGCGAGTCTTGCCGCGCGCTCGCGGCTCCGCTCGAGTCTTGCTGCCGCCAGGCGGAGCGCGCGCTCCAGCGAGCGGCCGCGCACTTTAAACCTCACCGCTCGCTCGCAAGCCGAGGCGGGCGTTAGCACAGCGGCGGACTCGCCGGCGCCGCCCCCCTGCCCAGAGCCGCCACGCCCAAGACCCTCAGCCGCCGCCGGCTCGCGCTCGGTGAAGCCGGCGCCGCCGTCGTGGCGGGCGAGCCGCCGGCCGCAACCAGCGCCGCCAGCCAGCCACCGGCCTGGTGGGTCCATCGAATTAATTAAAATACTCCTATTAAATTGGCACAATCTCCTCTCGTAATAATCGAGCAACCGGCCAACCTCGAGCTCGGCGCCGCCGGAAGCGGGCGGCTCCTTAGCTTGCGCCGGCTGGCCCGCCGGCTCGGGCGGCAGAGCTTTCAATATTGCGCCATAAACTATCCGCTCCAATTCGTCCGTGTCCATGGCTTGTGTTGATTCAGCGCCACCGCCGCCGCCGCCGCCGCTCGCCGCCGCCGCTTCCGGCCTCTGCGGGCCAAACACCTCGGCTCGGCCCACTTGCTGCTCCTGGAGGCCGCTCAGCTGGAGCGAAATCGAATTCATCATGTCAGCAAAGCTTTTGTCTAACTTCCTAATCACATTATCGCCAATTTGGTCCAGCGCGGCCAAAGTGGCCCGCCCGCCGGCCTCCCGCTCCGCCTCTGTCGCCGTCGCGGCGGCCGCCGCCAAAGAAACCTGCCCGCCGCCCTGGCCAGGTGTGCCGCTTTGGGGGCTGGCCGGCCGGTCTGCCAGACTGGACGCATTAGGTGTGCGGCCGGCCAACGGCGAGTCGGCCGCAGACGAGCACTCGAGCTCGCTGACCAAGTTCACGCCGACCGGCGACCAGCAAGACTCGGCCGGCGAGCCCATCGGCCCTCCATTTGCATTTGCGCCTCCAACTCCACCTCCACCTCCATCCGCGTCCCCATTCGCATCCACGCGGCCCACATCCTGGCCACTAAGCTGCCCAATGGACTGGTCGCGCCAGTTGACGCTTAGCTCCTCGCTAACCTCGCTCAGCGTCTCCAGCTCCCTCTGCTCCTGGAGTCCGGCGCCGCCCGGCCTGCCCGAGCGAGCGGCCTCCATCTCCTCAAAGGCGCCCGCCAAGCCACTTTGGCCGGCCCCATTTGCCGAGCTCGAGCTTGAATCGCCCGCGGTGCCAGCGCCTTGATTGCTCGCCTCCTCGCCGGCTCCATTTGGCGGCCAAGCCAACTTGGAGCCAATATTTTGCCTGCTTGCAGCTTGAAGCTTAAATCTTGCGCTCGGCTTGCTTGTTGCGGTTTTGGGCCGGACAGAGCTCGCTAAATTAACCTGTCTACCTTGGGCCAAGATTTCCTCAAAGTCCTCGAAGGGGTCGGCCATCTGGGTGCAGTGCGGCCAGCATCTGGCTCGAGGGGGCTCCTCGCTCGCGCTGCACTGCAACCGCATCCAGTTTCCATGGACACCGCCCGCCGGCTTGCTCCCCGCGGCGAGCGCCACCTCCGTTGCAAGCCTCAGAGGCCCATGAGGAGCAGTAGGAGCTCGATGGCCGCGTAGGCGAGCAGGCTGAGGAGGAACAGCGTTGGGATCAGCGTTGCTCGCCTGTGTCCAGGGCTCGCTTCAGGCGTCGCCGCCGCCGCCGCCGCCGCCGCTGCACTGGGTTGCGCGAGCCACTCTCGCTGGCCGCTCGCTTGCTTGGGCCGCATGATTTTTATCATCCAAACTCGGCGCTTGGCCCAGGTGAAATGGACTCGAGTGGCGTCGAGTTGGGGCGGATTTTGGGCGAGCGACTGCTGGCCAATCAATCAGCGGCTCCAGGACAGCGGCGGCCTAGACGTTCGGATGGAAACATGGTCGCCAGCTCAGCGCGAGCGAGGCAAAAGTCATTCTCATCGGGCGGCGCAGTGGATCTGATTGGCTTGGCAGCTTTGGAGCAGAATACAGTGGAGTGGAGCTGAGTTTGACTGGCGAAAGGGTAACAAGTTAGGCTCGACGAGGAGGAGGAGGAGGAGGAGGAGGAGGAGGGGCCAGCTTAAGCGAGCTAAATTTACGAGCTGCGCCAATGGGGCCCGACAGGTAATGGGCCGGCCAGTTGTTGCCCGCGCGACAAAGGCGGCCTGCAATAATAATCATTATCGGCGGTCGTCTTGGCCGCCGCCGCCGCCGCTGCCGCCGATCTAATTTGTTAGCGAGCAAAGGTGAGGGGCGCCGCTCGCGCCAAATTCTAGCCAACCGGCCGGCTGACCAGCAGGAGCGATCGACTGGCGGCCAGGGGGCGCGAGCGAGCGAGCGAGCAGGCTTGTGGCAGTCATTAAAATGCCATTAGCATGTGCCCAACAAGCGGAAGCTCGATTTGCGAAGCCCAGCCGAGGGCCGCTTGCGGCTCGCTTCCGTTTCCGCTTCCGTTTTCTACCGAGCGAGCGAGCGAGCGAGCGGCCGTCCGCTCACCTTGCGGCTCCTGAATAGTGGGCGCTTATTAGCGGCGCGCTCTAATGGGGAGCCGACAGAGGGCTGGCCGGACGGAGGCCGGATTCGGGGCGACACGCGAGTTGGCGGGCAGCGCGCCTGGAGCCTCGAATGGGCTCGCCAAGACCAATAACAGTGATAGCAATCGATTTGGGCCCAGAGCAAGCGCAAGTCGATAGTGGAAACCAATCTCGATTATCGCGCCTCTCAGCCAACCGCTTCCGCTTCCTCTTCCTCTTGCTCGCCGGCCTTGCTCGCCAAAAGCGCCACCACCGGGCGCAATTAGTGGGATTGAATTGGGCGTAATTAGCTCGCTTAAAATGGGGACTAAATTGTGCTAAATGTTTCTTATGAGCGAGCGAGCGAGCTAGCGAGAGGCTTTCGGATTGCTAGTTTGCGGATTCAGCTTGCGACTACTGAGCGCGCCGCAAAGCCCTGGCCCGAGCCGAAACGCGCTCGGCCGGAAGGGCCGCCGCTGGCTGCCCCCTAAGAGGAGCGGCGGTTTGTTGGCCGAGTGGAGAGCAAAGCGAGCGCGTCGCACGTCCAAGGCGAGCAGATCTCCGTGCAGTGATTCATTTGATCGTTGCAGGTTCCTCGGGCGCACCTGCGACGACATTGGACACCGAATGGCCGGCGAGCGAGCGCAACCCATTTAAAGCGAGCCCATTGATGTGCCACTCCGAGCTGGCCAACCCGCCGCTGGCCCTCAAAACGCGGCCAGCTCGCCACCCAACTGATGGGAGGCGGCGGCCGCTTGTCTGCAGCTTTGGCGCAAACAGCGCGCGAGCTCTGTAATTTACTTTAAAACATTCCTCGCCCCTGTTTGTCCACCTGCCACCTGCTCTCTTTGGCCGCCAGAGCGAGCGAGCGCCCCCAAATCCGCTCCCATTTTGGGCCCATCTCAAGAAACTTGGCGCGGCCGCCGGGAAACTCAATCCCATATTGGAGCTCCGCGCTGGCGGCGGCGGCGGCGGCGGCGGCCTCCGGGCGGCCAGGCAGCCAGGCGGAGAGCTTCAGTGGGGATGGCGATCGAGGAGCCGGCAAAAGTGGGAGTTTGCTTTTGGCGAGGACGGTGGCGCGGCCGCGGGGACAAGTGCGCCATCATTGTGTTGTGCCGCTCGGTTCCGCTCGAAAGTCGGGCAAAAGCAAACGGTGAGGCAACTAGGCAGCCAGGCAAACAAACAAATCGAGCCCATTGTGGGCGAGCAAATTGATAAGCAGATCTTGGAGCCAAGATAAGTCGCTCGCAAGGTGGCGACGGACCAACTTACCCACTTGAGAGTCGCCCAGGACGACCAGTTTTATGTAATGCATCTCGCGCCGCCCGGCTCCTCTGCCTTCCTCTTCCTCCTTGCCTCTTCCTCTTCCTCCTCTTGCTTATCTTCCTCTTTCTCCTCCTCCTCTTCCTCTTCTTCTTCCTCCCCCAACTCTCGCTCGCCGCGCTCCTTCCGCCCCGCCAGCGATTCAAGACCCAAGAGAGCCGCTCGCTCCTGTTGGCGCGCTCACTCAAGCCGGCCGCTTTGTTGAAATATCTGGCCCAGATAAATCGACTGTCACCATCAATGACAAAACAAGCACAAGATCCCCTTCCGCTTCCTCCCCCTGCCGCCGCCGCCGCCGCCGCTCAAACTTGCGCTCAAAGTCCACGGCGAAATGCAGAGCGCCGGCCGCAACCCAAAATGACTAGTCAATTGAGTTGGCCAATGCGGCCGCAAGCGCAAACCTTTTGCTCTCTCAAACTCTAGCGGCTTAAACTGGTAAATAAACTTTAAACTGCCAACTTGCGCCAATATTGCGCGAGCAAATGGCGCATTCTTTGCATCCGCGCAAAAGCTAACCAGCAAACACTCTCGCCTCTCGGGGATCGCAAACGCTCATCACCTGTCCTGCTCGCAAAGCAAGCGCCTCGCCGCTCTTCCGCTCGGCCGCCCGCCTCTCAAGCCGCGCAAGCTGCCGCAGCTCGAGCCTCGCGCTAGCTAACTCCTCCGTTCGCCTCTCCGACTTCCTTACAAGTGAGCTGGCCGAGTGAAGTTGGCCGCCATTGATTGGGCGCGCAAGTTGCCGGCGCCGCACTGGCCTCGGCCGGGATCTCTGCGCCGCGTGTTGCGGCGCCATCGGTAGCGACTTCCTGATTGGGCCGCAAGCGACATGCGCGCCGCCTTCAAACATCGCAAGCGCCACCTAACGCCCAATTGCACCGGCCAAATGCAAGCTCGCCGGACGCAAACTTGGGCCAGGAAATTAATCAGCAAGCTGAACTCGCGCCCCAAGCGCAACTGAAGCCCCGCTAGAGGTGATAATGTCGCCTCCTCCTCTCTCTCTCACTCCAAAGGCTCTCGGTATGCAAATGTGGCGCCCAAATGAGCGCCGACAAGCTCGCCCGCCGGCAACTCTATCGCTGCATTCCAAATTGGTGGCCTCGCGCGCAAGCTGAGCTACCTGGCGGCCAGCTTAGTCTCGCCGGGAGGCTCAACTGGCGCCCGCTTGAGGTTTCAGGCTCAGTCGTCATGGTGATCGCGATTGGCTCCATTCGACTTGTTCCGCTCGCTCGGCCGAGCCAAGTTGCTCGGCCGCCTCGGACTCCCCCTTCCAATGCCAACACTTTCGAGCTGCCGGCAGCCAGAATGTCCGCCGCGAGCGAGGAGCTCTCCTCGGATTGGGACAATCTGAGCGCCGTTGATCGGCAGCTAGCGGCGCTCGACTTTTGCGGCCAAGATGGGGAGGATGCGGAGGAGGCGAGGAGGGAGGAGAATGTGCGAGTTATGGTGAGATGTCGGCCGCTAATAAAGCCGCAGGAACGCGACGGTTGCGTTCGAGTGGACGAGTCGGACAAGAGCGTTGAGTTGGCAGCCAGGAAGTTCCAATTCGACGCCACCTTTGGCCCAAACACGGACAACGAGCAGCTCTACCTGAGATCTGTGCGCAAATTGGTTGAATCCTCCTTCAAGGGCTACAACTGCACCGTCTTCCTATACGGCCAAACTGGAACGGGCAAAACGTACACCCATTCCAGCCTAACCTCAAGCTCCTTCGGCCACTTGTTCACCCTGATCCAGGAAAGTAACACGAGCTCGCGCTTTCTAATCAGAGCATCCTACTATGAGCTCTACAACGAGGACATTCGCGACTTGTTGGTGAGTGGAGGCAACCAACTCCTCCTGCTCCAGCTCGAACGCTGACTCTCTCTCTCTCTCTCTCTCTCTAGTGCTCCAATTCTGACCAACCCACCTCCCAACAACTCAAGTCTAACTCAAACAAGCCGCTCGAGCTCAGGGAGTCGAAGGGCGGCGGAGTCTACGTGAAAGACCTGAGCTGTTACCTGGTAAACAACTTGAGCGAGCTTGAAAAGTTGAAACGTCTCGGGGACAGGAAACGAACTACAGCCGCAACCAGGATGAACGAGCACTCAAGCCGATCGCACTCCATCTTCTCCATCACAATTGAAACTGTCAGCAATCAGGCAAACGAGCTGAAACGCCAAAAGGGGCCAGCCTCAAGTGGAGACGGGCTCAAAAGCGGCGGAGCGTTCAGTGTTCGCGTCGGCCGCTTGCATCTCATCGACTTGGCTGGAAGCGAGCGCCAATCGAAGAGCGGAAGCACAGGCTTGCAACTGAGGGAGGCCTCCCGAATAAACCTCTCCCTTACCTGCCTGTCGCTAGTTATCCGCGCCCTGACCGATCCGGCCAGCACCCACATCCCTTACAGGAACAGCAAGCTCACGAGACTCCTCTCGGGCTCGTTGGGCGGCAACTCGAAGACCCTCCTCATCGCCTGCATCTCGCCAGCCCAAGCAAGCCTCGACGAGAGCCTCAACACACTGAGATTTGCGAGCCGCACTAAACGCATTAAAAACAGAGCTAAAATAAATGAGGACCCAAAGGATGCTCTGCTAAGGAAGTATAAGCGACAAGTAGAGGAATTGCGGCGGCGACTTAACGAGGAACAACAGTCCAAATGGAAACTGGTCGGCGAGGAGGAGGCCATTGAATCCTTGATTGGGACTACATCAACGACGACAGACGAAAATGGTCAAGCTGGCAAGCAGGAGGAGCGGCTGGCTGGCGGCACTGGCAACGAGCTCTTGAAGCAGCTCAAATTTTTGAGGGGCAAAATTTTGGTAGGCGGCGAGAATTTGCTTGAGAAGGTGGAGATGCACGAGAGGCTTCTTGAGGCGAGCAGGAATGAGCTTGAGGAGAAGCGGGTTGAGGAGTTGAGGCTTAGGGAGAAGCTGAAGCGGAAACAAGAGGATCTAGCGCGGATGAACGAGTCCAAGGGAAGCCTGGAGAGTCAGGTTGCAAACTTGGACGAGAAATTGAAGAGAGTTTTGGTCTTGTATCGTAAATCTAAGGAGGAGCAACGAGATCTAACGAGCGAGCACCAACAATTGAAGGAGAGTTTGCTGCAAACCATTCAGGCCACTTCCAAGGAGATCAAGTTTGCTGATTGCATCATCGGTGATTTCATTTCACGTAAGTAATCGGTCCAATTTTAACACTCCGGCTCAATCCTCAGGATGAAGGCCAAAAGTTGTGCTAACCAAACTTGACCGATTTAGGCGAACACCTCGACACCATAAACAACCATTCAAAGTATGACGAGGAGAGCGGTGAATGGCAAATCAAGTACATAGCGCTCGGTGGTAACAACATAGCACAAACAAAGCGCCTAACTGAGGGCTTACGAGCAGCCTCACCGGATCAATCCGAATCCAAAACTCGAAACTTGAAAATGTTGTCCAATCGGCCGGATCCTTTCATTCGTCTAAGAGAGTTCAGCAGGAGTCAGACTTAGCCAGAATGGACTCCTGTTTCATTGGCCAGGCTGACTCAGAGCTCGATTGTAACAGAGATACGACCAATCAACATGTTAGGAATCACTCGATCGAAATGCTCTGGCTGCATCGGCCAGCTAGCAGAGCAGGAACCATCTGGATCTTCAAAGGTCACACGAGTGACAAACTAAATGGTATGAAAAAGTCTCTCAAAACTGCATGTAGATGGAAAAGTCAGCCTCGCTCGCCTAGATCTCGCAACTAAGTTTCCGTCGGTGAGACAACTCCTCTTCTCTCCCGTTGATGGCTATGATGGTTGCTACTACAATCCTAGCCAGCTAGAGGGGCCAAAAACGAATACGATATTTTCGCACCCAAAATCGGCCAAACTGAACAAAAGTGTCGTCTTTCAACCCTTTTTGTTGTTGGGAATCATCACTTGAAGCACCGGAGAAGAATGAATTCCATGGTTCCTCAAGGATAGCGCATGTATATGCTCACGGCTAAAATAAATAGATATTCTCAATTGCAGCTCTCGATCGAAAGGGCCCAACTCGCACCAAAGAGGATGTGCAAAACTGGACCAAAGATCACCTGTTGCAACGACATGAGCGATCTGATTGATATAGAACAGCCAGAAACGGAAAAGCTATCCACCGTGTCAGTGTCTCGACATTCTCATCCAAGGATGTATCATAACAGCCTCGGACCTTATTCTTTTATTTACATCTGGCTCTATCATCTTTCTCAATAGATCCTGTAGCCAGATATTCAGGGAAAGTTCGAGCCTCTTAGGTATAACCAATCCTTTCTCTATTTGGCGCCGAACGAAGACCTGCGTCGGCAAGTCGTCGCGAAATGGTTGTATTAAAGTAACGCATTCATATAAACAAACTCCTAGCGACCACACATCCGCAATCTTTGGGTTGTAAGGTGGACTAAATACCTCAGGGGCCACATAGGCTTTTGTACCGCAAGAAGTTTTGGAGAGAATTTCTGATTTTGTTTGCCTGTCCAAGGTGAAACAGGCGAAACCAAAATCTGTTAACTTAGCGACACCATTCGAATCAATCAAAATGTTGTCATTCTTTAGATCCCTATGTGCGATTTCAATTTGATGCAAATAAGCCACAGCGTTTGATATCCCACCGAACCAATTGCGAGCAGTTTGCTCGCTTGCAGGCTCTTCTGTCGCCTCCAAATGGCTAGCCACTGATGCTGCGGCCAGATCCATGAATATGTAGATTCTTGTTCGAGTTTTGATTACGTCATAGATGGTTATCACATTCGGGTGCTTGACTCGTTTCAATATTTTCAATTCTCGCTTCATGGAGTGTTCCTTCCAGGCTTGAGGTATATTCGGATCGTCTGCACGAACAATCTTTACTGCAATATCACGGTTCGGTATCCTAATGCATCTGGCTCTATAAACCTTACTAAACGCTCCCTCTCCGACAGGCTCGCTCGCATTCGAACTATAGCCCATACGTCTTACAGCTGGGCATAATATGTCACGGTTCTTGTCTATTTCAGCAACGGAGGAACTAACTTCCTTCACGCCCAAAGTGAAACCGGATTGAAAATAGCTTGGACCAGAATGTGTCGCGCTGCCTCTAGAAGTTGGCGCGGACTGTTGCTTGCTGGTTCCATGCTGATTATCCATTATGGATTGCTAGAAAGGTAGCAAGATTATCTTGTCAAATATGGAGCAATGGTGGTTGGTGTAAGACACAAGTGCTTGCCCTCATCCAAACCAATAGGTCTCAGTTACAGGAATTTTCTCGTTCATCCGCTGAGCTATCGTCTGACTTTCCAGTTTGCAAGAAATCGTCCATAGCTACTGAACTTCTGTCCTCCATCGTCTTGATTGAGCCCTCAAAGGCTAGATAAATGGTAGGGGGAAGTTATTTTTTAGCAAAACAACAAGCTTGTAGCTTCATGCACCGCCAAAAGAGCATCGACTTACCAGATTTATTGTAGTTGATCTTGCTCAAAAATAATCCCCAAGGCTCGACCATAATCGCTGATTTCGGACTAGCCGAGCGTTGAGGACGCCTTAGCATTTCTCTTATGCTCCTCAACTTCATTGTTCCATAACTGGCATATGATACTATCGCGCCAACCATCCGACGAATCTACAAGACTCAGCTCTAATCAGTCGAACAAGCCCTCGAGGTAAGCCACACAATGTATATAACCTATCACTCGCGAGTCAACTAACCTGATTGTGTAGGAAACCTCGTGATTTGAAATGCAAATCATAGTAAATGAAGGGACTAGCCTCCTCAGATTCAGACCCCATTGATCCCTGGTAGGCAAGATTTATATCAATGTTCCTTACGGTGTCTAGCAGTTCTGATTCTACGACTGCAAAGGAAGCAAAATCGTGCTCACCTCGCAGCAAGTTTATTGCGTCTGATGCTCTATCCTCGTCGAAACATCTGATTAATGGTGGTTAGGTTTACATTTATAACTCTAGACAATGAAGATGTGTTCTGCTCACCTGAGAGGCAGCACCCTATAGAGATCTGTTATGGGAAGATACGAGATCAAGTCGCTGGCATTCTTTGGTTCGATCGGTTTGAAGGAAGCTGCATTCCTTAAAACTGCCAACCTGTAAATGTATTCTCTACTGTCGATGTTAAACCTGGGATGAAAGCCAGCCGGTACGAGAACAACTTCTCTCACTCTGGGTCATCGTTAGGCGAGATTGTATTCGAGAAATTCATGTGCACAATCTTTCCAACTTACAAGATATCGTGATTCTTGCTGGCTAAATTACTGTTGGCTAGTCGTTTGATTTTCTCTGTTGGCTTGCTGAAATCCATGAGGGGCAGACTGAAGGAGTTGATCAAGGCGTGGACACCTTTGTCGGTTCTCGAGCAACTGGTGGTGCTGCACTGGTCTGGTGGCACAAAACTTTCAAGTGACCACTCTAGTGCCCCTTGAATAGTGTCTTGAGCGCCTGGCTCCGTCCTCTGAACTTGGCGCTGTGAGCCATTATATCTGGTTCCTAGATAGGATACAAACAGAACATAACGATGAGTAAAATTGGAAAGATTGCTGGCCATCACAGTTCAGGTGGCGCTATGTCCGTGTAGTGCCACATGCCCTTTAATGGATAGTATTGGACTGGTTTGAGGTGAGACGCTTGAGGTAATTGAAAGATTTAACTCCTTATAAGCCTTGGCGATGCCCGAGAGAGGGTCCTCAAGTTGCGCCGATGATCGTTTGGCCTTGTTTTAACTTCTCTACTCGGAGCTTTCTTCGGTTGGAACAGATACATGTAAATGTACTTAATCTCTCACGAGATTTCAGACCCAGTCTAGCTCGTGGCGTGACGAGGTTTTCCCATACACAACGTGTACGTACGAGCAATGCGATGCCCAACATAACGTGCTTTTTTGCTGGCGTAGAGGTTGTTTTTGACTTCAGATCTTTCGCCTCAGCCAATCAGCCTCTCCTCACTAACTTCTTGAAAGAGGCAAGATTAACTCACAGTGATCTCTAAAATCTGAATTAACGAAATCGCGATTCGACTATCGATGACCTCCCCCTATTCGCAACTCGCACCAGAAAGCTTTCCTCCAATATCTGGTAACTGAATTTGGACGGGTTCAACAGGAAAAATTGCAACGAGAGATCAAGAATCGGAAGTTTATAAAATTCTCAAACCGTGAGATCTCTGTCTGTATAATGGCTAAAACTCTCACTAATTGTACACTCATCCAGTTTTCCCTAGCGGACTCGTATTATGTATTGGTTTCGACGGGTTCAATACTCTGGTGACTATTACAGACGGAAATTCTATCCTGAACATCCTTCAGGAGGGGATCCCACTTTTCAAACTGCACAGTTCTTTCCATCTCGATAAGAAACGGAAGAGCCCGTGGGAAATTGCATTGAGCAATGTAAAACTCTGCCAGCTCTTTCCCAACTAGAAGTGCGTGTCTTTTTCGCCCAATATGTTTGTAAGTGCCCAGAGTCAACTCTGATATTTCCACCAGATGTTTCGAAAACTGCTCTTTACTCGCTAGAGCATCTCTCAGCCGAGCTTGGGGACTTGTCTCATTGTTTTGGTATGACACGCCATCATGAGGATCCGAGCCGAGCCCAGCCAATAATTTCGACACGAACTCGGCGTCTGCTGCACTGAAGGTCATTCCCGGCATCTGGTGTGCTAAGCGGCCCAATTCCAAAAGTTGTTTCCTAGCGCAATTCCAAATGTCAACAGTGTGGAGGGCATAGTTTTCCATAGTAGAGGTGCAACTGTAACATTCGCATTTCTGCAAGACCTCAAGGGCGCTAATGAAGCTCCAACAAGTTAAGGCTCCTTGCATGACATCTATATTTAGGAGTTCGTGTTCGCGTATACAGTTTTGAAGGAATATGCTTGTTGAGGCAGCAACTCGCCAGGGTTGGTTCTGCATCAACATGAGATCACATTGCTTTGCGAATAGGTAATTTCTGATATCCAACAAGGACGCCTTCTTCTCAACTATTCGTCTTCTCAAACTCTCGGAATGTTCACTACTTAGATCCAAACAGAGTCCCTGCCAGTATTTAAACGTTGTCCATTGATCGTATAGAGGCTCGTTCTCGCTGTTGAAAGCAGGTGACGATATGTACTCTGTATACAAAGCGTCTAACAATTCGTATTGCACCAGAGCCTCATCAAACAGGGTTAGAAACTCGAAGGCAAAGGCGAGCTCCTCTTGCATAGAAAAATAGCAGAAAAAGTTCCAGCTTTTCTCGTTCCTCATTTCACGTTGAACTCTTAGTTGTTCCTCGAACAACTCTATCTGCTTTGAGAATGATGCCATGATGATATTTCTCAGCTTCCTCAAAAAATTCGAGTAAGATTCTTGGACCTTGTTGTCAGGATTTCGGTCCTGATTGATCAACGTGAGCCATCTGTCGGAATTTGAATCACTCTGAAACATAGTTGATAGACTTTTCTTCATCCTATCCAAGAAGGAGCTTTGTGACATGGATGTGATTGATGTTGAGGAGGCATTGGCTTGAGTTGCGGATGATTGGAGTTTCGATTTGAACAGAGCAGTGCCTAACTGAGCCTTGAAATCACCATCCTCAATGATAATAATTGCCCACTCAGTACATGTTGATGCCTGGACCTGACCGATCCACTCATCGAACTGACTCTTCTGATTGTCACCGTCAAAATCAGTTTTATCTGCCCAATAAGTGTGTAATATGGGTCGTCCAAGAAGCTTCTGGTTAAAAAACGCCTTGGAAACATCGTTCGGCAAGCTACTCTCTTTGTTATGAGGAGAATCAGGGTGTGTCATGCTCTCTTTATAAGGACTGTCATTAGTAGATCCGTTCTTCTCGTCAACACTCGAATCGACTGACTCGAGGGGAGCAAGGTCAGCTAAGATCCTCCTGGTTGAACTGTCGACCCGATTGTCTTGCGCTTGGACCGAATCATCGAGCTCTGAGTGAATATTGTCTTGCACGGCAAGCCGAGATAATCTTTCGCTTGATCGTTCGACATTATCTATATCAAAGTCTACAAAGTCGACATCAACATAAACTGACTTCGAGTTGCTGTCTAATCTCCGGTGCCATTCTACACCCTCCTGGGGTAAATCCTGGGTTATGCGCCGATGGAGATTTGACTTAAATAAGACTTTCTTGCCTGATACTGTCACTAGAGGTTTTTGGATCATCTTAAATCCATCACGGCCAGCAAATGGATGCTGAAGCGCATAAAAATTTTCGTGTGATTATGTCAATTTTGTTACCGAGACTTAGAGTAGAGTTCCCATTTGACCCAAGTTTGTTTATCTAGTCATGAAAGTGCCGATCCTGAGATTTTAAGTTCTTTGAGTGTTACGTTTAATGAAATTGTGATGACAGTAACAAAGTTTTAAACTGGAGTACAGCCTACGAAAATAAACAAACAGCACTGCGCGTTACAACTGTTCATCGAAAGATTGTGTATTACTTACTGATATGTTGTATTCTGGTTAATATGTTGGAGGATATCATCCTGAGAGGTCAACTATCAAACTTTTCAAGTTACCGGGCCGATATTGTTGTCAACTCGATCATCGGAAACAAACTACAACCGCCGAGGTTTAACACCGATAGCCCATGTTCTCTCAGGGCTCACTGATTTAAGAAAGTCAGATGACAACATGGAGGAAGAAGATACTGAGGAGCAATTGAGAGGTCGCCAGAACGATGAGTTCAAAGCTCTAAAGGAATGTTTCGCAGATCAACTAGTTGATTTGAGGAAACTTGCCAAAGTTAGTAAGAACCCTAAGAAGCGAAAGCGCGAAAAAATCTGGATCCCGATAGAACTATCGGTGAAGATTGATGCTAGGCCAGAGCCGATAGCGAGCTTTGAACTGCATATTAAATGCACTAGAAAGTATCCTTTACAACCGCCAGCTATTGGTTTCAGAAACATCAGAGGGATAGGTCGGACTCTGATTGCGAAGTTACACAAGCAACTCAAGTATGAGGCTGCTAATGAGGAGCATAAAGGTCAGGGTTGCATAGCTCTGTTGATAATGAGAGCGCAACAATTTCTTGAGGATCACTACAGGGATCTGGAACTCAACAATAAGTCTTTCTATGATCAAATGGTTGAAAGGAAACAGAATTGTGATAGAAAAGCGGAGCTAAATAGAAAGAACCAAGATGAAATGAATAAGTTAGAACGTGAGCGACAAGTAGAGGAGATCCGACAAAAGATTCTGAGAAAAAGGGAACTTTACAACGAGAGCAAGAAGAGACGTGATTCACAAAACAGTACTATCGAAAATGAGATCGAGGATTCAGCCTATGATTACGAGGGCGATCTAGATGGTGCCAGCTCGACTACTAGCCTCACAGACGAAGTAGAAACGAATAGATTTGATGAGTTCGACGAGGAGGCTGAGGACAAGACACTAGTTTACTCGAAGAGATCTGGTTTTGCGGGAAACGTGAATGCTAAGCGTGAGACAAGAAGTAGTACGAACATTGACAAAGATCAAGTTCGATCTCGTGTTGATATGGAATACGAGGTGATTGAGGAGCTAGGTCATGGAGGTTTTGGCACTGTTTACAAGGTACGCAATCGTGTCGATTCTCGTTTATATGCGCTGAAGAAAGTGAAACTCAACCCAGATAATGAGACTTTGAATGAGAAAATCATGCGAGAGGTGAAACTCTTGTCGCGACTAAATCACGAGAATGTCATCCGCTATTATACGGCATGGAATGAGACTGAAGTTCGACAACAGAACTCCAAATCTAGTTCGATCTACATGGACGACGATCCTACCGCAAATTCTAAGCTCGATTCAGATTTGCGTATATCTTCATCAAGGGATCTATCTCGTTCTAGTGATGAGGACGAGGATGATATGTATCACACGTCCTATCTGATAAACGATAAGAATGTGGAGAAGATCAATTCTGGAGACAAGAGTGCAAGCTATGTTGTTTTTGAGACAAGCGGTGACAGGGACGAAATTGATATTGTTGAATCCATGAAGAAAGCACTCGGTCCCAAATTGTCAGACGGGGAATCAGATTATGAATGCCAAGAAACTACCAATCAGAGCTCCAAGGTCAAAATAAATAGATGGCTTTATATTCAGATGGAGCTAGGACACGGTACTCTACGGGAGGCCATTGATCGCGGTCTCCCAAAGCAGAAAGATCGAGCAAGGAGATTTTTTCGTGAAATTCTCGATGGACTTTGTCATATCCATCGACAGGGGATCATTCATAGAGATCTGAAGCCAGTTAACATATTTTTGGATTCCATGGATCGTCCCAAGATAGGTGACTTTGGTCTTGCGACTACAAATCTATTCATTGTTACTCAAAGTAGTGGGCCAGGTGTGCCTACCGCGACTGCAATCAAACCTAACCGGATGTCGCTTGAGCGACTCAGACTCTTGGCTTCACCAGAGCAAGGTGAATCTTCTGGTGATGGTCTTAATAAATCAGGCGAAAGGTTGAAGTACATCCACTACAATCATACTGACAATATTGGAACACCATTATACATGAGCCCAGAACTTAGCGCTACAAGCGGTAAGACTAGGATCGCCAAAGTGATTTACAGTCACAAGGTTGATGTTTACAGTTTAGGGATCATTTATTTCGAAATGTTATACCCTTTCAGCACTGGTCATGAGAGAGTTACCATCTTGCAAGATTTACGCAAGAACACAGTCACCATGCCAAATGATGTTGAAAATCATCTAACAAAAGAAGACGTGGAGCTAATAAAACTCCTGCTTACTCATGATGTTGCGGCACGTCCAACCTCAGAAAAGTTACTTACCTCGAACTTGTTACCGTCAGTTGGTATCAAGGAGAGAGAATACCAGAACATAATCAAGCAGGTGGTCCAAAATCGTCAAGCCAGAACACACAAATACATGCTCAGGTTATTGTTTGAGCAGAACGACTCGTACGTTGATGATTTCGTCTTCGACTTCGAAGATATCGATTTAACCTATTCATCCAATCCCAGCAAAGTTGATTCTCAAGGCATTTTGAAGGATTTTAGCACCAACACTCTCGTCCTAGATCAAGTTAAGATGAAACTCGAGCATTTATTGAGATCCAGGGGTTACGTTAGCTTTGTAACCCCCACTCTAATTCCGAAGTACTCTGCCTCTAAGTACTATAGCAAGCAACAACTTGAAGACGTTGTCATGCTCATGGATAAGAATTCCTCAATTCTAACACTGCCCTATGACTTGAGACTGTCCTTTGCAAGGACGATCGCACGAACTGAAATCAACTATATAAACAGATTTGCGATCGAGAGAATATTCCGGCAGCGCCAGGTTTTGGGCTATCACCCTGATCACATATGGGAATGTTGTATTGATATTGTCACACCACCCACACCACCTGGTATCCGTTTCAATGTAGCCGACGGGGAAATATTGAACTTGATTGGCGATGTTGTCAAGTCTCTGCCTATAATCCTGAATCTGAAGCCTGTAATCAAAGTTGGACACATCCAGCTTGCTACAACAATCTTGCTTATGTTGGGTTTACCTGAACAGTCTGTTGATAAAATCATGAATTGCATCTCGGAGTCGATGAGCATATCGATGAAAAAGAATCCACAATTTTCAAACCAAAATCAGTCCGCAAATTCATCATATCTCTCATCTAACCTACAATCAACCTCATCGATTTCGCAGAACGTACGCGAAGATCTAAGAAGAGATCTATTGACAAGTCGTCTCATTCCTAATGTTAATTCCATCAACAATCTCATGAGCTTTCTAGATATCGCAGGCGACTCTCCATTGGAGGTTCTTGAACAAATTGAACAGACCTTTAATACAAAGGGTTTGAAGACTTACGCACACTTGGAACACAGCAAGCAAATCCTTCGAGAAATAGACGAAATTTTACAATACGCTCATGGACTAGGTTTGGATCTCCCAGTTAGGATATCAGCCGGTTTCGTCTTGAACGCTTTGCGACCCGTTGATTTCTACTCGGGAATGATCTGCTCGCTCGAGTGTCGCCGCCACAACAAGAGGACCAAATCTCAACTCACCAAAACTGTAACCCTGGCTGTGGGCGGCCGCTATGACAAGCTGGTGAACAAGTTCTCGCGCAACAGATCAGAGGTGTTCGACGGAATCCAGGAGAGCGACGCCACCAACGACGTGGGAGAGAGCCGACCAAAGGCGGCCG
>Ga0268249_1000326_pt1 | contig 26578 bp, 15 predicted proteins | sample AgamicAtPe_FD_200257 | JGI IMG/M metagenome (GOLD analysis project Ga0268249, IMG submission 200257) | Agave microbial communities from Guanajuato, Mexico - At.P.e (v2) (version 3) | ecosystem: Host-associated > Plants > Phyllosphere > Phylloplane/Leaf | place: Guanajuato, Mexico | collected... | reverse complement strand
CCCCCCCCAACTTCCTGTTGTGCCAAGCCGACCGCGCCCGCCCCCAGTCTAGTGCGAGCTGGCCCGCAATTTCCGAGCTCCCCCCTCTGGTTTGCGCCAGGTCGGCCAATTTGTCAATGTGTTGGAGGCGGGCGCAAGATGGGCGCCCAACTTGCGCCGGCTTGTTTGGCAATATTAATCTTTTTATTTCCGGAAACTCGAAGCCTTTCTCCTTCCTGTTGGCTCGAAACGAGCAGACGAAGCGAGCTAGCGCGTTTCAGCTAGCTCGCCTCGGCTGGCCGAGTTTATTTGCTCCAAAGTAGGTTGCCTGCAATGGAGTCATCGCGGCCAACTTGAAAGCTGCCAATTGATAAAGATTGAGCGGTTGCCACTGGCCAATGGTGTACCTTTACCGCATTGCCAGCAGCAGCACCAGCGTCAGCACCAACGACAGCAACAGCAACAACAACAACTCGCCCACCATTTAATGGGATTCTAACACACACAAATTGTCGAGATCTCAACTAAAATTGGGCAATAATTCCAACATGAGCAGAGAGGCGAGCGCTCGGCGGCAACAATGGAGCCGCCAAGGGAGAATGAATGATCGATAAGCTTTCGTGGACGAGCTGCAGGTTTTGGTCGGTAAACTTTTTGGCAAACTCGCTCGCCATTGTTTGTGGCGGCCAAAGGTTCAGAGCAGTCGGTGGGCTTTGTGTGTGTGGGGGGGGGGAGGCGAGTAAGGGGCTACTCGCCGCCGCTTTGGCTGGCTCATCTTTGCAACCAGCCAAAGGGGATTGAAGCGGAGATTCTACTCAAGATGGATGATAAAACAGGATGCAAATTAATTTTAAATTGGTGCCTCTACTCGCACGAGCCCTCCCGGCGATTTATTTGCATTTTAATGCTTTTCTCAGACAACACACTCTCTCTCTATCTCTCTCTTTCTCGCTTGCTTCCAGCAGTCCCCTAATACAGAGGCATTTGTTTAGATGGATATTGATTCAAATCTAATGGTCTGGAGCTCAACTGAGAATCATTGATCCGAAGGATGGGATGATGAAAATGGGCCGCAAAGCTAGAGACTCGCGGCAGGGCTCGAGCTTGCGGTGGCCGGCCCAGCTGATCTTGACAAGGGCGTGGCTCGGATGCAGCGCCCAAACTGTGCCGTTAGGCCCGACCCGTCAGCGCCGATTGGATGCTCTTAGTTGGGCGTGACTCGCGGCCGCCGCAAAGCTCGCGCCAACCAGCCTGAGCTCAACCTTGGACAAGCAATTTCATATTCCTCCTACCAATCCTCTCAAAGCAAACCAAGCTTTGAACCAGTTTAGAATCTCTAGCCCCATTTTACGCCAACAAAATGGCCTGCGGGGCCAATTTTGAGCCCGTGTTGTTTGCTATGACAAATTACAAATTTGTTAGATTTCATTCCCATGGTCCTAAAATAAGGCTAAGCTTCGAGCTTAGGGGATTTAAAGGAATAGAGATTAGCATTTCCGCTCGTCCCGAGCCAGTCCAGTGTGTGTGTGTGTGTTTGTTTTGTTATGGAAGGCAGATTGGATATTCAATTTCACACGCTCGCCCTTGCCCTCTATTGCATCCGCTGGCACTGGATTTAGGCCCAAAGATTCCTCTTCCACTCTTACAAAATCCAATGAGGGTCAACTATGGAGTAAAATCCAGCTAGGGACAATAGATTAACGACTCGTCGCTCTAAAGCTCCCGTCGGCCACTACATTGTGCTCGAGTTTCGTGATCAGTTTAGGATTGAGGAGGCAGGAAAGGATTGCGACAACGACAAGATTGAAATCCGCGACGGTCGCTACGGATACTCGGCCGTCTCGGCCAGATATTGCGGCACAAATTTCCCGCCAGAAGTCAGGTCGACGAATGAGGCAATGTGGCTTAGGTTTATCAGCGACCCCTCTATTCCAGACATCGGCTTCAAGGCCGTTTACAGGTTCGAGAAGAAGAAGGGTAAGTTTGCGGGGGCACGAGTTGTGTGTGTCGTTGCGGCGGCAGGGGCGGCCTCCTGTCGGGCCTATCTCTTGCCCACCATGATTGATAACATTGCCCGCTAAACTCATCCCAAATCCCGCTGCCCAAACCGAAACCGCCAAACCATCTGAAGATATTAAACCGAATCCACCATTTGGTAAGCGTCAACACTGGAGCTCACATCTCTCGCAAAATCCCTCAGAATCATGGCCCGTCATTTAACCTCTCCCAAATTCAACCTCGTCCAACTTGCAACGCGCAACATGACCCCAATCAAACAAACCTCGCCCGCTAGAGTGCCAATTCAACGTTACCTCAATGCCAAATGCTCAAAGCTACAGCGCAAACGGAAGCGAATTGGTTCGCACTGGAATCCATTCGGGCGTTATTAGGAACTCGGACGTGCCGGATAAGTTAATTGATTATACAAAGCAATTCAACGTTTCACTAGAATGCATTTGGAACATCACTGTGATGCCAGGATGGAAGGTAAGCAAAAGTGGCTAGTCAAGAAAAGTATACACGAGTAAACTTAATCGACGAGCAAACGCGACTACGAAACAGACTAAACTAACTCAATCTTGAACCAAATGAAAACAAACTCCACCTGGCCAAACTCTAATTGCACCTTTAATCTCCGTAAACTTAACTTTGGTTTAGATTTATTTGACATTCTCAAACTATGAGCTAAGCAGGCCGAACGACTGCGACTCAAACTTTATAGAAATTTATGAAGAGAATTTAACTGAGGAGAACCAAACGGTTAAATTTTGCGGAACTAGAACTGAACCCCAACAATCAAAATCAAACGTTTTTAATATTAGGCATCACGCGCTTCCAACGGCCTCGGGGTCACGCTTTGAAATAATCTACACGGCTTTCAGGGACAAAGGAGTGGATGGTAGGTTTCCTTGCCTGGCCTCCTTGCTACTCAAAAGCTTGCCAACAAACAGCCATACTAACGAAACCTGACCGCAAACCCACGACAGGTTGTGATCCAAAAAGGGAGTTCGACTGCGACGATGGAACTTGCATACACGAATCGCTCAAATGTGACGGCCAAGTCAACTGCAAGTATCGCTACGACGAGGCTCCAGATCCGGGACCCTGTTTAGGTGAGTAGACGGGCTGGTGGGGGTGTTTTGTAGCGTGAGAGCAGATGGAATCGTGCTGCAGTAGTCTCGCGTCGAGCCAAGAGTGGCGAGGGGCTGAAATCGGGCGCCCATCGAGTTGGCCCGCTGTAACTCAGATGGAACCTTGATCAATACCTGAGCCAAACAGAATCTGCTCAATGACGAGACCTATCATGCCTTTACCTGAACTAGCCAGAATGCGAAATTCTAATGCTGAACATCTAATTCCCAACTCAGGCGCCGACTTTGAGGGCTCCTTTTTCGAGACAGAACACATGGTTATCATTCTGATCGTCTTTCTTACACTTGTAAGCGGCATGTGCGCCTCGATCATCGTCTCTTGTTGGGGCAAAATCCAGGAGCGCCGGCGCAGGAAGGCTGAGTACCACTTGCGAAAATCGCGCGAGGCCTCCATGGAAGGTCAGCTGAACAAAGTCGACCAGCTCGTCTATGGGACAAACGATCGCCAATTGAAGGTTACAAATCACAACAAACAGTCGCTTGCCGCCTCAGCGATCCAATCTGAGAAGCAACTGCAACCGGCTAGCGCGAACGAGGCCACCCAGAGGCTGCTCATGAGCCAGGATAGTTTGCAGCGCCGGCAGCAGCAAATGATTCCGGGACTCCAATACCAGCATCAACTCAGCAATCAGATGCTCGTCGATGGCGCAAACTATGCTCTCTACGGTAGCAAGCACATGTTGGCCTCGAGCTCAAGCCTCGAAACGAAAGGCGACCCAAACAAGGAGGACAGACGCTCGAATGCTGGCACCTTGTTTGGTTCGCGCGCAAAAGTGCACGATTTTGCGCCCGACCAACTGAACAAGTCGCTGCAAAACGTTCAACAATCTATCCTGAACTCCTTAGGCACCAGCCATAGCCAGCAACCAGTCCCTGACGCCAGCTTCACCAATCACCTTAGACAGTTTCAACTTGGCGCCAGCTTCAACAACCAAAACGCGTCCATATCAAATGAAACCCTAGCTCACGATGTTCAGCACCAACAACAATTGTTCAACCTAAACTTGGCCAGAAATCAAAACGTTTCGCATCAGCAGCACCAGAAGTTGATGGATTCGATGTATCAGCAACAGCAACAGCAGCAATCGTTTGACGAAACTGGACGCTACGATAGATACTTGCACCATCAGCAGCAGCAGCAGCAGCAAAACCTCGCTAATGCTGGCATCCTCGATCAAGCGGCCTCCGCTCAGACTATGCCAATAAGTCTGACCAAATATAATACGACCCGAGGTCGCGCAAGTACCATGGAAGCGGCCGGCATGCTGGACATTCACGGCGCAAACGAAGGCCAATACAGTGGCTGCAATCCACCGAGAGCCCTGACACTTTCGGCCATGCACCAGCCGATGGTAAACACTAGCCAGCGGCGTAACTTGCAGACAATCTACGGCCTCAATCCGCAACTCGGTACCGAGAGCATGAACAGCGCAAACAATCTCTCCTCCTCGGTCACCTGCTGCAATGTACTCGGCACCGGCGGCCAAGCCTCCGATTTTGTAAACGAAACTCCGTTATTGAGCAACCTCGTCGCTCGAGCTGCAATCCAGCAGCAGCAGAGGATGCAAGTTCCGCAGAACAGCCGCATTTACGAGCTTAGATCGGCTACTGGGCCCAGAATGCCCAGCGGCGTCATTCCAAGATCCGTTTCCGCTCACCAGTTGTCAAAGGTGCAGTTGCGCCAGTTGGCCCAGAAGCATTTGCAGCAGCAGCAGCAGCAACAACAACAACAACAGCAACAACAACAACAACTGCAACACGAGAAGCTTCAACAACTATCTTACAAGTCCATGAGCGACGCCGGTCATGCAACCAAGCACCAGCCGCCCAACCATTCGCTTTCCTATCCTCACGCTTGCACCGGCCAGCATGCAAACGAGCAGGAGCGGCAGTTCCAACGCCAACAGCGAACGAACCAATCGCCAGCTCTGCCGCCGCCCCCGCCGCCGCCAAACTTGGTGCAGGTTAGGAGCGCGACCTCGTGTGGAACTTTGCCACCCTCGGGCGGCAGCCAGCAGCTCGACACAAGGAGGGCTGCATTCAAGATATCTCGCCTAGAGTCGAGTCAGCTGACTGGCGACAATCAGAATGATGCCAGTCTGCTGGCCAGAGATCCGAGCATGCCCATAGGCAGTCTGCAGTTTGACGATCCGAGCACGGAGAGCGATGCCACCTTCGGGATGCTAGTGAACTCTATCGGCAACACGCCCATCTCGATGGGATTGGGCGCCCACATGATGCAGATTGGATCCATGCAGCAGCAGCAGCAGCAGCAACAACAACAACAACAACAACAACAACTTGCCACTTCGCTTGCAACGCCACAAAACTTCAAGGGCATTTCAGCGAGGTCGCGAGTGGATCTGGCTCACCTGAACGAGTGCAACTTTGTTCGCAATCAGCAGCCCAGCCAATATGGTCAAACTAACCAGCAGCTCGTTTGCAATTGCGGGGCTTTTGAGCGCACTAACAGCCAATCCTCGCACCACCAGCTCCATCAAATTGGATCCAGCCATGAGTTCGACGACAGCGACGAGGCCGCCTGTCTACTACGGCAGCCAGCTGGCTTTGCGGCCGCCATGAACCCGAACAATCTAATGATGGCCGGCCAACAAGGAGCAATGGACAATAGTCTGCTGCATTCAAGTGTGAATGGATCGCTCTACAAGCAGCAACAAAGGCAACAATTTGCACGATTTCGCCACCAATCGTCCGAGTTGACGAGCGACGATGATGATGATGAGGAGGATGAGGATGAGGTTGCCGTTGAGGGTTACAATGTTGAGCCAGATGACGAGCTTAGCAATGACACCTTGCCGGATCGAGTCCAGGACGATCAAGAGGTCAAGTATCTCTCGAGATCAATCGTTAGGAATGAGGAGCTGAGAGATGGGCCAGGTAGACATTTGAGTGGTTCACGTACGAGCATAAGTTGCCAATCGTGCACCTGCGGTAGCCAGTTACAATTGGATCAAGCGGGAGTGGAGGGCGAGCTGTCGGAGAGGAAGTCCGCCTTGCAAGCGAACAGTGGGCTACACAGCGAGAAGACGGCCTTGAGCAGGGAGAAAGCAGATCAAATGGGAGCTGGCGAAGAAGTTAGCCAATCTTTGGCAAGACAGCGAACGCTACGAGTTGTAGACCAAACTGCCTCAAAAGACAATTGTGATATGAAAAATAATGAAGAAGGTTTAAATAAAAATTCACATGTAGTAGTGGATACTAATTAGAGGTGAGACAAGGTAAAGTTGACACTTATACGCCAAAAACTTCTCAAGTTGGACAATCATACAGGACAAGCTTGTACGATGCAACATCAATAAGCTCACTTATTAAAATAAACACACCCAAACTTTCGCCACATCTACAAGCGCAAATTCTTAAAGAGACCCCATAAAACTTGGAATTCCTAGCACAATTCACCTTGAAATTGTAATGGGAAATCCACAATTCATAAAATTCTTGCTCAACTATTAACTGTTTCCAAACATTATTGAGCTCTCTCAAGCAACCAATTTGGAGTGTTAAGAGAGGTTGGCCGGATATTGCACGTGATCCAACTAAACTCGGTGGTTCAATACGACAGGGTAATATTGTATTCCCGTTGCCCGTCGGATCCTGAACGACCTTAAGGGGAGATAGCATCATCAGGCTTCCATTTCGATTGAAAGTATGAAAGTTTGCTTAGAATAAACTCTTGCGCTTGCCTTGAACGAAATCTATCAACATGAAGCTCTCCATAACGAACTTGATTTTTTCATTCTCAACTTTCGAGACCGATATTCAGTTTTGGTACCAGTTAGATGGCCAATGAGCGATGGGCGGTTTAATGAGACTAATAAAGGCCCTGTATCTTTCACACAAAGACCCCTCGAGCTGAGAGAATTTTCCAGCCTAAACTCCGCTTTCTCCTCCTTAATGGATGGATATTGAGAGCTGGCATCCCAAAAGTTTCGAGGTTTCCAGTCGGCTGCAATTTTAGCTGATTACGCTGGGGTATGAGCTTATTTGCTAAGCTAGCGCTCATGGTCGGCTCGCGAACGGACGCCGTATCTGAGGCATCACGGCGTTTGCGTCGCAATTTTTCAATCAGAGTAAATTCATTATGGTCCATTTCGTCGTTGAATGGTGGCGAGGCATCGGTCACAAATGGATAGGGTCTAACGTTAGTGATAAAGTCGTTTGGATCGTTGCTTTGGCCAACAGGGCCAACATTCAATGCCGACGAAACTGGGCCAGTCGGCTGGGATGATCTGTTCCCAAATAGCATATTATCCAAATCCTCGAAAGTTGCTGGAGGCTTCACTGGCTGGACCAGCGAAGCGAGGTCTGGACCTTGGATGAGCGGTCCGCTAGGTAGAGGTGCGGCAGGAACGTTATCGGCACCAGTTTGCCTATTCTTTGGCCATTTATCACCATTCTGCTCATCAATGATTCTATGATAAAAGTACTCGTGCTGTGGGATGGGATGAAATTCATGGCCCTGCTCGCCGGGATCTAGGCCCACTAACTTGGGCCGCTCTGGCTTAGAAACAAAAGGTGCGCTAGTTGCATACTGACTCGTTGTATGCGGGTAAGGAAATGGTACATGTTGGGAGGGTCTACCGAATTGGGAATGGGGCATATTTACCTGTGAACTCTGGCTTTGACTGTGACTTTGAGCCTGCTGCTGCGCCTGAAGAGTCTGATGCTGTTGTCGATCTAGCTGTCCTTGAGTTTGGGAGTTCGAAAATGAAGGCTGCTGGTTGGCCTGCGGAATTGGTGCGTTTTGTGGTCGATGGTTGGCGTCGTTCGACGCGAGGGACGTTTGTAAGGGTTGAAGAGATAATTGGGGCGGAGGCATCAGTGATTCAGACGACGATGGCGGCGGTGGTGGTGCATTGTTAGCGACGTTCGGTGGTTGGTTCGAATTCGGGTTAGCGTTGACAGCGAGCGGGTTGGACATTGGGGTTGTGGCTGTGGGTTGAACATTAATGTTCTCGGGGTTGGGCACTGAATAAGCGTTCGGAATTCGACCATTACCTTGTGTCGGAAATCCATTGAACTGCTGTTGTTGCTGTTGCATAGTGGGAAATTGCATGCTCAGACCAGAACCCTGGAAAATTTCTCGCAAGGTTTCGCTGCCTCGGAAAGGACTGCTTTGGCTCTCGTAATCGCCAGGCAGACCCATTGCTGGGAACGTCTTCCGAGTTGTAGAGCGGACGGCTTCCTGGCGTTGTAAGGCAGGATTGTGGTAATCGGTCCCGTGTTCGCCCCGGACAGAGATGTTTAGACCAGGTACATAGGGGAACATGTATGCATAGTTGGTTTGCAAGCCGATCGGCTGAGCAGCAGTTCCTGAGCCGCCACTGGCTAGGTAGGCCTGATCGTAGCCAAGAGCCTGCAGTAGCCTCGATAAAGCGGCAAGCTTGACTCCCACCAAACCTGCCGTTGCCAAGATTGAGGTAACAGGAACTACTGATAACACTGCTCCAACTGCCTCCAACTGACCATTGACTAAATTTGTGGACTTCTCACTGAGTAATAGAAATAGCAATAGAAGATGACATAGACCTAGAAAGGTCCGCCTAAAACCTCTCCCAGACTCAAACGCACTCTTGTGTGTCATTATAACGTATATTATTCGAAACTTGACTCACAATCTAACGTTCAAATTCTTGAGAAGGTGTTGATCAAGCCTGCTTTGATGTCCCGATTTGATGAGAGTAGTAATCGCTTCCCGAACCAACCACCATGTGACAGCTAAATGACGGTGACTAATTGAAACAGCAAGAACTCAAACAGATCGAAGCAGACGGGTCATAGTAGCACGGTTGAGCCAATCGACACAGGTAATGTATAGCTGATATGAGGTATGGGCTAATGGGCGAAGCTAATCAACTTGAGAATCCAAATGTCATAGGCTAAAGTGCAATCATATAATTCCTAGAGTGAGAGTGAAAAGCTAAGCTTCGCTGGATTTGTCGGTGGCTGGAATATCAATTAGAGGCGAGTGAAATGTTTCGCCAGTTTGATGTGGGTTAGGCTCATCGGAGCATTCACTTATATCGCAGGAGGTAACCCTTGAGTTTTCGGGTAAACAGTCGGAGTTAACCAGATTCGTTTCAATACAAAGAATTGAATTGTCTGAATTGACAGAGGAGCAAGAATCCCTGAGAGAATTCTGAGTAGGTTTTGATTCGTTTGAGTCATCACGAAGTTCCTCCAAGAGATCATCTACTGCACAGGACTTGCTGCCATATTCGTTCTCGATGGGTTCATCGTCGGAGTCTCGCAATTCTGCAAGCAGATCAGCTATGCTGTCGCCAGGGGGAGCGTTTTCGAGTTCATCCTGCACAGGATCGTCAACCTCGACAGGTGAACCGACTTCTCTATCCGTAGCTGGAGCAGCAGGTGGATCAATCGCGTTTTCTATCTCTATAACATCATTAGCAGTCTTCCAAAACAATAGTTCCTGGAACATCCAACGCTTTTTATTCGCTGATACTCCAAAACATTGCATCAGATGCTGGGCTAGTGCAATGAATCCGTCGCGATGGGCCATAGACGGATCGTAGCTTCTTATTTCAAGCAAGCACTTGAAAACGGAAGCTTGGAAAAGGATCACCTCGTTCCTACAGTCATACGCTATCCTTTCGAACAGTTTTAGTATTGCAAGATTGGTTTCATCTTCATTGAACTTAAAATTCTTGAGAGCTTCCAGATGGAGCCTAATTACGTCTGGGCAACAGTAACGTGATACAAAATGGGTCGCTCTGAGCTCGGCCTTCTTTCTCTTTCTGCTTTTCAATGTCTTATTTCCCAGTTCTTCATTGTCTTCCATCTCTTTATCATTCTCAATTTCAACCGAAGCATGATTTTTCGAATATTTCTCCAATAACTCTAAAAAGCAGTGGTTGGTTTGAATGAGATCACGGAGATAGTGCTTGGAGTGCTTCGGCTCGCTGTAGTGTTGGAATAGGTTTAACATTAGACTACTATACTCCAACTCGGTGAAAATGTTCCTCTGGATTGATTCGACAACTTGGTGAAACTGAGATTCAGGTTCAATCGACTTGATAAGGTACAAGATCTCTCTGTATGCTCGAACCGCAAGTTGAAGTCGTCTGGACACGGTCTCAAATTGTTTCTTTTCAATCTCCAATTTATCAACATAACTCGTGATCAAGACTTGAATGTAATGTAGAGTGCTGGTCGACAATGTCTCTGATGTGTAATCAAGATTTTTACTGGAATTACGATTAAAACATGTGAAAAACTGTAGCGACCATAAATAATAAGATTCATCATCTTCTTGAGCCTTCTTCTGAATAAGATTGTGTTTGATATGTTGCATATAGTTGTTGTAAACTTTCTCAACAAATTGCTGGCAGAACATTTTGAGACTATAAGTCACTTTCGATGCTTTGGTGTTTTGATCACTCAAGATCATGGAGGTTTCGGAAGATAATGGTTTCTTGTTTTTCGGCTTTCGCAGGGGCTGTTTGCGGCTGTCGAATCTGAGGTCCACTCTTGAACTAATGGGTTGTCGGATTATGAGTGGCGCGTCGCTGAGGGATCTACAGTTGTTAATCGAGAATGCTGAATTTTTGAATCTAGGAACGTTCATAACCCGATTTGCTTGCCTTTGTCGCTTATCACGAGCAGTTAGTTCTGCTAAACGTCTCTTATCTGGGTCCGAATCATCAAGTTTCCTCTTGAAATAGTCTTGTCTAGCAGACGCTAGATTCACTGGACTCTGGTTCTTCAACATATAGTAGATTATTTCCATGATATGAAAACAAAATTCTGTTCCTCTTTGCGACTCTGATGCAATATAGATGATGGTGTTGAGCATCCCGCTTCTATCCATGTTGTGTAGACACATCTCGTGAATATCGAATTCTCTCGTTCCGAGCTCAGTTGTAGGCTCATCAGATATTTGTAAAACGTTCCTAATAAGAATAATCAATCGTTCAAAAGTTATCTCATCATCGGTGTTACTCTTGAGATGGACATTGAGAGTTGACCATATTCGTTCATCGAGAGCGAAAGCTTCCTTGTAGCCTCGAAGGTACTCTGACAACTTTCGAGATATTTTTTGTTGTTCCGGACTACTAGGATCGTCTTGTTTTTCAAACAAAATGGCAACAGGTGCGGTCAGATTGACGCAAAGTCTCAGGACAATTGTGAAAAGATCTGGATCTCCATCGACATAGTCACAATATTGGACAATGATGGGTATCAAATCTGACTTGATAACGTTGAGGGCACCCAAAGTTGACCGAGCTGGATGCTCATTGGAGTCAGCATTTAGGAATCTCAGCATCTCTCTGAGACAAGGCTTGCAGTCACGATCCTTCATGTAAGTCCCATCGTTTTCGTCCAATTTACCGATACTGTTACAGACAACAGTAAGCTCATCCACAACGTACTTGCTTTCTAACTTAGGTTTCTCCATAATTTATTAGTTTCGGTCGGATCGGATATAATATCATGGCCGACTAGTTGATAGTTCTACATTGGATTGCGCGATCGCCCGATTATAACTTTTCTCAACTCTCGGACAGCGTTTGTCCAGAGACCACGAGTTCTGTGACTGCGAAAAGGCGCGAAATGAACAATCCGGTTGTCATTGTATGCATTGTATCTGTTCTTGGCTTCTCGGGCCGGGTTCGATTCTCAGTTGCGTTCTTTTTTTCATCGACGAAAATAAACACTAGTAAGCACTATTCGTGGTCTGCATCCAAAGACCCGCGCGATTGAATCGGCTATTTGTAGATGGCGCAACGACCATGGCCTACGGTTCATAGGTATCGACCATGCAAGTTGTTTCAGAGTTGTTCACTCCAGAGCCATTTATTTTGGTTGTGAGGGTATGTATCACGACTGAGAATAAATAAACTTCCCGAACTGGTGACATAATACTAAAGGGATACTAACCTCGAAAAAATCAGCTTGTCCTTGTTGGAAGACCAGAATTTCTCACAGAATTTGGGCACTCACGCGATGAAGACTCACTGATGTTTGTCAGAGGTGACACCATATCCGATCTTACTCTGAGATGGGCTCAAATCTGTCCCAATTGGAGCGAGAGATAGGCATCAATCACTTTCCCCAAAATGAACACTATTTCGGTCTAGTGAACTTTGGTAATACATGCTATTGCAATTCCGTTTTACAAGCTTTATATTTTTGTAAACCTTTTAGGGACAAGGTGCTTGAATCAAAGGTCAAATCGAAGAGGAATGGAAAGGAGACCCTACTAACTTGCCTCGCTGATCTGTTTTATACGATCTCAAACCAGAAGAAGAAAACCGGCACCTATGCTCCCAAGAAATTCATTAATAAATTGCGCAAAGAAAACGACATTTTTGATAACTACATGCAACAAGATGCGCACGAATTTCTTAATTATCTACTGAACACAATAGCTGATCTATTGAGAGGCGATAAAGGTGATAAACAGGCCATAACATGGGTCCAAGAGATCTTTCAAGGCACTCTGACGAACGAAACTCGTTGCCTAAATTGCGAGTCGGTGTCCAGTAAGGATGAAGACTTCATAGATCTCAGTGTAGATGTAGAGCAGAATACTTCCTTAACACATTGTTTACGAGTTTTTAGTAAGACAGAGACTTTAGGCTCAGAGCACAAATACTATTGCGAGAAATGTTGTTCGAAACAAGAGGCTCAGAAGCGAATGCGAATCAAAAGTCCGCCCAAAGTGCTCGCGTTACATTTGAAACGTTTCAAGTATATGGAAATGCAGAACAGGCACACTAAGTTAACTTCAAGAGTTGTTTTCCCTCTAGAATTGCGCTTGTTCAACGACAACTCTGCAACCGAATGTGAGGATAGACTATATGATTTGTTTGCTGCAGTTATCCACTGTGGATTTGGTAGGTTGAGTTTGAAGAGTGAACGAGAAACCATATGATTGCCAACTAACTGGGTCCAATCTTCTAGGTCCAAACAGGGGTCATTATATAAGCATAGTGAAATCTTATGGATTCTGGTTATTGTTCGACGACGATTACGTCGAAAAAATGGATACCGCAAGGTGAGATATCTATCAATCTTGTCCAACTCTAGCGAGCAACATGCTTAACAACTAACTCCCAACCTGAAATTCACACATTCACTTCACCTCAAATCATCCAAAGTTTGTTGGAAGATTTCTTCGGACTCACCAGCGATTCACAGAAAACGTCCGAGTCAGCATACATTCTGTTTTATCAATCCCGAGATTGCCATATCCCGTGAATCTTGCTCAGTTGGGTGCCAGCTATTGAGGCTCTGTCTAGTTAGTTTGAGCGGAAACTCGAACGACGGTCTGTTGTAGCAAGTCCAAACTTGGCCATTATAATTGATGGAGTCGAAAAAACGAACCCATTATCGGTGTTAGACAAGCTGCCAGTAGCTGGACATAGCGAGACGATACGACATCATGAATATTGGATCAAATAGACTCGGCAGTCAGCCATCCAAGTCGCCATGGCTGCGCCTCAAACCGATGAATGTAGTCATAAATCTTGTTAGAATTCCGTTGCCTTATAAAAAATTTTAATCTCAACCTGCTTGTTTGATGTATCTGTGAGTCGTATGATACGCATTGCTCAAGCGCGATAAATTCACGTGCATTGTCTCTCCTATCAGCGACAATTCTCGAGTTCATCGGCTGATTTCCGCCAACAAACTATAAAGCGTTCCATATCCGTGCGTTGCGGTGGGCTATTTACCTCTTTGAGGCGCTGTTACAACCTCTCCTTCAATCTTAGTATTAGCTCCCGAGTCATTAAACCTCCAAGATGACGGGAACTTCACCAAAGATATGTGTATACCAATTGGACGAATTGAAAAGAAACGGCACCAAGCTCCTAATAGTGATGTGCATAGGAATCGCGCTAGCTTTGCACGGCATGTATGTCCAATCTCGTCGCCACACGAACCCAGCATATGTACCCTCCACTACGATAGCCACCAGGTGGCTATACGACAAGATAGGCAGCAAAGTGATGCATCCCAGCAGTATGCTCAGCGGAAACTGCAACGCCAAGGGCAAGTTCAAGCAAACTGTACCTCACTTTCTCATGCGTGCTATCTTGCAACCAGTTGTCCACTATTCTGGCTACCTGAACGCATTCATCAACTTGGCTCAGATCGTTCTGCTCAAGGTTTACTATAAGAATCTGAATGCAACAAACACAATCATAGCCCTTTCAGTAGCTGGTTGGATTATCTCTTTCTTTTGCCTAAGTGGTGCCCTTGCCACCTGCAAGCTGATGTGTCTATCATGTCTGGGAATTCATCACCTACTCATCATCTATTTAGCCTGTCGTCGGCGCAAGATAGTCAAGAACATCTGGTGCCCATCAGAAACCTCGAACTCGAGCACCAGCAGCTCGTGCAATAGTGGAGGAACCTCCGGTAAAATCTTCGGAAATGCAAGTCAGAGGGGATCGCTCGATAGTGTTCGCCGTAGGTCAGGAAGGTAGGAAATCCAGGATCTAACACCGAGATGTATCTGAAATAGTAAATCCAGCGCAAGAGATCCAAATTGTGTTACTCAACACGACCGGAACATGACTTTGAGGTTTTGATAGTTGCTGCTGATGTTATTGGTTATGGTCATTCAGGCTCACCCGCTGTTTTCCGGTACAAGTAGGCCGAAATTGATCAACGTGTTTGCGATTGCGATGTTTTTAATCGGCCATGATGAGAGAGAGAGAGAGAGAGAAACGAACGAATATAAAAACTTAAACAAACAAACTGGCCTCAGGGAGCGCATTGAGTTCACACACCTGCACAGTTGGGGACCAACTTGCTCGGTGGTTAATTTACATCATGATTTAGCGAACAAATAGCGATATCCTCTCCTCAAACCAGACGCTTAGATTGATTGGTTCTACCTCAAACTGATCATATTGATTAGTTTGCCACCACTTGTTTGTTTTGTTTCAGTGGTCGTTGTTCTCTCTCCACAGGTTTTACATCAGTTGCCATCGCTATCAAAGAATCACGAATCAACTTTTGTTGGAGCCATTGTCTTCCACCTGGCAGCTGATGATGGTTTTTTGGCCCTTAGCTCTCGGTTTCTATGCCACCTAAGTCGGACAAGCTTTTTGCCACCAACAGTTTCAGGAGGCTGCATCGCTTGTTAACATGAGTTTGAGATTTTGTTTCATAGCCACAAGTAATTGATCATAATTCAATTGCTTGGCCAATGAAGCGACTTGCTGAGCTTTTATAATGTAATGTAAGATCCGTTGAAGGGAATTGGGCAGCATGGGCCGATTATGGTGGTGGCCGTCGGGGGAAGGCAGATTGGTGCTTGGCAGAATTTGATAGGCTACAAGAGGCATGGAGCCTAAGATCGATTCTTTAATTCATTCACGAATCTCGATCGAGCCAGAGAGTACGCTCAAATTCATTGCCCCACAGAGGATTGTCGAGAATGCAAGAAAGTAAATTACGCCTCGCAACAGGTGGGTTACGCTTGATCATTCATTTGAGCAGCCACAGGTGCTCGCTTATTCACTCAGTGATCTGATTGCTCATTGGACCACCAATTGGTTAACCTATTCTCTGGCTGCCGCTGTTGCCGATGCTACTATTACTAATGCTACTTTTGCCCCAGTGATAGGCTCTACTAACTACAATTTTCGTAATTCAATGCCGAGTCATACTCAATGAGCTTAGACACTAGCCAGGTGGTGGTTTCCTTGCTAAATACTGAGTTGAATAGGCGGCCATCCTGCAAAATGGCCAACTGGTAGTAGGAACTGAGTGTTACCTGTCACCGGTGGGAAACGAGCGAAAGCGCGATGATCGTTCGAACTTTGTGCATGCCCTCTCAGGTAGAAAATTGAAACATTTAACTGAATGATTTAGTTGAACCTGCTCTGGATTGAATCGCCAAACGCCGCTCCGATCTGTCATCATTCAATCCAGCAGCATTTTGTGCGATTTGGAGGCGATGATTTCAAGCTCAGTTTTGTGTCCAATCTAACAATTGAATTGTCATATCAAATTCAATAATTTGCAGTCAAACTCAACACTGTTTGTAACGTTTGCGTTGAAAATCGCACCAAGTTTTGGTCATAAAATGGGAGGTTCAGGTGATAAACTGAAGGAGACTCGATGACGCCTGTTTTGGATAGTTGGCCATGTCAATGATCGACTTGCTGTCAGGCACATTGTTATCCTACAGCCAATTGTTTATCAACCTGCGAGCGAACCGTAGGTGGAGCTAGTTTGGATTGCTCATTGGTTTTCCAATTGACCACTGGTTTTATGGCGACGTTACAGTTGTATAAATCCAGCTTATCTTCGACCAATCCAACAATAGGTTGAAACCAGGAGATGTAGCAATGACAACAGCTTTAATAACGTCAACACGGTTCAGTTGTGCGAAAAAATTGCAACAGACCGAAGCAGAATAGGGTAGCTACGTTACGATGATAATAATACCCGAAATTGAATTGAAGGTTGTGCCAGCTAAACTGTCACTGAACTGGTTGTGTTCGGGCGGAATTTAATTACATGTTTGGCACTTCTGTTTGTTGCTGCAATAACAATTGCTTTCAAATCATAATGGCCGCTCTGAAGAGCCTATCCATTTTCATATCACCACAACTAGAATGGGCGTTTAAAATTCTTCTTTGAAGTTGGCTGAAGCGAGACTGACGAACCCAACGGAAATGCGCCAACTCCGAATAAAATTTATAGGAGGAAGTTTTGGATGTGTCACCCCCAGTCGCAAATGTTCATCAGAGATTCGTGAGATCAGGCATATTTCGCAACTTAGAGTATTCAAGCCTAACTCAGTGTTCACAGGCAGTTTGTTCCATTCCCTATCACTTGCGATCAGCATGAACCATATCGATACTTTCGTCCCTTCAAAGTCCTACAGCGTGTCTAAAATCTTTTTATGCAAACTCCTGACCAAGAGATGACAAATGTCGAGATTCATATACTTTAGTGTGAGACTACTGAGGCAGATAAAAGTTAGAGACATATAAGACATGTCTATAACTCTGAGATATTTCAATACGAGTTGATCCAGTTAAAAGGTGTAATCTTTAAAACTGTGCTGCGTCTCGTTTGTAGATTTTGACCCTCTTTAGATACGATTCGCCACCAGGTATAGAACGATGGAAGGTTTTTAGGTTTTGCGAGGGTCTCTTCGTGTAACGAGCTAATAGATTGCTTGGACACGCTCATTTGCTCACATGGTCCCAAACTGCATTCAACTGTGGGAGAATGTCCTCTCGTATTAAGATATTTTGAGAGGTCTATTCAGGCAGCCAAAAACTGGCGGAGCTTTTCAACGATGACAAAGTGGTTAGATGCAATGGAAATGTCTGATTGATATAACGCGCGCATTTGTTCTCCGCAACCATCAATCATGAGTTCAGACACATCACCAGGGAGCCATGAGAGATAAAGAGACTCGAGTTGTTCAGAGGAAGCAGCTGATGGACGATGTTTTCAAACAACTCGTCACGATGTTTTAGGAAAGACATTTTGGGGGCAGCTTTGTTTTTGACTTTGGTCAAAATTTGCCCACTACTTAGAGCATTCAGGCCGGTAAACTTTCAAAAAGCTACACTGAATCACCTCTCAAATTTGGGGTGCTCATCGCTATGGTTCCAATTCATTTGCTTGCCTTATAGGATAGCGAGAGAATAGCACTGAGCAGTAGCTCATTAGTTTGTGGGTTTTTTAATTAAAATTAGCCGAATAATCATTTTGCTTCCACTCGATGGAAGGAATTAGTCTTTTTGGATAAAGGTGGACTCGAATAGTTAGTGTTGACTTTAGTTTCTCCTACCTAGAATGATTATGATGATGATGAATCGGTTTTCGCTTTCATTTTGGCCATTTTTCAACAAATTCGCTCTTTGGTCACACAAACTCTATTTACGGTGCGCGATGTGTCTGTTGCAATGTAGTATCAATGTAATAACCTGCAGGAGGCCATGCGATAGGGTAGTGAATAGAAAGACTTTAAGTGCTTAATAACTGCTACAAAGGGAGGACAATTGAACGGAAGAGGAGCCGGCAGTTGGAAGCGGGAGGCAGTGGCTAGTAGATTAGGGCGGATAGTTTTATTGTTTACACCAAATAGAGAGCAGGGTAACTTTTGGGGGGGCTGTCATTTGCATAGCAACGTGAGGGGCCAGATGGGCAAGTTATTTGGTCCAAACAACATGAACTGAACCAATTCGATCAGATGTGGTCTCCTCAAAAGTACCTGTTGCCCACTGTGAAAGAGATCATTGAGCTCTAGCATTAACCTACGAGCAGTTTGCTTTGCAAATCCTTGCTGAATAACACGGCCACTAACTTTGATTGACCGTCTGACTGGTTGGCGGGGCTATTTAGACTAACTGTTCAAACTATAACATAGAGGTACGAGTGAAGTAGAGAAAGAAAGAATTCCTATCGATTTCTGCTCATGGCTTTCATTCACAAGAAGAGGAGCTTCTGATCCCTGATGAGAGCCAACAATCCAAGGGACAGAGAATGGAGGAGATTTGCATAACTGAGGGAGGCGCAGTGCAGAGGGAAGATTTGTTGTTATTGATTTTCATTCGATTCATTCTGGTTAGCAATGCGGCCATATTAAAACGACCTGCATTTGTTGGCTATCCGATCAAGAGAGGTAAGAATATTACTGTTTTGTCTTCAACAAAACGAAATTTCTCCCGAGACGCAATTCCACCACCATTGCAATCCACTAAGCACAGCCGTTTGAGGGGGTTGCGAATAGTTTGCAAGGTAAAAGAGTGAGGGTTGCTGTTTGAGGGAGGGGGGGGGGCGAGATCTATTGAGTTAATTAGTATTTCAAAATTGGTTTCGTTTGTTTATTCGCAAATTGTTTTCAAGCTGTGAACAAATTGAAGTTGCAAACTTCTCCCCTCCTCGAGCTTCCTCTCCTCCTATCCCCTCCTCTCTCCCTCTCCTTTTATCTCGTCTAGCCTTTCCTCGCCTTGTCCACCTTTTGAGAACTGGATATTTTTTGATTAGCTCGAGGAATCTATGACCAGATGATGAAATTTGAGTTGGTTTGGACGAACTTTGCAAATCTATTCGCTCGTTTTAATTTTAACTAAACTTAGCAAGCCTAAATTTTCGCCCATTTTCCCAACCCTTCTAAGTGCGGACACTTGTTGTTAGATTGACTGATCTAATTTATGTTATGCTATATTACGAGGCAACTCCAAGAGTTAGCTTGCTGCAATCGGAACTCTTCCCTTTGATCTCTAGTTCATCTTGATTAAAGAGGAGCCCTTCTCTCTTTTTCCAAAATAGCAAAAGGTTGGTTATATGGAAAGGTTAAAAATGGTTGGTTTGAGAGAGTCGTGCTCAGGTGCAATTAAGAAAGCGAAACCTCTTTCTTGCCTCTAGTTGCTCTCCTATATGTTTGCGAGCGGGTTGCGCAGGCGCGATCTTGTCCCGCTCGACTCACCAGTTTTGGGGCGCGCGATTTGAACTGGCCAGTTATCGCATTCACCCGGCTGCTGCCGCCGCCGCCGCTACCTTCTACGAGCGTTGCCAGGTATACGATCGGCTATGATTTGAGTATTGCGTGCCTCTTATCTGTTTCGTTGCCCAACTTCCATTCCTCTTTAAGCAGGAGGGAATTAGAGCTTATTCCAGTGGAAGCGGCCGAGGACGGTTGAGCGAGAGAAGGAGAGGGGAGGACGCGCGAGGAGCGGGCAAGCAAGCGAGCAGCACCTGTTTATTGGTTGCCAGACTCCAAGACACTAACAAAGCCAATGGGCTGCAAACGAGATTACGCAAAACTCGACCACTGATTAGCATAATTAATTCTCGCAGGCGCAGCCAGCTGGCCGGACAGATGAGAGGAAGTTTGTGGCCTGGGGCTGGTGCGTGCGCTTACCTGTTTGTGTTTGTTTCTACAACTGTTTGTTTGTTTCTCTCTCTCTCTCCCTCACTTGGCCCTGAATTTGACCGCTCTCTTGCCGGAGTTTGGGCTGGCGATGGAGCTGTAGTTTGAGCCGGAGTTGGAGTCGGAGTTGGAGTCAGAGGGGAAGAGAAAGAGAGAGAGGAAATTAGGACGTTTGAGCGATAAGAATCTGCTGGCTCTTGTTTGGATGAGTTTACTGGAACCTGGGCGAACTAGCGAGAGATGCTGGAGATAACGAGCAGCAGCAGATCAATCATTGGCTGCATCATTTGTTTGCCGATTGATACCGGGCGGCCGGCAATTGTGTCAGAGATTGTGGCCGGTTTGGTTGAATCCTACCTATTAGCTGCCGCTTCTGCTCCAACCTCTTGCTTGGTTCAGACAAAACCAGCCTAGAAATCAATTCTTCCTTGGGGCAAGAGAGCTGGATTGAGTTGTCAGTGATTATTGGGCGAGCAAGCCTTGAGTGGAGGTAAAATTTGCGCTCTTTGCCATACTGGCTTGTTGGCCTCAAACTCTGGTAGGCAGGCAGGCAAGAGAGTAATTGAGTTACAAGCTATCCTTGCTCGCCCGCCCCAAAGCTGGGCACCTAGAACGCGCCCGGCCAGACACAATCCCAAGGCACTGCTCGGCCCATCTCCCAATCGGGGTTAAAATTTGTTGGAAATGTATAGCAAGCGAGTGCGTTCATTTCAGTGGGGCCAATTTGTTGTTGAAGTGGAGCGGGCGATTTGATTACGCAATTACGCGCAAATCTCCTCACCGCAAGCTCAACCTGGCGGCCGGTGGCTTGCGCCCGGCGCATCCCTTGATTGATGGCTTGCGAGTGCGTCAGGTGCGCGCGGTTAGCATGACAACTGGATGATTGTTTTCGATCCAATCTGGTCTTCAACGCCATTTGCCATCCGCTTGCTCGCTCCAACTCAATCAACTCAAGCTCCTCTCGGCTCAAATAGCTAACCCAACCAGACTCGCCCAATCCGCTCCAATCCGATCCCATCCAGTTCAGCCAAACTATGCGAAGCAGCCCACTTCAACAAATTCAGCTAAGTTCAGTTCAGTTCAGCTAAGTTCAGTTCAGTCCAGTCCAGTCCAGACAGCTCAAATCCAATCCACTCTAAACCAATCCATTTCAATCAGCGCCAATTCAATCTAAGCGCGGAACTTGGAGCCACTCGAGCAAACCAATTTGAGCTGGCCAAAACTTAATTGATTCTCCTCGCTCCTCCTCCTTTGTTCACCTCTTCCTGCTCCCCAAACTTGCGCCTACCTGGCGGCTACACGCTCGCCAGGTGAACTTGATCTGGTTGAGCAGCGAGTTTAGTTTGCGCAAGCCGCCCTCTCCGCGGAGTTGCGCCCGGCTCAGCGAGATGGAGAGAGGGAGCGGAAGTTTGCAATTCCATGTTTGAGGCGACTGGATTGAGTTATTGGGGTGTTGCGTTCGCGTGGCTCCAATCAATCGGCGCACTGGTTGCGCAACATTCAGCTCCCAAGGACTGGGCGGCCAGTGGATGGAGTTGTGTGCTCGCTTGTTTGGTTTGGAATTTACCTTTGTGTGCGTGCCACCTGGCTGACGGGCAACTCGGGCCCAGCCAAGAGGAAACAAAGCTCGCGCATCATAAATCATTTTCAACTTAGTTGCGGGCGCGCAACTCAGGCGGCCCAATGCTGGCCAACGCAAGCGCCTCCCCTCCAGCTGGCTCCGCTTGGCTCCACTGGCCCCGGGCCACCGGAACCAGCGGGCCGACGAGCGCCGACAGGGGCGGGCCGAGCATCGCTCGCTCTCTACCTGCTCGCCTGCGTTAAACGGCGAATAAATCACGACACTAATTTGTAACAACTCTATTTGTTTCAGCGGCAGGCAGCGGCAGCAACTTTGCGCGCTGATTTGATTTGGCCAACAAAGCTAATAATCAATTTGGAATCAAGCCGCGCAAGCTTGGCTCCGAATGGAGGAGGCAAACGAGAGCTTGTTAGCCAGAGGCGGATGTTGCATCGCTCGCTCCTGCTACCTGGAGGCCAATTTTGGGCCGCTTAATTGGCCACCATTGAATAGCCGGCCGGCCGGCGGCGCCGAGGTTGTTTTGTTTGCTTTTGCTGCAGACGCGTTGAGCTTGGCGAGCGTGCGCCTTCCTCGAGCCGGCTCGGCCAGTCTCTGCTGCAGTTCAAGTCGCAGCTGCAGCCCGATCTCGTCCCCTTGCAAGCGGCCTGTTTGCGAGCGGGCAAAATTAAAATGCTAACGCTAATCGTCGGCCAAATGATACCCGCGCGGCCAGCCCCTTAATTGCGCCCCAAAGAGAGCAACAGGTAGCCTGGCGCAGAGGTAAGCAAGCAAGAGAATGGAGGCTCTTTTGGTGCTTCGCTCGGCAAAGCGAGTTTATTTGTCATTGTTGCCACTTTAATGTGTTCAATTCTGTTTGGCCGCAATCGGCCGAGAGCGCCGAAATGGCCCAAATTGATTCAATTTGTCTCCGCTGGCTAATTTCGGCCGACGGCGGCGGCGCTGACAGGCGCACAGGTGAGGCCGACGGCGGAGGTTGTGTCCAGTGGCGGGCTTGTATCGTTGAAGTGGAGCGAGCGGAAGGGAGGCAGAGCGACGACCGAGCAAATGTGACAAACTAGCGCCGAGCTACAAGCTGGAGGAGGCAAATTAATTACACTTTTCTGCTCAGGCAAAGTCTTATTCAATTTGGTTTGAGCAGCGGCAGCAGGAGCAGCAGGAGGCTGAGCAGCGAGCGGGGTCGGTCGGCATCTTCCGGCCGAAGGAGGGCTAGCGAGTCGAGGAAACAGGTTGGCGGGCGGCAATTGTTGCGTAACCGGCGCCGGAGCAAATTAGCCAGGCGAGCGGCGACCTGCGAAAGATTCGAGTCGGGAGATAATCGGCCGGCGAGAGGTAGAGAGAGAGAGAGAGAGAGCGAGCGAGACAAGCGACTTGGTGTGCCTAGTGTTCGTGATATCATTATTATTATTCTTAATATTACTATTATAATACAGCCTCTGTCATTGTCGGTCGGTTGCGCAACTCCGGCCGCCGGCAGCTACTTCTGGTTCACGGCGGCCGCCGCTCTCAGCTGGTCCTGCTGGCCGGCGGCGCTGGCCGCGAGCGAGGCCGGCGCGAAGGGGCCGCCCGTCGCGTAGAGGGCGGCTGCTGCTGCTGCCGCGTTTGCGGCCGAGGAGCCGGCCGATGAGGCGGAGGAGGCGAGCGAGTGGAAGGCGCTCAGCAGATGGTGCGGGTGCAGCGCTGAACCGACCTGCTGCTGCTGGTGCTGCTGCTGCTGCTGGCTCAGGTGGGTGCGCAGGGCGAAGAGGGCGGCCGGCGACATGGGGCCGGCGTGGTAGGCGCTCGCTAACTCCAGTTGGTGCTGCTGGTGCTGGTGCTGCCTGTTTGCGGCTGCAAACTGCGAGGCTGCGGCCGCGGCCATTGCGGCAGAAAAGTGGTCCAGCGAGGGAAAGGCGCCGGCGCCAAAGTGCTGGCCGAGCTGGGCCGGCTCAAGTTCGAGCGGCCGCTGCTGCTGGCGCCGGTGGTGCTGCGCTGACGGGGCCACCTGCGAGTCGGGCGAGTTGCTTGCGCTGCTCGAGTCGCGCGCCTCAGGTGCAAGTTTGTCGCCGCTTGTAACGTCAACCAGCTGCTGCTGTTGGCTTTCTGCGGCCCGCTGATGCTTGCGCGCCTCCTCCAAAACGAGGAGCTTGTCACTGTTGCTGTTGCAGTTGGCGAGCTGGTTGCGTTCGTGTTTGCGGTTGCTACGCTGCTGCTGCTGCCTTGCAGTCGCCCGCTTGCAGCTATCTGGACTCTGCTCGCGCTCGCTGAGCTCGTTTGCCTGCGAGCTTGGCGGCCGTCGCTCGATGGAGCCAGCCGGCGAGCTGCTGCTCCTCGGCTCCTGCTGCTGCTGGCGCGCGAAAGCCGGACTGCCGCCGCCGCCGCTGCTGCCGCTCGGCGAGGGCGAGCGCGAGGCCGGTGTCCTGGCGCCGCCACTTCCGAGCGGCGAGCCGAGCGAGGAGACGCGCGAGCCGAGGGGCGAGCTGGAGCGCGAGTTCTGGCCTGACAGCTGATTGTGCTGCTGGTGCTGCTGCTGTTGCTGCCGAGTCGCATTGTGCTGCATGAACCTGAGCGAGTCGGCGCCAAATGCCCGTCCCTCTTGCTCCTCCTTGGCCAACTGGTGGCCGCAGCTCGAGGCTGCTGAGGCGGCGGCCGCGGCTGCAGCGGCGGCAGCGGCGGCCGACAAGCCGAGCTGGTGTGCCGAGTAGGGGAAGTGGAGGAGCTGGTTGGTTGGGCGCGTTTGGTGCTGCTGGCTCCCCGGCCGCGAGTAGTTTGCCACCGCAGCCGCCATGAGCGAGTTGAACTGTTGCTGCTGCTGCTGCTTGCTGCCCATTGGGTGGCGCTGGCCGGCCGCGGCTGCAGCGGCCGCCGCCGCCGCCGCAGCCGCGTGAATGGAGGCGGCGGGCGAGCTCAAGGCAAGCAGGTGATCGTGGCGCTGCTGCTCACTCTGCTGTTGCTGGAGGTGGTGCTGGTGTTGCTGCTGCTGCTGCTGCTGCTGTAGGTGCTGGCTCATGGCGAAGGCTGCTGCAGCGGCCGCTGCATTCTGCTGAGCGTGGCTGGCCAGCTGAAACTGCGACGGCCACAGAGTAAGGATATAGGCGCTCGGTTAGCTTAGCTCGTTCCCATAGACTAAACTCAACTCGCCTCTGGCGCGCAACTTACCGATTGTTGGCCCGACTCTTGGGCGCCCACACTGCTCAGGTGCTGCTGCTGCTGCTGGTGGCTGCCCATTTGGACGGACATTGGCGGGTTCGGCGTCAGGTCGGCGCTCGAGCAGCCGGGCGGCGTCGGCGACTGGCCGCAGGTTCGGTCTTGCTTCCTGAACTTGGCGCGCCGATTCTGGAACCAAACCTGCACTCGCGCCTCCGTGAGCTCGATGCGCGAGGCCAGCTCCTCTCTGGGTTGTGCAATGGCGATTGTTGTGTTTGGCGGTTAGTTTTGCTTGAGCGGAAGGGAGGAACCAGGCGGCTCAATGTCACGCTAGCTTACTGTTTTGTCTCATGATTAGCTCTTGGCGCCAAACGCCAGCTTGCAACCGGGCCGCTCTCGAGGGGCGACCCCGAGGAGCAAGCAGGTGCTCGCTTGGAGGGCGAGAAAGAGAAAGAGAGAGAGAGAGACGGGCTGCTCGAGCGAGAGCTGCACTGGCCGCCAATCAAGTGGCCGGTTCGAGTGGGCGAATCAGGAATCAATTTGGCGCCAAGTGTCTGTTTTATCGCGTGAACTTGCGAGCAAAGACGCGAGAGCAAGCCAAGTTTGCTTGAACTGAGGTAAGAGATCAACTTGTGAGCTCGGACAGGTGAGCTTTGATATTGGCGCCTTGACTTAATAACGCGCGAACGCGATTTTTAGGAATTAATAATATTCTCACCTGTTGCTCTTGCCGTCGCTGCCGCCGCCGCCGCCGCCCTTTGTTTGGCGGCCACTCTGGCCTCAAAGGTAGCCGCCAGCGAGATCAAGTTATCAGCCGGCGGCTGTGTCAGCCGAAGTTGGAGCTGGAGTTGGCGTTTTTGCTCGAGTTTGGGTTGGCTCAAGTGGGCCGCTCGTCAGCCGTCAACGCGCCGCCGCCGCCGCCGCCACTGCCAGATTGGCGCCCCTCTCCTTCGGCCGAAACAAACCATTGGCCTTCGCCTCCGCTCGCAACAATTGTTTCGCCGCCGCTGGTTCTGGCGGATAAGCGGAAATTAAATTAGTCCACCAAGTGCAGCCTGGAGCTCTTTGCAAGCGGCTTGCATTGGCGGCCGCCCAATAGACTCATCGCACATGATCGATGGCGTCCAGCGCCGCGAGCAGGCAACAGCACGCGCTGAAGCACGAGCGCCACCAAATTGACTCTTCGTGATCGAGCAACGAGCAACGAGCAACGAGCAGCGAGCAGCGAGGGGCATAAACAAACAACAGGTAACCTGAACGGCGAGCCTTGGGCACGATTCGCCCACTAAACTCCAAACTTATCGGCTCGAATCGAGTCATGCTTTCTCCTGCAAAATCTAATTAGATTTGCTGCTCAAGTTCCGTTATCTCCCGGCCGGCGCCAGCAGTACGTTTGCTCGGCCGCTCGGTCAGTGGGCGTCCGCCCGCCCACGAGCCGGGCGGGCGTGGCGCGGGCCGCGAGCACGCAACTTCCTGCCATTGTTCGCCAACACCACCTTATAGGCCGGATTCGGCCGCCCAAAGTGGGCCAATTACGAGCCGACTGTCCGCCCGGCCGTCCAATTGATTTGGATGGAGCTGTTTTGAATAAAAGTGAACAAAATTGGCCCCTTGAATGGAGGTGGGGGGGGGGCAACTCTGGCCCGGCTTCGGCCTTAGCGGGCGCCGTTGGCCCGGCCGGCAGGTGGAGTTGCGCGCGGGCGTTGAGAGCTCAGGAAGCAGGTCCAATAAATAATGGGATTTGCCGCCCGCGATCTATGGCCACACACTCGCTGCCCACGCGCTCAGCCCCTTTGCGCTCGCCCGGTTTCCTCTTGCTTTGGTCCGCTCTTGCCCCTGCCCCTG
>Ga0268249_1000325_pt1 | contig 26642 bp, 30 predicted proteins | sample AgamicAtPe_FD_200257 | JGI IMG/M metagenome (GOLD analysis project Ga0268249, IMG submission 200257) | Agave microbial communities from Guanajuato, Mexico - At.P.e (v2) (version 3) | ecosystem: Host-associated > Plants > Phyllosphere > Phylloplane/Leaf | place: Guanajuato, Mexico | collected... | reverse complement strand
AAGATTTATTGGCCTTTGAATACCTGAGCCTCCTCTCCTCGTCTCTGCCTTCCTTTGGCCCTGAATCCTCCTAGTGGGGCTCATGGGAGCCCCAACGCTCAACGTTCAACGCTCAATGCTCAATGCTCAATGCTCAATGCTGAATGGCGAGCAAGCGGAATAAATCACGCGCTCCCCTGGCGCCAATGATTTGACAAAACTCCTCTCGCCACTTTATGCCTATTTAGTGGGTTTAAAATGCGCCCAAATATCCCTCTGCTCGCCCTTCCCATTGTGAAAGGCGAGCTAAGCGGCCCCAATTGTTGCATGCGCCCCTCTTGCACATAAATCAGACAACTCCTGCGCACGCGCTTTGTTTGGAGCGCGCAACACTTTGCGCAGGAGGACAAAAAAGTGTTGCGCAAACAATCGGCGGCCAATTAATTATCCGCTACTTTGCTCTTCCGGCCCAGCGAACCCCCCAATTGGCGCTCCCTTTTTGCGCGCCTTCCCCGTTTGCTCGGCGCCCAAAAGCGGCCAGCTCCTGTCCGCTTTAAAGCGCCCCCCCCCTCTGCAGCCGAGTGATTCATCCGAGCGGCGAGCCAAGCGCGCAGAGCAGACCAAAACAAACTAAACACGACCAAACAGAGGCAAGGACACGACGCGAGCGCAAACACGGGCCAACATATGTCGTTCTGTTTATTTTGGGCTCCAAACGCTTGGCTCAGGTTTGAGCGCCTGTAGCCAGGAGAAAGTGTCCGCAGCCGAAGGCTTGGCTCGTCCAAGAGTTGGCGAGGAGAGAAAGTTTCTCTGTCCGGTTGCGCAACTGTTCCGGCCGCCAGCTGGAACAAACACGGCGCCGCCCGCCCCTGGACTCGCTTCACACTCGCGCGCCCAATCAAGCGGAAGAGGGAGCCTAATGATTCACCTGAAGCCTCGGGCGAGCGGCGCCGGCGGCCGTCGACAGATCCGCCGACGCTCTCACACTCTGGCCGCCGCCGCCGCCGCCACGCTGGCCCCATTTACATGCTCCGCTCGCCTCTGGCCCCCCGATTGCCCATTAATCATGCGCGCGCGCGCTGCACTGGCGTTGACGCGCCGGCCAATCGGCCAAGACTCGCTCGGCCAGCAACAATTTCTCACCCCATTTGGCGAGCGCTTGGCCCGCCGGAAGTGCGGCTGTTTTGCGGCCAAAACAGTTTGTTTGTTTCTTCCGAGCGCTTTGCCTCCTTCCTTGGGGCGCAAGCGGCCAGCCAGTGCATGGAGGAGCAACGCGAGTTTGCTCCCATCGGCCGCCGCTCCTATGCGCGCGACCATAAATCATTGCCCGCCGACTGGTTGCGCAATGAGGGGCCCGCGCGTGCGCACGCCCCTCTCAAGATTGGCGCTAATTGTCCAGATTGGCCGCGCGCCGCCAGCGCCACCTGGATCTGGAAGCGGCGCCATTGGCGCAAGCAACAGATGCTCGCCTGTGCTTTCAAACTGCAGCTGGCCGCCGCTGACATTTAGTGGGCGCCTCCTCCCATTTAGCGCTAGGAGGGGCAAATTTGCACGTAACTTGCGGCCAGGTAAGGTTTGCGCCGGCGACAAATTGGAGCCGTTTGCATGCTTGCGTCGTGCTGACTTTGCCGCCGGAGAGGCGTGCAAATGGGCCCTCGCTGCCCCCTCACAGCGGGCGGAGGGAGGGGGGGAGGCGCTCAATGGGAAGTTGGGGCGCCTCGCTCGCTCTCGGTGGGCTGCTTTGTGGCCGGCCAGCGGCTCCGCACAGCGGGAGGAAGTTTGGCGTCGCGACAAAGGCGCCCCGGTTCACACGGATTCATATTGAGCGATGGCGGCGGCGGTGGCGCCACCTGTTGTGTCTAGTTCCGCGCGGACCCATCAAGTCAATTGGATTACATAACGTGCAAGTTGCAACTTCCAATTGCAAAAGACCAATGACGAGTCCATATCTGGCGCGCGCGTAACTCAAAACAACAGATTAGCAGGGCGGCCGCGCGCTGCCTGCAAGTTGGCCCAGCGAGCGAGTTGCAAATCTGCGCCAGCTCGATTCCATTTGCGCGCTTTCAAACGCCAACTTTGCACGCCAACCAAATCCAGTCTAATCCAATTTCTCCGCGCCGGATCTAATCCGGCCGGCGGGCAGCAGCCAGCCGCTGACCAGACGCGTCGCCGCCAACTCAGCTGCTCGTGACAGGCGCCGCTCCATCCGGCCTCCCATTACTCTGGCCTCCTCCAGTTCGCGGCTCCAAGAGCTGCCCATCAGCACTGTAGCGCGGCCGACTTCCTCTGGCGGCGGCGGCGGCGTCGTCGTCGTCGTCGTTGGTGCCAACAAATGGGCGGCCGGCGCGCGAGGCCACTCGAGCTGGCCGGCGGCTTGATGGATCTGCTGCGCCTAGATTGGATTCAGCTGCATTGGTTTGGGGCCCAACAAAGGGGCTCGTGAATGTGAGTGTGAGTGTGAGTGTGACTCACATTGCGCCGGCGAGTCCATAAATCAGGCTGCAGTGTCGACGTCTCCGCGCGCCGGCCACGAGCGAGCGTGATAATCGGCCACTTGGAGTCCTCAGAGAGAGATGGGACGCAAAATCAGCGCTCCCATTTCGTCGTCTCCAACGGCGACCAGCAGCACGTGCTCGCTCACTTCCGGCGCCAGCAAGCGTCCGAGTTGACGGCATTATTACTGTTAGTTGAATTGTCTCATTAAGTTTGCGCCCCAACTATTTGGCCAAAACTAACCTGAACTCTGCTCCCCCTAAACCCGCCTCGCTCGCTCGCCCGGCTCGAACAGCCCAGGGATTCGTGAGCGCCGACGAGAGCACCAGGTACCCGCTCCAATTCGCCTCCTACTCGCTCCTCTCGCCGCTCTACCTGAACCAGGCGGCGGCGGCCAGTTCAGCGCGCGGCCAACCAGCGAGCCTGTTCGTCAACAACGCCAAAGTGCTCGCCACCCATCTCGTCCAAATCGAGCAGGACCAATTCCAGGTGCTCCACCTGATCGACCAGCCGCTCGAGTTTGCCTACGTGAACAGGCGGACTCAGGTGCGCGGCCAAGCGCGGCCAAGGGCGGCCACAGTGAGGAGGGCGGCCAGCTTGGATGACGTGCTCTTTGGCGAGCAACCAAATGGAACGCCGTTCGAGTTTTACGAGCGCTTTGGCGAGCTAAGCGCGGCTGCGAGCGAGCCCCAGCTCGACCTGTACAGGGCGCGCGCGTTCAGGGGCTCGCAACAGCTCGAGCGGCTCTCGCTTTCGCGCGACCAGTTCAACTTCGAGCAACTTGCGCGCGCAATCCGCCGCCAACCCCAGCTTAGGGGCCGCCTCTTCCAGGTGAACGAGACTAGCTCCCTGAACACCTACTTCCTGCCGCTCAACTCGGACGAGCTGGTCGGCGCCCTGGAGTCGGGCGCGCTCGGGGCGGCCGGCCTTGAGGCGCACGTAATACCCGATCAGGTGCTCTTCACGCGCCTCATGCCGCTCGGCTCGAGGCAGCCGAGTTTGCTCGAGCGCAACACTGGCCAGCGAGCCGCGCTTAGTCTCGCAAAGACGCTGCCCCACGAGCAGCAGCAGCAGGCTGGCCGCCAACTGCTCGCAACACCCCTACTCGTCCAGTCCAAGTGCCAGCCCCAAGCCCAAAACCAGGCGCCAGTCAACTGCCAAGCGGGAATCACGAGCGCCGAAATCCTGGTGGCAAACATCCCCCTTAGCAACGGCGTCCTACACCTCATCGGGCGCCCCCTCCTAACGCCGGAAACAAACCTCCTCGACTACCTGAACGACCACGACAACCAGCTGAGCGTGGTTGTGAACGCGCTCGGCAGCCAGACGGCCGGTGGCGGCAACCCAACGGCGGAGGAGCCAAAACTGGTTGGAGTTAGCAGGTTCAGGGAGTTGCTTGCTGCTGAGCGCCAAACGCTTGCAGCGCTCGCAGCGGACAGCTTGGCAAACATAACAATCCTTGTTCCAAGCGACGAGGCCTTCGAGCGGTTGCGCTACGATTTGCGCGCTTTAGTTCAGGGCGACGAAACGCTAATTCCAAGACACTGGGACTCATCGTATCGGCACGATTTGCTCGAGCGGCTCCTAAAGCGACACGTCGTGCTCCATCAGACAATAACGAGCGATCAAATGTTTGAACAGGGCGGCCTGAGGGTCTTGAGCGAGAATGGAAAGTTGCTAACATTTAGCGCCAGTGGCCAGGATGAGGATCATCACCAGTTCACCGTTTCGAGCGACTCCACTTCGGCCAAACTCATCCACCGCGATCTCATTGGAAGGAGGGGCGTGCTGCACATTATAGACTCTGTTCTGGGCGAGGAGCAGGAAACTGTCCACTCGCTACTGGGCGCCAACCTGCTCAGGAGCGAGCGCCTCATGGAGGCCGAGCGGCGCGAGGCTCGCAGGCCAGAGCTGGGCCAGCTGGTCGAGGCGAACCTCGGCAGACTTCTGGCGGTTAGCGAGGGGGCGCCGGCGGAAGCGGAAGCGGAAAGGATCTCAGCGCAGGGAAGGCGGCGTTCGAACGCGAGCCAAAGCGGCGAGCTGGCCGCAATAAGCAACTCCATTGGCCAGTACTTGGAGGAGTTGGGCGGGCGCCAGTTGGAGTTGCTAGCGGCAAGCGTGAACATCAGCTACCAGCTGGCAAAGCTCACCTCGCTCGCGGAGGGACTCGAGGATTGGAACGAGAAGTTCAAGCAACCAGAGCGAGCGTTCACCTACTTTGTGCCGAGCGACCTCGCCTGGCTCAGGCTGCAGCAGAGCCAGCCCGAGTTGTACAAGCCGCTCGCCTACTTCCTAAACAACAACAACAGCCACCAGCAGCAGGAGCAGCGGGCAGCGGGCGACTTGGGGCCGCTCAAGTCGCCGCGCTCATCGCAGTCTAGTCAGCGCTTGCGCCAGGTAGGTTTATGTTTAGTTTTGCTCGCTTTAAACTCAACTGCGGCGAGGTGTCGCCAAATCCATTAGGCGGCGCGGAAGTGGGCGGAGTGTGAGCGCGTCCATGTGTGTGTGTGTCATTTGAGTTCGGCCCAGACTTTGCGTGGCGCCGGCACCTGTTGTTGTCGCCTTGACCTTGGCCGCCGGCCGGCGCCGTCGAGGCCAGCGGCTCGGTCGCAAGCCCGCGGCCGAAACTCATTAGCCGGCTCACTTGCGCGCCACTCTTCAAACTCGATTACCTGGCCGCGCGAGGGCTGTGGGCTCGAGCGGCGAGCGGCGAGGGGCGAAAAGTGCGCCAGCAACAACAATGAGCGGCCAGATGTAATTAAACTTGATGATGATGAGACTAGCAGGGTTCGTGGGCTCAGGTTGAGGCTGGGAGCGAGACTGAAACTGAGGCTCGAACAAGGCAGATTGACGGAGATTGATCGGCGGGCGGGCGGGCGAGCGCAAAGTCGAGCAAAGCGGGCGGCTTGGATTTAAATTGAAACCCATCACAGCGCACAGAGTATCCATTGTTCTCGGCTTTGCAAGCTCACAACTGCGAGCTTGGCCGGCTCAGGCGGCGCACTCTCTCTCTCTCTCTCTCTGGCGGGCGGGCGGCCCATGGAGTGTGTTTATTCAAAATTGGCGCCAATTCGCGCGCCAGCGAGCGAGCGAGTCGAAGAGCAAACAGGAGGGGAGAGACAGAGAGATGAATGGGCAATAAAGGCGGCCGTCTTGTTCCCACTTGGCGGCTTCCACACAATTTGCGTGCCTGTCAAACATCAATTTGCTTGGCAAATTTGGCGCACAAACAAGCTTGCGGCAGCGCGAGCAGGACGACTCAGGAGAGGAGGCCTCGGCTGCGCAAATGGCGCGCGAGACTCGCTCAGGCTGGAGGCTGAGCAAAGTGGAGCCGGCCGGCGCATTTATTGCCAATTTGCCGCCGCCGCCGCCAGTGAAGGGCGAGCCTGCGAACGAGGAATTCGGCTCCTGTCACCTGTTGCACCGCTGACCACCGGCCGAGTTTGGCCGCAGCCAGGAGGACAAATTCCGGGCTAACTCTCGGCGGCTGCGGTCGTGTTGAGAAAGCGGCCATGCAAATGAGGTGGAGTGGAACAAATTTATCTCGTTGCATCGATCTGCCCGCTCGGCGGCCTCCCTCCACTTAGACCGCTCGCAGCTCGCAGCTCGCTCCTGCCTGCAGCCGCCAACGAAGCCAACTGGCAGCGCTCTGGACGGCCCTCGCCGCTCGCACTGCTCTCGCGTGCTTCCAATCGGCCGCTTATAGGCTCCAAGCGGCCGATTGAAATATCAATGCGCCGCCGGGCGATCACAGCACAACTCTCTCGGCCACACACGCAAACAATTGACAGCTCCGCCGTTGCGACCATTTTTGCGCTCAAGCTCAAGCTCAAGCTCAAGCGCAAGCTCAAGCTCAAGCTCAAGCAGGCCGAGCGTCCGCTGCAGCTGGCTCGATGGGGTCGAGCTTAGGGCAGGCCGGTGCACCTGTCACTGGGACGGCCAAGTCTCGCCTCCGCTCGCCTCGTCTCGATCGCGATCGCTCGCTCGCGCAGCCAGACGGGCCGAGCACGAAGGGCGGCCTGTTCCAGTTGGGCCGGCGCCTCCACTCGGGTGGTCGGCGCTGATTAAAGTGGCCGCTCGCTGCTCTCGCTCGGCGCCGCTGGCCGCCGTTTTGTTTCAGGCTCTTGGGCGAGCTGACAAGCGGCCTTTGCTGGAAACAGCGAGCGCCGCCGAAGCAGCAGCAGCAGCGGCGGCGCTCTCGCCGGTGGCAGCTGTACAGGTGGCAGCTGGCCGGCGCCGTCTCGCTGCCAGCGCTTTGCTCAAAAGCCAACCGGCCGCCGACCGGCCGGCTCAGCTGGAGCACACCGGCGCTCGCATTAGGTGTATAATTATCACAAACACAAGCTCGCTTGCCGGATCTCAGCCGGCGCCAGACTCTGCAAGGTGAAGCCTCAGTGTTTGAGTGAGCGCCGACTCCCCTTAATTGATTGCCTCCCATCGAGCTGGCCGAGCCGAGCCGAGCTGAGCCGAGCGCCGGCCGGGGGCGAGCCGCGCGAAGGCCAGCTCAGTGCAGTGGCGGCGGCCCGCTTGTTATGCAAATCCCATCCCCAAGCCCATCCGATTGCTGGCCGCGCAAAGACGACTCAATTAATGATTGGACTTTGGCGCCTCCACGCGGGACGAGCGGCCAGAGGTGATCTATGGCCGCCGCTCCAAGCTACGCATTGTCTCGCCCTCGATTTCGACTCCTGACTCCTGACTCCAAGTCTCGACTCGACTCGGCCGCCGCCGCCGCCGCCGAGCGCATGATTTTGGCGCAACAATTATCACTGGCCGGCCCGACGAGCCCGGCCAGCGGCGCGAGCGCAAGCTGGGTGGCCGAGCTCGCGAGATAGCATCTGGCCGAGCGAGGCCTCCGCTCGAGAAGCCGCCTCTGCCGAGCTCGGGGCAGCTCGCAAGCCAATCAGCCCGGCCGAGCGACCACTGAGCTGCCAATTAATCGATTAGTTGGCCGAGGCTCGAGGCTGGCCGACGCAAACCATTGTTACGTATATTCAATTTTCCACCTCCTTCGAGTTTGGCCGGCGGCGGCGGCGGCGAGCGGCGAGCGTAGAGGCGGAAAAGTGGCGCGCTCTTCCGGCGGAGGAGCGGCCTTCGTGCGAGCGGCCGGCGTCACGCAAACTGACGCTCGGCGCCCAAAGCTAGAGATGCTTGAGGTGGAGATGGAATTAGACTTGAAGGCAAACCTCAAAGCGGCTCCCTCGCAACGAGACTAACACTACCAATCCAACAAACAGATCCTCGAGCGACACTTGCTGGTGAACAGGAAGCTGGACAGGCAGGAGCTGAGGCGGGCCGAGTCGCTGCAGACGCTCGGCGCCACCTTGCGTCTCGTCGAGAGCGGCAGAGCGCCACTGCTGACAGGTAAGTTGAGGTTGAATTGGTTGTAGCGGGAGTTCAATTTGCATTCCCATTTCAAGCAGAGCGATCGCTCCACTTTCGGCCGATCTGTCTCTCTCTCTCTCTCTCGTTGCGAGCGATTCGCCGCCGGCAAACAATCAACACAATGCGAGCCTGGAAGCGACAGCCAGTTGTCACTATCGAGCCCCCGATCCATTGGCCGGCGCGCCCCAGTCAGCGCATGATAGATGGGGCCCGGCGCTCGGTGGATGGATTGCATTGGATTGGACTGGATTGCATTTGATTGGATAGTTGAGTGCTGTCCGCGTCCCTTGAGAGCCGGCCGGCTGGCAACCACGCAGGCGGCCGGCTAGACAATGTAAACAGAGCGAGAAAGTGATTCAATTTGTACGCTCCGAAGTGAACCCGAGCTCGCCGGTCGGAATATTATGCAACGCGCGATTGCAGCCCCACTTCCTGTGCCGGTCGGCCCGCGGGTCGCTTGTTAGCCGGGCGCCGCTTCCACGTCCGAGCGGAATGATTGATGAGCGCTTTAATCACTGTGCAAGCGCCGCCAGCCATACTGTCCTCGCGCACTGCGAGCGGCGGCGGCTGCGAGGAAGTGACCAGAGTTTGCGTTTGGCCGGCGAGCAAGGCTGCTCGGCGCAACACTTGGCCTCCTACGAGCGCAGCCAGCCGCCCGCCGCCAGCAGGACCCGACGAGCGCTCGCGGGGTCAGATCGGCGGCTAGGGCAGAGCGGCCAAAAGTCGCCCGTCTGCTGCCGCCGGCCGCAATGGGCCCGAGCCAGCCTCTCGGGCCCGCGCGATCCATCATAAAGGTGAACCGGCCGACAGATGTTGGGCCGAGAGCTCCTTTGTTGCTCTGGACCTCTACTGGCGCCTGCCGAGTCAAGGGCCCTCTCCTCTCGCCCGAAAATCCTTTGCCGCCCTCGAGGGCTGCCAACGTCGCCGCCGCCGCCGCCGCTGAGCTCTCCTTGCCTAGCGCTGACGGTGACTTTGAACACAAAAATGGCTCTCCCAAAACATTGCTCGCCTCGTGAGAGATCGGCGCCCGCTTCCGGTTGCATCATTTATCAAACTCTGAGCGCCGATTGTTGTCGTCGCCCCGAACTGCGGCTTACGCTCCTGCCGCTCGCTCAACCTTTACTCGCAGCTCCAAATCCGTGACGCGCCAATGAAACGCTCTCAAATGCAAATTTGGCACCAATTTTAAACCTAGTCTCTCTCTTTCGCTCGCTCATATTGCTCGCTGACATTACCTTTGCCTCTGAGCGGGCCAGCTTTTCGAGCACGAGCTGGTTGGCCGGCGGCGCTCGATTTGTTGGGCCTTAATGAAGTGATAATTTATTTTTGGTTCGCTCTGGCCGCGCTTGGGGCGCCATCTGGCGGCGCTCTGGCGCAGTTGCCAAATGGAATCTCGTGTGGGCGGCAGGAGTGGATTGTGTCCGACTCGAACAAGCACCGACTGACGTGAGCCTCTTCGGTCTGTCAATGGGCCGAGCGGGGGCCGCACCTGTTGGCTCGCTCGCGGCCGCCAACAGTCGAAGCGAGTTTGGAGTAATAAAGTGGCCAAGTATGCAAGCTGGCTGACATTTTGCCGCAAGCAACGCGAAAGATGTTTATGGGCACTATTGACTCGAGAGAGCGTTCGAGTCAATAAACTGGCAGCCCGAAGGTGGGAGCTGGCGAGCGAGCGAGCCTCAGAGGTAAGAATGAGGAGGAGGAGGAGGGGGGAGGCCGAGTCTGCGGGCGCAATTCAATTCAGTTTGATGGGGCTCGAGTGCGGTCCAGCCCAGTTGAGCGCACCTGCTCGCCGGCCAGCCGCCCACCTGAGCCGGCCCATTGTTGTTGTCGGGCGCATTGACATTGAGTTTGGCTCGCAAGGCCGACATTTAAATAACAATGCGCGTTCCTCGCCGTCGCCGCTCCCGTCGCCGTCGCCTCGTCGCCTCGTCGCCTCCTCGCCTCGATCGCGAGCTCAACAAATTATCGCCGGCCGACGGCTCAGTGGAGCCCAATGGAGCAGCAACGAGCCAGCCCGGCGGCTCCAAATAGCGGCCATCTTTGACACCAAGCGGCTCTGCTCCCGATTGCAGGCCGGCCATCTCCAACTGGCTCGCTCACGATTCGGGCCATTTATTGCGCAACGAGAGCGGCCGAGAACCTGTTGCGGCGCCTCCGCACAATTCAGGCCCAACAATGGAATTCGGACGCCACATTTCAAGGCTCCCGGCGCCAAGATGGGCGAGTTTAGATAAAAGGCCGCCTATCTCGCGGCTCGAATCTCTTGCGCTCGAAATGTTGGCCGAAATGGGCGGAGAGTTTGCCGGCCCATCGGCTTCGAGTTGCCTTCCGAGCCTCCATTAATTAGAGTCCACCGCTGGCTTGTGTCAATCGGGCTGCTTGAGTTTAGGTTTCGCGCGCGGATTTGGTTCACCTGGGTGCGATCGCTTGGCTCGGTTTGTTTTCGCGCTCGCTCGCTCGCTCGTTTGTTTGTTTGCTCGCTTGTTTGCTCGAGCCGCCGCCAGCAGTTGGGCGCCGGCCAACGCGGCCCATTTCACTTGGCGGCGGCGGCGGCGGCGGCGGCGGCGAAACAATGCGGTCAGCATCCAAGCGGCCAGTTTATTGGCTCGGCCAGTTTGCCGCCGCTGTCCGCCGGCCGGCGCGAATTGCGGGCCGAAGGCTAGCGGAAATGGCTGATATCTTAATTGTTTGCCCTCGACGGCCGATGAGCCCAATTGAGTTGAGTTGGGTTGGCTTTAGTTTTGTTTAGTTAACTTCAGTCGAGTTCAGTTGGGCTGAGTTTTGCTTGCGCAATTAAGCGGCCCATTCGAAGGCCAACGAGCCGCTGGGCCAGGTGAGCGGCGCGGAGGGAGCCTCCAATTGGAGATGTGAGCCTGAGATAAACTCGTCCATCGCACGCAACTTGGCAACAAATTAGCCGCCGCCTGGTTGCCCAACTGGCCGAGTAGCAGCGCAGGGGCCGGCCGGCTGGGCGGTCGAGCGGGCCCCTCGGTTAGTTGCGCGCGAGCTCCTCTTAGGCTCGTCCGGCCAACTTGGATGGCGATTGAGACGCAACCTGGACCAGCCAGCGGCGGCTGGCGCGCGCCAGACACCCTCGGCGGAAGCTCGAACTCGAAGCGGCCGGCCAAGCAACGAGGGGGACGCGCGCACAAACGCAAACAAAAACTTGGGCGCAGCTACAGCCACAGGTGGCTCCACTCTGGCCAGCGTGGCCCGAATTAGACTCGAGCTCGGCGGCTAATTATGCGCCGCTCGCGCTAATCAATGCGCCGCCAGCAACCTGAGACGAGCGGCGGGCGCGTTAAATGAATTGCTGCGTCCCATTTGCTCGCCTCGCCCAATTGGCGAGCAATCACGAACATCCATCAGGATCCAATCAGAATTAGCCCGCTCGGCCGGCTCTTGCGTTCGTGATCTACCTGAGTTTGGCGCTCGAAACTTTGAGTTCACTCGCTCGGCCTCTCCTCTCGCTCGTCGCGCGTTGATGGCAAGCGAGGCGCCCGCTGACGAGCGGACGCAATTACATGCGCTCTTGTCTCGCTCCTTGCTCTTCCCACTTCTTTCCTGCCCACCGAGAGCACTTGTTCCATCGCCGCCAAAGTGTTGCGGCCGAGCCGAGTGTTTCTGGCAGAGCAGTGCCACTTGGCGGCGGCGGCGGCGGCGGATGTGGCCGGCGCATCTGCTGGCGCCAGCCTCGTGCCAGCCCCACACTGGCCGGGCGGAGCAAAACGGCGGCCCAAATGGCTTCCTGTTGGCGCGCGACTGGCCGCCTCTGGCCAGAACTCGGCACAACTCAATTACGGCCGCTCGCAGGTGCCGGCCAAAAACGGTAATAGGTGGCCGTGCCTTTTGGGTTCGCTGCTCGCTCCTTGCGGAAACAAACAATTGCAGGCCGCGCGCTCGGCACCCCGATGCTAGGCGGGCATTCATCATGGCGAGGAGGCTAATGCGCCAGGTAATGATGATGACGATATCAAGCGAACAAATCTGCGCCAACCAGCTGAGGCCAGCTGGCCGGCCGACGGAAAACAACAGCGGCGGCGGCGGCGGCAGCAGCAACAACAACAACAGTCCAATGTCATGTTGCGCGACTAATGGAGGGATTTTGTTTCACTTGCTCGCGAGTGGCCGCTCACTTTCGCCCGACTTCCAGCTCGGCCCTTGGGCGAGTCCATGGCGGCTGCGGCGGAGGCACCTGTTGACTCGCCGTTGGCCCGCCGCTCTCAGCTGGCGCCGCGTCAGGTGAGCGGGGGGAGCATAATTTATGTTCAAGCGCCGAGCTGGAGCCGCCCTCCTGGCCGCCGCCTCGGCCGCTCCGCTCGAACCGAGAGCAAACCAACCGCCGCTCATCCATCCTCCGCCCAAGAGACAGTCTCGCTGGCCCTCGATTGGTCGCTTGGAAGTGACACGACCTAATAAAGGGCCTTATTGAGAAATCATTAATTTCACTCTGCGCCGAGGAGGCCGCCTTAGTCGGCCCATCTGGCCGCCAGCCTCTAGCCGGTTGGCCGGCGGCCCAGTTCAGTTCAGTTTAGTTCAGTTACACTGCAAGCGCAATGCAGTGCGCCGAGTAGCGAGCCAAGTCAGGCCGAAGCGGGGAGACGAGCGTGAAATTTACCTTGACTCGGATGTGTCATGTTGCGTCCTCCTTGGAGGAGGCGAGCGCAACTTTTTAAAGTTTTGCGCGCGCGCGCGCAAGACCGACGCATGGCTCTCGGCGGCGCCCAAATAATAAAACTTGAACACAAACTTTAATTGGCCTCTTTGCGCGTCCACTTGTGCAACAGTTTGACAGATTAGCCGCTCTGCTCCAGTTTTGCGCCCGCCGAGCAATAAAAGCACAAACTTGCTCGCAAAACCAATTTAAAATGTCACTCAAAACTCTTGCTCGCTCATCTAATTGCTGATTTGTGATCTTGGACTTAAAGCGCAACCAAAAGGCGCTTACTCTCTGGCCGCCGACAGGTTAGCCTGCTGAGGGGAAGATGTTCATCCTCTCGCAACTCAACGCTTGCATACACACACACTTGTCAAGCCAACCATGCTAATCATCGGCTCTCCTCCCTCAAACTCGCAAACAGCAACTCCAAGCAAAGCTCATGACTCCATCCAAGCGATGGGCGACTTTGCAGCGTTAAATTTGGCCGCCGGACAGCCAAGTGGACGCCAGCAACCGCCGGCCAAAGACGCCTGGCCAAAGTCGCTCAGGTTGGCCCAATCGAACGCAAACATAGTGCAGGTTAACGAGGCTAGCAATGGTTTTGTCTACATCATCGACAACGTGCTCCTCCTCCCAGAGGACGCTGACTACATTGTGCAAACAAGCGTGGCGCCCGCAGTCTCATCCTCCCTCCTTGGCGCCCACAACTCGGCCATCCTAGACTTCATCAACGGCCTCCTGTCGCCTGGTCCGCTTAACCTGAGTGCGCAATCCATTATTGCAGTCATTGGAACTCTTTCTGTGGCCATAACAGTCCTGCTCGTCCTGGCGCTCGTGCTAACCGTTAGAAAGCGGCGCCAAAACAAGCTTAACAGGCACCACCAACTTGAGTCCGGCCTAACCTCATCCTCGTCGGCCAATTCAGGCTCAACCTCAACAACTAAAAGCTTATGACTCGCAAGCACAAACTCCAAACCATCACCTGGATAAACCAACACATTGGAGGCCAAATTCAATACTTAGAGATAGAAAGATTTTCCTTTTTTCCTGTACAGTTGCATAAGTTGCATGTAAATTTAAACCCTCCAAACTGATAATGAGTCAACCCTGCGCTTAGTCCACATTAACTGGACCAAAATTTACTTTTTCACAAGCTGGACGTGGTCGCAAAGTAGGAGCAGTAAATATTTGTATATATCTTTCATCATTGTCCAATTTGGGGGAGTTAGCTAGAATTAAACTCTCTCGGTCCAACTAAAGTAGTCTGAAAACAACTCCAATCTTCATTCTCGTCCCTCCTGTTTGGTCCCACTTTCATGCCTAATCCATCACGCTGAACCATGGAAACCATGGAAATCGAACCCCGCACGCCGAGGTAGATTCATCTGTCGTCTCGCGTTTCCAAATAAGATCACCCCAAATTAGCGCATTCGTATGGTCAACCAGTTTATTGCCCAAACTTAACGCTTATATTGGCCACTCGATTCGATTGGAACTTTAACCCCATGATCTAACGGAAGGGAGCTCCTTTGCCGTGGAGAATGTGCCTGTGTACGATTGATAGAAAAATTGGTTGCTGTACGAGGGCAACGATTGGCGTAAGAGAACGCATGCGAAAAACAGCATCTAAACATTCAGCGACCCAAGCTGGGGCCCGAATTATCTTCCCTTGTATTAGATAGATAGAAATTGATCTCTGCTGTCTAAATTAGTTACCTTTATTAGTGGAGACACAATGGTTTAGTAGATTAAGTCAAGAGGAACTGACACTTGACGGAGCTTCCAATAAAAGCTTCCAGCCTCTTAGTAATCAACAATCTCACCATGGTGCTCAACGTTTTGATGGTCGCCGAGAAACCCAGTTTGGCCCAATCGCTAGCTGGATTCCTGGCCCAAGGACCAGTGAGGAGTCACAAGGGGCAGGGAAATCCTGTCCACGAATATAATGGTCAGTTTTTCGGAAGGCCAGCAAACTTCAAGTTCACTTCGGTCGCAGGGCACGTAATGACGTGCGACTTTCCCGCCAGCTATAATAACTGGGACCGCGTAGAACCTGTCGAGCTGTTCAAGGCACCAACCATCAAGAAGGAGGCTAACCCAAACATGCACATGCCCAAGTTCTTGCAAAGAGAGGGCAAGAATTGCGACTACTTAGTGTTGTGGCTGGACTGCGACAAGGAGGGTGAGAATATATGTTTTGAAGTTATGGACGCGCTGGCGCCAGTGATGCAAATAAGTCTCTACAACCCACAAACAGTTTATCGGGCTAGATTTAGCGCATTGACCGCTAACGATATCCGTAAAGCAATGCAGAATCTCGTCCGACCCAACCAGCTCGAATCGCTCAGTGTCGAGGCCCGCATGGAGATAGATCTTAGAATTGGATGCGCTTTCACTCGATTCCAAACCAGATTCTTTCATGGAAAGTATGGAGACTTAGACAGTAGCGTTATCAGTTACGGGCCTTGTCAGACGCCGACGCTAGGTTTTTGCGTTGATCGGCATGATAAGATACAATCCTTCCAGCCAGAGCCATACTGGGTTCTAGTTGTCAAGGTCCGTCCCTGTTCCACAGACCAAGCTGCCGAGCTAACTCTCGATTGGAGTCGCGACCGAGAGTTCAAGCAAGCGAATGCAAAGGCTGCCTTAGCTGAGGTTAAATCTCATGGAAGAGCTCGAGTGACAGACATTTGTTACAAAGAAAAATCTAAGCCAAGACCAACTGGTCTAAATACCGTTGAACTGCTTAGAGTTTGCAGCTCTGCCCTAGGTATTGGTCCTCACTCTGCAATGATAGTCGCCGAGCGACTATATACGCAAGGGTACATATCATACCCACGTACAGAAACAACTGCTTACCCGAAGGAATTTGACTTTCATTCGCTGGTTAACATGTTTACTTCGAGCCCTGACGTTGGCGATATCACCAGGGAGCTATTGCGTGAGGGTATCAATAGGCCGAAGGGAGGAGTTGACGTCGGTGACCATCCTCCGATAACTCCATGTAGATTAGCTACTCAAAACGAATTGCATGATAGGGATAGCTGGCGTGTCTACGATTACGTAATGCGCCACTTCCTCGGATCTATAAGTGGCGATCTCAAATACAAACAAACAACTATTACTTTCATGATAGGCAAAGAACAGTTCACTAAGACGGGCGCTGTGGTTACCTATGCCGGTTTTAGCAAATTTATGACTTGGATCTCAATAGCTGAGGGCTATCTGTCCTCTACAATCAAAGTTGGCGATGAGTTTAGCATAACTGAAGCAAAAATAGTTGAAAAGAAAACTTCACCACCTGACTATTTAACTGAATCAGATCTTATTTCGCTCATGGAGAAACACGGTATTGGAACAGATGCATCCATACCAACCCATATAAATAATATTTGCACGCGAAATTATGTTCAGATTGGCAATGGGCGTCGACTGATACCCACTCAACTAGGAATCATTTTGGTTCACGGCTATCAAAAGATCGACAACGACCTGATACAACCAACAACGAGGGCAGCCATTGAACGCGAGCTGAATCAGATAATTGAGGGTAAGGCCGATTATAAGACTGTTCTGAACGACACAATCCGGTTGTTCAATAAAAAGTTCGATTTCTTCGTGGAGAATATAGCTGCCATGGATCAACTCTTTGAAGTATGTTTCACTTCATTGGCGGAAACCGGTAAACCCATGAGTAGGTGCGGCCGATGCAAGCGATATATGAAGATGATTGTTGCAAAACCGCAGCGATTATATTGTGTTAACTGTAAGGAAACGTTTTCGGTACCCCAGAGAGGAACCATCAAGTTGTTCAAGGAGATCAAGTGTCCTATTGATGGATTCGAAATCTTGTACATGCAATCTGACAGAAACGAACGTTCGTACCCATTCTGTCCAAATTGTTACAACAACCCACCGTTCGAGAACATGAAGAAGGCTGTTGGTTGTAACGAATGCACTCATGAAACTTGCGAGCATTCTATGACCACAAACACTATCCGTCCTTGCACTTCGTGCACCTACAATGGGAAGTTAGTCTTAGACACTGGATCCGGCCCCAAAAAGTATTACATAGCCTGCAACAGGTGTCAGGTTATGTATCAAGGTCTGGACAAGGCCGTGAGAGTTAAGGTTAAGACGAAAGAAGAATGCGAAAAGTGTCGTGCCAAACTAATGTTTGCCGAATTCAAACCTGATCCAACCAAAACTCTGGACGACAAGACAAAGTTCACAGAGTGTATCTTCTGTGGCCCAATCCTGAGCAAGATGTTACATCTTAAGGGAGGCCACAGAAAGCCAGGCGAGGATGGGGATGGTGAGGAAAATTTTAGACAGCGTAGAGGTGGTAGGAGAGGGGGTGGCCGGGGTGGACCTCCGGGTAGGGCCGACGGATCTGGATTTGGGAAGCACAAGGACCCCTTTATGATTGACAACAACGGTCCCGATGGCTGGGACAATGATGATCCCGAGCGACCGGGAGCTTTTAGGCGAGGTCGTGGACGGGGTAGGGGTAGAGGTTTCAGCGGTGGTGACAGAGGAGGTTCAAGAGGTCGTGGGGGGCCGGGCAGGGGTGGCGCACCTAGAGCTCGCGGCGGACCCCGCGGCCGATTCTAGACCTTCCTCTAACATAGTGAGTGACGGACCTTGATATTTCAACCTCATATATTTGCATCTGAGTTTCGTATGTGCAACACTCATCTGGAGGACAATCTTGCATTTCAGTCAGCTTCCTGTTGTGCTTAATTTGGAAGGGTTAGCGCCCATAAAGGAGTTCAGTTTTATTAAATTGAATTCATATAAAGTTAGATGGAACAATCTGTATAGTCTAAGCAGAGGCGTTCTTGCAGGCAATAATGGACTCTTCGCCAACAGCCGAAATAACTGTAACCAAAACAGTGTTGTCCTCTTTGGCAAACTCCTCTTTGATTTTAGCTGCTAATTCGCCGTCAGGTAGGCGCAAATCATCACGAGTATCTCCTTTGTCTGTCATCAAAGTAACAAAGCCGTCGTCGCTTATGTCGATCAATTGAAAATCAATGCGCGATACATTGGGCACATCGATATTGTGAGTAGATGGGCATAGATCCTCATAACGTTTACCATTGAAGATATCAATGCCAACTAAGTGTACTTTGGCGTGGCCGTGCTTTCCAGTTTTAGATGTGGACATTTCAACAATTTTACATGGACGGCTCTTAATCATAACAAAGCCGTTTTTCCTCAATGCTGAACATTGCATGGGATAGGTTGAGGAGGCATTGGACGAGGCTCCCTGGTATTCAACAGTATCTTCGCCTTCCATTTTTGTTTGGGTCAAGTAGAGTTGCTTGGTCGATTAAACGCGCTACTATGACAGATGAGATGAGATGCTGATCTCAGATAATAGTTGAATAAATTTCAAGTCAGCTCGCAATTAGAATGGGATCGCTGATGATGCTAATACATTTGGGTATAGATACAATTGTGTGCCCAGAATGGTGATAAAGATTTTGTTTTGGTTGGAGTTTCTTCAGGTTTGCGCTTCACGTTCTTGGACACATGCGCACGGGCCGCATCGACTGGCTCACGAATCATGCCGGAATTCCGCTGCAGCCGGCGCGCATGTGCCCGCTTAATTGGGCGGCAAATTTTGAACTGATTTGCATGATGAGCAGTTGGCTTTGGCGCTCGCTAGATGGCAACATGAACGCTATAATTATAGCCCCCATGCATCCCGTAGGAAGCCGGCCGAGTAAGCTGATGTTTGTGTCCCTAAACTCTGGCCCCCCTCTCCATTATTACCTCTCGCTTAGAGTTGAATTTTTCCCGCGCACTCGTACATTTATCAACAATGGCCAATCTGGTCAATTTACTCGAACTATATAATCAAATGTCCATCGATCATCCACCTAATGCCAACGGGTGCCTCTCTATGCATCCGTCTTTTCATCGGGCGACGACAATGATAGAAAATCACGACACTACCGAGCACACAATGGGCCGAGCTGGGCCCAACTCTGAACAGGTAAATCCGATTTGTCCTCGCTCTTTCCGGACCAACTGGCTGTTATCGCAGTCGATTATGAACGACGACGACAAGAGCTCAAAAAGCGCCAGCAGCACTAACCTGGAGCGAGCCGTTCAACTCATTAATCACTTGCCTCCATTGGCCATAGTTGCCTGGCCACAGAGGAGACTCGACCGACGGTTTTAGCTGCGATCACAACAGCGGACGGGCCGATTTGTATATCGGGCCCCCGAGATTGCAGCGCGCCCGCTACCAGCGGAGTGCGGTCTGCCGCGCCAGCCCGCGGGCCAATAGAGAGATCCAAGGGGCTCTCCAGCTCGAGTGTCCTTACCTGGCTGCTCGGTTGGCGTAAACATGAAAAATCAAATTACCGCCGCCAGAAGCGCCAAAGCAGCTTGGCCCACAATTGAGAATCCATTAGCCTAGCTGATTGTTGCCGCTGCCGCCGCCGCCGCCACAACAACAACAACAACACCAACAACAACGCCGCCGCCAACAGCAAGAGTGAAGAGGACAACAATGCCTCTGCGCTGACCAGCGGCGACAAACGCGCCACTTTGTTCAGCAAACTGGCCGCAGCCTGAGGACTGGGCGGCGCCTATGCACCGGATATCAGGTGGCCGACGGCGGCGCCGCGACAGGCGCGACAAATGGGCCCTTGGGAGCGCGTCAGTGGGCCGGCCGGAAACGGGGCGAAACTCGAGCTGCAGGGGCCGGTTTGCGGCAAACCTTTGCCAATGCATGGGCGCCGCCTGCTTGGGTTGCATCTAATTCGGGCGGCATCACCGGATCTCTGGGGACGCGCGCGCGCAGCTCTTATTAGATTAGCCGCAATCCACACTCCCTGTCCCTTCCGTTTCTGCGCGACCGCATTGGCCAGCGATTAGGATGTTGATGATGTGGATGATCATCATCAAAGATTCGTCATCTCTTGATTAGCCGCCCATGTTGGCCGAAATGAATCCGCGGGCCTTGAATTGGAGCGCAAAGGTGAGTCACGAGCGGGCGGCCAGCTTCCGGCTGGATGGCCCGCCGCCCGGCCGGACGATGGCGCCACCGGGCTGCCCATGGCCACCGGGCGGCGAGCGCGGCACCGCAAACTGGCCGCCGCCGTCGGCGAGATTGATCGCGCGGAAAGTTTAATTGATCATGAGATTCTTTTGTTGGCCGGCCACTCTCAGGTGAGCGCAAGCTTTGCTTGACCTGGCGGAGCCGCAACCTGATTTGCGCTCGCTCGCTCGTCTGCGCGGGCGCCACTTGTTGTCGTCGGGGTCGTTGCAGGTGAGCCTGATATTGTTGATGCTCATGTTGATGTTGAAGCTGATGCGGCTGATCATTAGGAGTTTGTTTTAAAATCTACAAACAATCTCTCGCTCGGCTCGCCTCGAACGGGCGGCAAAGCTGCACTCAACTCGAGACCGCCGACCGAGCGGAAAACTCATTGTCTTTTTAACCTTTGCGCTGTGTTAAAAGTCATGTTACCTGAAAACTGGCAGCAACAACATGAAGAGTGGCCCAGAGAGAGTCCGCAGTTGGCCAGTTGCACAACCTGAGGTTGAGGCGAACACAAGCGAGCCACTCCAACTTCTGCGCCGGCCACAGGCGAGCTCGCCGAGAGGCTCCAGTAATTAGTTGGGCCGCAAACCTGGAGCGAGGAACAAATTTGATCGGCCTCACAGTTGGATATATGCAGCTTGCACTAGATATCATCATCGGCCGCTTGATCTTGTTGATGTTTGCGCCGCTTGAATTTGTTCCGCTGGCGCCCCTGTTGGCCCGTGTGATCGATAGCCCAAAAGATGATTTATTGCCTCGCTTTTTGGGTTGCAAGCGGCGAGCTCGGGTCGCCAGTTGGAGCGAGCTAGTTGGTTGGCCAGTCTTCTCGGAGGCGACAACAGGTCGCTCGCCCTGCCCTCAGCTCGGCTCAGTTTCGAGAGTGATTGCATGTATGACGCGATTAAATCAGACGAGATCTATATCGGCCACAGGGTTAGGCCGATTAATGGCATCATTTACGCTCAGCTTGAGTCGGCGGCAAGCTCGGCCTCCAAGTGGAGAGGTGTGAACTCGCTCCTCACCTCGTCGCTCTGAGTGCAGCTCACTGGCCGCCGCCGCCGCCGCAGTCTCGGCAGGTGCGACAATTTGCGCGCTTGACGGGCGCGGAGGCCGGCGGAGGAGAGGCGAGCTTTGCGGCAGGAGGGGAGCAGCCAAAAGCGCGGCCTCCACTTTAATCAAAATGTTTTGATTCCAGCCCATTTGTTTGGCAGCCACGCGAGCGCTGCAATCGATCCGGCCCGCGGAATTCCTCTCCAAGCCGCCAGACCGCTTGGGGCGCGCAAATCGCGTGTCCTCTAAGCTCAGAAGTGGGCCGAGCGCGACCATCACCCTGGACGAGCGGCGGCCTGAGCACAGGTGCTCACCTGAGCGCGGCGGCACACAAATTGCACAAGCGGCGGCGGCGGCGGCGGCGCCTACAAGGGCCCACCTGCCCGCGCGAGCAGCGCCGCTCGGCCCCGCGCGCTCTCCTGCCAGCCAGCCGGCCAGCCCGCTCGCTCGCTCTCTCCCTCCACCTGGCGCCTCCTCCGCTCGACTTGGAGCGGGAAAATTAATTGAAAAATGGTTTTACATAAACACACTGCTCGCTACCTCACTTGTCATGTCCTCCTCGCCTGTTCCTGCCGGCTTGCGGTGCAACACTCGCGGCTAGAATGCAAATTTAGCCCTCGCTTCTCGGGCTATAAATCAAAACAAGCTCTCCCTCTCGCTGGCTCGCAACAATGGGAGCTCGGGGGCAACGGAGCTCCCATTGGAGCCGTTAGAGGGCCACTCGGCTCGGAATTCGTCTCGTCCCCGCCTGTACCTGTCTCATCGCGTCTCGTCTCGTCTCGTCTCGTCTCATCTCATCTCGTTTCGCCTCAATCTCACCTCTTCGCCCGAATGGCGCAACAAATCTGGCCTCCAGGTCAGCGGTGGCGGCATTGTGCGGCCCGCAATATAGATGCTGAATGGCGGCCGCCAACGCGCTTATCAGCCGGCCGCCATCTATATTGGCCGCTCGGCAAGCTGTCGTCGAGCTGCCTATGCGCGCAAAGAACAATGAGCCGCCCAATGGAGCCGAAAGAGAGACGAGAGCGCCCGTAAACAAGTGGCGCCGCCGCCGCCGGCTCATCCACTCGGCCGCTGAGCCTCTGCAAGCTGCGGACGAGGCCGAGTTTGCTGAGCCCAACAGGCCGGCCGGCAACATAATTCCCATTTGCCCGCCAAGAGCTCATTGCGCGCCACTGATTAATCAGGCGGCTGATTGCGATCTCGCTTGCGCTGATTGATTATCGGCTCCACCATAAGATTGGCCGCCGCCGCAGCCGCTCTCAATTCGCCTCCGCTCACAATCCACTCGCCGCTCACGCAGCCAAATCTAATTGAAACTTGCCGCCAAAGGGATCCAGGCGCGGGCATTGACGCAACTCATTTCGTTTCGCCTACCTGGCTGGTTAGCCGGGAATGATAATGATTTTGTTGGCGCATTTCTGGAACCCAGATTCTTGTAATTCTCGTTGCGTTCCCATTGTGTGTGTTTGTGCGTTTAAGTTTGAGTTTGCGTTTGCGACTACGACTGCGATTACAAGCCGGCGAGCACGCAAAAGGCAAAGCCGAGAGCAGAAAGCCAAGGGGCCAAGTGGCTCAGGTGCCACTTTGCCGGTTGTGTTGCTTTAAAATCTGCGGGTTGCTAATAAACTTTGCCGCTCCCTTTGGCGCCGGGCAGCGAGCCGCCAGGTGGCGCTGGCGGGCGCGCAAACACGCGCCCACAAATTATAGTGGCCACTCTCGAATCTAGTAAGTGTCTGTGTGTGTGTGTGTGTGTCACCTGCGCGCTCTTGTTGCCTGTCATGTTTATGTTTATCAAGGATCGTCCGCTTCTTTCGTCAGAGCAACTCGAGTGAGCTGTCAGTCTCCAATTGCAGGCTCCCCCAATCGGAAGTTAGCCCCGCTTGAGGTTCCACTAAAATTCGGCTCTAAGCTTTTTATTGGGCGAAATTGCAAACTAAAACGGCCCGACCTTAGCTCACCTGGCCGCGAGCGATTGATTCCAGTCGGCGGTAGTTCCAATTTGGCCCCTCTGATTCCATTTGATTCGATTCCATTCGATTTGATTTGATTTGTCCAACCTTCGACCGGCGAGAGTCTATCTCTTTGGCCGGCGAAAGTGGAGCAGCTGGCCAAGTTGTGTCAACAGTCGCGCTCTCGATTGAGCGGAACGGACAAGTCTCGGCCCAAAGGCCAGCAACTGCAGCAGCTCCTTTCACTTGAACGGAGCCCCCAGAAGCGCTGCCCTTGGAGAGGGAGAGAAACGGGCCAGCTTTGGCCAAATCAGATTGTCAAAACTAACAACACATTTAAATGTTACACTGCCAAACCTCCTGCCAAAACCAATAATTATTCTTACCTGCCGGATTCCGGGCTGACTTTTGGCGCTGGCCAGTCGTTGGGCTCCTTGGCGCCGTTTAGCTCGCGCGCCGGCCGATTTGAATCGGATTGGATCGGATCGGATCGGATGGGCTGGAGTTGGCTGGATTGGAGCCGATGCAAATGCAACTGGCTCGCGACTGCCAATTAGGGGCGCGCTGGGCCGGCCGCTGAATGGCGCCGAGAAGGGGCGAGCGACAGGAGGAGGAGGAGGCGGCCAGCTCGCCACTGGCTCAATGGGCTCGCTGGCTCGCCCGCTCAATGGCCCGGTCGCCGCCCATTGAGAGCGCCGACCTTGGCCGCAACAGGCGGCGCCTCCAGGCCGGCGCTCGGCCGCGCCCACGAGGAGGCGCGGAGGGCGCAGCCGGAAGCCGCGCGCGCCCGTTGTGCAACTGGGGGCGGCGGCGGCGGCGCCAGAGTTGACATGATTGGCAGGCGGCCGCGGCGAGCCGGCACAATGGAACTCGGCAGCGGGGCAGCGCGGCCAGTTTGCGCCTCCGCCGTCTCTGGCCGCAGCGAGGGGCGGCGGAGAGGAGAGAGGAGAAGAGAAAAGAAGAGCGGCCTTCGCTGGCAAACCGTTAGCCTGAGCCGGCGCGCAAGATCCTCCTCGCCTCGCCTCTCCTCGTCCCCCCCCCCTTACCTGGCCTCAAAAATCAATTAGCGCGCGCGGACAAGGCGAACGATAAAATCAGTGCCAACGCGGTTGCAATTATCGTAAATCGTGTTGCACGAAGCGGCCAAGTGGCCGCCTTTTGCGCCGGCCAGCGGCGAGCGGCCGGCCGAGGGGCCAGATCGATGGCGGCCGCGCGCTCGGAGGCACGAGCTCGTTAATTGTTGCGCCGGTTGCGCCGGTCGCGCCGGTCGCGCCGCTCGGCTCGCGTGGCGTGCGCGGCGCATCGCAGATTGCACAACCAGCTGACCTTTGAGCGCGCTCACCTGGCGCCGGAAGAGCACGATCGATTGATCGGCGGCGGCGGCGGCGGCGGCCAATTGGCATCCGAGTGGCGGCTGGATGCGGCCGAATGTGATTAGCGCGGCGCTGGCGGGCGCGACCGCAGCCGCGAGCTGTCAGTCATAAGTGGATGGCGTCACAATAAAGCGTCCGACTTGAGTTCAAGCGAGCTGAACTGGACTGGACTGGACTGGACTGGACTGAACTCTGGCCGCCGGACGCATCACGTCCAAACGTGTCTTGGCCCCAATTTGCATTGGCCGGCAGATTGAGCGAGTTAATGAGAGGCACGCAAGCGCGCGTTTGTTTGCGCTTCTGCGCGGGCCAATTTGCGGGGGCGCCGCTTTGGGCGAAATTTGAATTCGCCCATTTGGGGCTTCAAATTGGGAGCGCAGCGAGAGTTGTTTGATGGATCGGCGCTCGGCTCGTTGGCCCGAGTTGCGCGGCTGCAGATTGGGGGCGGCCGGCCGACCGACAAGCAGGACAAGTGGGCGCCCCCAGAGTTATAGGCGGCGGCGAGCGGGCCCCTATAGCCGCCTATAGGACACCCGCGGCGCTTCCGCCGAGCGCCCGCATGCCGGGTGACTTACTGCGCCTGTCCTGCGCGCGAGCGGCAAAACCGGCAGCCGCGCGCAAAGGCCGGCAATTTGGGTTTTAGCGGCGCGCTTAATTGCGGGCCGCCCGCAGCAAGCGGCCCGCTCTGGGCCCGGGCGAGCCAGGTAGCCTAATTGTAGCAGCGCCAGCAAAAGCTAATCAAATCTGGCCGCGAAAGGGAGAAGCCGACAATTAGGAGTAAAACACGGATTTTGCTAGCATTTGAATGGCGGGCCAGCCAGCCAGTTGGTGGCGCGGCGCCAACGAGCGGGGGCCAGGTGAGCCCAGGGCGGCGGCCCAGTGAGTTGCTCGACTTGCCTCCCCGGCTGAGCCCGCATTTTGGAAGTGGAGCGGCCGAAATCAATTAGAATCCGGGCAGCTTGCGTTGCCACGAGCAAAGTGGGCCGCCCTGCTGCACGACTCACGAGGACAACAGGTTGTCTCTGGCCGCCACTCTCGCCTGGAGCCGGCGCGAGTCTCGCTCCTGTCAGCCCTCGGCTCGCTCCTCGTGCGAGCGCCCGCTCAAAACGGCCGCCGCCGCCGCCGCCGCCCCTGGAGGCGCCCCATTGTGTTGCCAGCCCGCGGGCCGCCCATTTCGAGCGGGCCGCGCGCGCGAGCAATGAAATTATGGAAAGTGGCCGCTTTGGGCGCCGCTCGGCCCCGTTGACAAAAGTGGCCCCTTTGTGTGCCGGCCACTCGGCCTGCCGGCCGGCCGCCGCGCGCAAAGTCGCCCCTTCAAAGCGGAACTGTCACTTACCTGTCCCATTGTTGGCCGCTCAGCGGCGAGCGGCCAGAGTGAAGCGGAGCGAGAGAGAAACGCTCGCTCCGTTTGGCCAAGCAAGAGGAGTCACGGGCTCAATTCCATCGACTAGCGAGCCAAAGTTTAGTGAGCCGAGCGAAAGGGTTTGGCGCTCTTGCTCGCGGCCGCCGATGCGAGAGAGATCGTTGCGCTGTTTGCGCTAGTGTTGGCGGCGACGCTGTTGTTGCTCTGGGCGGCGGAAGTGGCTGCGATTGGGCGGCGGGGGCGCAAGTGCGCTCGCAATAAAGCAAATCTTGCGCGCGAATTATTCTAATGGATCGTTGGGCCGGCGCTGCGAGTTGTGAGCCACGAGCTGCGAGCCGCGAGCAGCGAGCAGCGAGGAGATTTAAAGTCAGCAAATTGCCACCACCAATCCGCCGCCTTTGGCTCCCCCCGAGCTCGTGACGCAATTGGATGCGACTTGCGCGCGCGCATCTGCGACTTTGCGCTCACCTTGCGGCGCCATTAAAGTCAAAGGATTATTGCATGTTGCCAAATTGAATTATAAAACGCGTGTTCCTCTCGCGCGCGCTCGCCTCCATTGAAGAGACTCGGCCCGCTTTTTGCAGCAAAACCAAACCAGCTCGGCCCGTTTTGTCGGCCCGCTTTTGGTGTTGCTCGCCACTTCCGCTTGGCCAATAAAGTGAAACAATTTTGACACAATTTCGCAAATTGATGAACAAAAATCATTCAGCTCAATTGTGGCCGCTCTCCGTTTGCGCTTGCTGCCGCCGCTGCTGGCGCTGTTTGTTGCGCGCGGCCGCCAAGTGCGCCATTTTTCATTCGTTACCATTCGGCCAGCCGGCCAACTGAAGGCGGCCACTGAAACAAAGGGCACCTCTGGGAACAAACACGCGCCCACCACTTGTCGAGGGGCCCACTTCCGCTTCCGGCGGCCGAGGTGCCGCCAAAGAACAAGTGTTGGTTCCCTCCTTTTTTGGCCCACTCCTCGCGCTGCTCTGCCCGCTGGCTGCTGCTGGCCGCCGCCGCCGCTGCTGCTGCAACAAATTGGAGAATAATTAATGATGGCCAATGAGCTGCGAGCGGCTGGCAACACTTTGCGCTCCAGCGAGCACGCGCCCGCCGCTTCCGATTTGGATCTAAACATCCATTTCCGCCCGCCGTCCATTAATAATTCACACGCGCGCTCGGCTCTTTCGGAGCAGAGCAGCGGCGGCGGCGGCGGCGGCGGCGGCGGCGGCGGCGGCGGCTGCTGCTGCTTCGTGTCGACGATTGCGTCGCCGCTTTCCGGTTTGCTGGGCGCGGAAATGATATCTGGCCGCCGGGTTGAGTGCGAGCGCGCGGACGC
>Ga0268249_1000322_pt1 | contig 26872 bp, 28 predicted proteins | sample AgamicAtPe_FD_200257 | JGI IMG/M metagenome (GOLD analysis project Ga0268249, IMG submission 200257) | Agave microbial communities from Guanajuato, Mexico - At.P.e (v2) (version 3) | ecosystem: Host-associated > Plants > Phyllosphere > Phylloplane/Leaf | place: Guanajuato, Mexico | collected... | reverse complement strand
AGGAGGAGGAGGAGGAGGAAGCCTCCCTCTTGCGGCCTCAAGTAGTTTGCTGGCAACCAGCATCGGCCCAGTTCACTTCCTCCCTCCGCGGCGTTTGTTTTGTTTGCCGGCTCTCCTGCTGCTGCTGTCCCCCAGCCCCAGCCTCAACCTGGAGCCAGGCGGCCCCGCACCAACTCGGGCGCCTCCAGCCGACCGGGCCCCTCGCGCAACGGCCGCTTCCGCCCGTGGACGGGTCACTTGGACGCCATCTGCTATCAATTATCATGCCAAACTTGCCCCCTGAACCGAATCCATATTTCAGCGGCCGGCCTGAAGTATGAGGGGCGCCCAAGCCAAGTGGATGGCCGCGGCAAGTTTCATGGCGGCCACTTTGACGGGCCAGCGCAAGTGAACTATGGAACGCGAATTTGTAATTCAAATAGAGCAAACTGGGCGCTCAGCTCGGCTCGGCTCGGCTCGGCTTGGCGAGTTTGCGGGCCGGCGAGTTCCGCCCCCCAGGTTTGCTTGGTGGCGCCGCTGCTGCGACCTGCGTTTGCGGCAGATCGCGCGCCTGCACGCAATTGCGGCATCAGCAATCGGGCGGCGCCCCCCCCCTTCTCGGTCACGAGCGCCGCGAGAGGGCGTGGTCGGCGGCGGGCCGAGGGGGGAGAGGAGAGAGGATGGAGAAGAGACGAACGCTACTCACCTCCCTCGTCGGTCATGGCGAGCACCTCGGCCGTCGGCCCGTCGCCGGCCGGATTCGAGACTTGGACGCTGAACTTGTAGGGCGTAAAGGTGCTGAGCCCCTTGATCACATACGAGGTTTGGCTTGGATCGCCGACGATGATTTCCCTTGCGAGCGGCCCATCCAAGCTCGGTTGCTCCACCTGGCTCCAATTCGAGTGTTGCTGCTGGCGCCGCTGCTCCTGGTTGCCGGCCACCAAAAGCGATCTGTTGTTCGCCTGCTGCATGGGCGGCGCGTGCTCATGAAGTTGGTGCACGTACCTGATGCGGTAGCCGAGAAACTCGCCGTGGATTTCCTTCGTAGATGGGGGCAGCCACTCCAAGCGAATGGCGCTGCTGCTCACGTTTCGTGCGCTTGTTATAGTTAGGCGCGAATCTGGTTTTTGGCGCAGAGTAATGATGTAGTGCGAAATGGGCGATGGCTCGCTAACTCCGATTGCGTTCACGGCTAAAACCCTGAACGAATAGGTTGTGAACGGTTTTAAACCAATAATTTCAAATTGGGTCCGATTGTCGGGCGTCATGACTCCGTTTGCAACGTCCCATTGGCCGTTGACGCCCTCGCGAACGTGGATCACGTAGTGCAGTATTGGCGAGTAATGGTAGTCGTAGCTTGGAACCCAGCTTATGTTGACGCTGCGCTGAGTGAAGGCCATCACGATGGGCATTTGCGGCGGATCTGGCACATCTGGGCGTTTTTGGGGGTTTGGAGGGGCGGCGGACAGGTAGGTTATATGGTCAGTTGGTTGGTGAGCTTTGGGGTTTGCTTTTGGCATGGATTGGAGGGACGGAGTATTAAGCTGCCGATTGATGGAATGATTGATGGCCACTTTGGATCTCTCGCTCGGACTGGCCGAGCTGGCCGGCTTGTTGCGCTTAACGCGCCGCCGCCACCAGAGGGCCGCCCTCTCCGATTTCACTCGGCCTGGCCGGAAGCAATCTCGACCGTGTGGCCCAGTTTTGGGCTCGCAGCTCTCGGCTTGGCGGAGGCCGCCTTGCGTTTAAACGCGCGCGCGCTACTCTGCCGCCCGATCCATCATAATCTGCGCCGACTAATTGATTGGCGCGCGAATCCTTCATCGGCCGGCTCGAGTTCAGTTCAGTTCAGTTCAGTTTAGCTTAGCTCGGCTTAGCTGAGCTGAGTTGGGTCAAGACGGGCGCACCTCTCGCTCGGCCGGCCGAGGGCGCAGATTAAGCCGATAATTGGCGCGCAGGTATTCATTATTATCATTATTGTTATTATTATCGACAGAGGGAAGGAGCCGCGAGCGCCACAATGGGCGCGCAGCTCCTAGCCGCGGCGACGGGCAACAGGTGTTTCGGGCGCCCGATGAATGGGATTGGGATGGAGCGGGCCGAGGAGGAGGAGGAGGAGGAGGCGGCGGCGGCGGCGGCTGCGGCTGCCGTTGCGAGCGTTGGGAGGCAGCCCTGGTTGGCACAGTGATTTATTGCCCAGACCAGACGGCCGACGCGCCCCCTCGGCCGGACCAACAATGATATAATTATTGGCGGCCTTGCAATATTGGCGCTCGCCTCTGGCAAAGGCGCCAAGAGGCAAGGGTTGGTCCGTTAAAAGTTTGCCGGCTCATGTTTGCAAGGCCCACACTCGCCGGCCACTTGTTACATGGGGCTGGCGCGCGAAACTTTGCACAAGACTGGCAATTAGAATTGTTGGCCTGTAAATGAAATGGGAGGAAAGGAAAGGAAAGGAGAGGAGAGGAGGATGTGGCTGGACAGAATGTGGCCAGGCTAATCTGCTGTTGCGCATCTCCTCTGGATGTTTGCGGGCCTTGGGCTTGGTTTGAGCGGCCAAAGCTGGCCAAGCATCTTTATCGGCTCCAAACGAGCAGCGAACGCCGCCGAGAGTTGGCCGCCAGGTGAGGCCAACTCTCGGCGGCCGAATATTTGGCCGAAAACGGTGAGAGGCGAGCTATCTAATCCGAGATCTTAACTCTAAAATCAAGAGCTCCAGCTTGTTGCTCCTCTCCGGCCGCCGCAACTGAAGCCGCCTTTACTGCCGCCATTGCGAGTCGCCGCTGCAGCCGCCGACGCCGCCGCCGCCGGACAGCCAGCGTCGCGCTGGCAATAAAATGGTGCCGCTCTTTGGGCTGAGCATTGTTTTCGCAAGCAAAGCTCCTCGCTGGCGTCTTGTTGGCCGAATATTCAGTTGGCCGGCCGGCGAGCGAGCGAGAGAGATGAGCTAATGGCGATAATCTAATATAATACACACTCGGCTAAACGAAGGGACGAGAGGGAGATTACTCGCTTGCGATAAGAGGAAGGGGCAGGCCAGTGGGAGCGCAACTCTCGGTGCTGGGCGCCTGGTGCTCGCTGCTCAGCGCTCGGCCCACCGCTGAGTGGCCAGTTATCGCTGGTTGCAACGGAGGGGAGACACAATGATTGGCATTGAACTGTCTCTCACGAGTTTCCTTCGCGGCCCTGCTTGGCCACTTCCGCGCCGCGCCCGCCAGGTGGGGCTCCGGATTTGTTTCTCTCGTGCCAGCCTTTGGGGCCGGCGGCCGTCTCACGTGTCTGGCCGGGCCAAGGCAGAGGTTGACGTGCAGCAGCTTGCCAGGAATCAATCAGCCGGCCGGCCAGAGGAGGGCTCCCCGCTCGCAAGCCAGACACTCGGCTCGGCTCGGCTTGGCTCGGCTCGGCTGCAAAACAAGAGACTGGATGAGAGGAGAGGAGAGGAGAGGAGGGGAGCCAAGCCGGTCGACGGCCCACGCTGAGCGGCGGGCGGAGGCGCGAGAGTGTTAGTGCGAGCGCCTGGCCAGACAGGTGGAGGGAGAGTTCAAGCAAAAAGGGCAATTTTCTAGCGCGCTCGCAATTATCTCCAACAGAGCAAAGCAACTCGGATGCAGCAGCAGCAGCCGCTCAATGCTCAATGCTCGATGCTCGATGCTCAATGCCCAACACTCAATACTCAACGCTCGATACTCAACACTCAATGGCGGCCACATTTCTGTGTCAAAAGGTGGCTCTCAAATCCGCCTTGCGCAACTACCTTCCTTTCACCTAGAAACAACCCGCGAGCTGAACAATTAGCAGCCCCATCAATGAACTACCTTGACAGAGGGCGACCCTGGTTGTTGGCGCGGCGAGCGGGGCTGTAGGAGCGAGTGGAGCTACCCTTTGGGCTCCTTGCTCCTCCTCTTGCCATCCTCCGCCGCTCCTCTCGATCGGCGCTCAATATTTGTCACACCAACTCGGCTCGGCTCACAGCGAGTCCAGGTGGCAACGTGCGGACAGATTAGCGAGACTCGAGCGGCCAGACAGGAGCACATGTTATTTATGTTTACCCAAATGGCGCCGGCTACTTATTATTAGTCCAGCTCTCGAGGGAGCGACAGCAGAAGTGGGCCGAGTTGGAGCGAGGTAAAGTCTGACTAAGTTGTAAGCTGAGTAAAGTGGAGAGTTGAGGAGATGGCGACAAAGACGAACAGGCCAGTGCTGCTGCTGCTGCTGCTTGCGGTGGCCCTCTGCGGCCAGCTAGCCGCGGGCCAGCGCGACTCGGACGACGACTTCGACGACGCCGGCTTCGACGACGCCGGCTACAACTCGCCCCAGAACCAGGACGCCGAGGGCTCGAACCAGAACCCGAGCAACTACTCGCCGAGCAGCGAGGAGGATTTGGACGACGACGACGACGTGGACGAGACGCACGTAAGGCCGCAGGTGGCCGCCGAGGCCGTCGGCCAGCAGCAGCAGCAGCAGCAGCAGCAGCAGCGGCAGAGGTCGGCCTCTCCGCAGCGCTTCTACGACTCGCCCGACAGCGTGCTCCTGGCCAACGTGGATCCGGCCGCGCTCAACTACAACGGCCACCAGCCGCGCTACAGGTGAGTGCCGAGCTGCCAGCTCAAAGCTAATCTAACTCCTAGCTCACAAGCCTAACCCTCTGATCCCCGTCGACGGGTGGACGCGCGCAGACGCTCGCTCGGCGCGCTGAGGCCGCAAGCGCCAACGCCAACGCCAACGCTGCTCGCGCCTGAGCTTGACTTGGAGGACTCGCCGGCGAGCTCGGCGCCGCTCGTCAGGCGCAAGCGCCACTCAAAGTACATTGGGCCCGTTTACACCTACGTCAAGACGGACAAGCACGCCCGCTTTAAGTGGGGCGTCAAGCACAAGGTTGGCAAGAAGCACGGCTGAGGTGGTTGCGAGCGCGCTAAGCGCTGTCAACTGTCAACTCTAAACTCTTGACTCCCAAATCCAAACTCAAAACTCCAAACTCCTAACTCGCGCCGGCCGGCCGAGTGCATCGGCCAGCTCCAAGTGTCGATTTTGGCCGCACAAATCGGCGGCCGCTCAAAGTGAGCCCGAATCAGTTTGAGCTCGAATCTGTGAGAGATTCGGACGAGAGACGCAATAAAGGTAAAGGTAAGGCACTGCGGTGTCGCAAACACATTCAACTTTGTCCGCCCGCTCATCCGATCTTCCATCTCGAGGCGAGAGCGGCCAGCCGGCCAGGCAGGCAGCCAGGTAGCCAGGTAGCCAGCCAGCAGGAGAGAGACAAACCTGCGGCGGCGGCGGCGGCAACAATATCGAGCCGAGCTGTTTTTGATTTATTGATTCGCATTGTTGGCCAGCGCGAGAGAGGGCGGCCATTGTTGGCGCTCGCTGATGGCCGGCGCCGCCGTTTCAAGTATCCGGAGGAAGTTTGGCCATTGTGCGCCACTTGACTCGGCCGGCTTCTCGCTTTGCTCGGAAGCGGGAGCAGTTTGAGGTTCGAGCTTGAGTTTGAGCTCGAGCTGGGGCGGGCGGCGGGCGCCGCGGCAGCTAGTGCATAATGAGCCGCTGGCTGGCTCGCTCGGCCGGCCAGCAAGCCAGCGAGCCAGCAAGCCAACCAGCGAGCCAGCCAGCCAGCCAGCCAGCGGCCAGGCTGGACAGATTGAAGTCACGAGGAAGCCGGCGGCCCTGCGCGCCCAGCCCACTTGACACCGAGCTGAGTGGCAGCTGCTCGCTTGGCCGCCGCCAGCCGGCCCACTGTCAGCTCCGGCCAAGGCGGCCCGCTAATTGATGGCCAATCAACAGGTGAGCGGCGCTGGGGCTGGCGGACAGGTAGGGCGGGCAGGTAGGGCCGGCTGTCCGGGCCAAGTGGGCCACTGTGCGCGCAGTCTGCGCTTGCGGCGCTCAGATTGATTCTTCGCGCCGCTGCGAGTGATAATTTGAGTGGCGGCGCCTGAGCGGCAAGCCCGCGCGTCTAAACAAACAGGCCGCCCGCTCATCTTTCAATCGGCGAGACTGGCGGCCGGCCGAGTGGCATCTCGCCGCCAACATGATTGGCCTCGCAGCCCGGCTCAGCCTTAGCGAGGCTGCCAGAGCTCGCAGAGGAACAATGGAACGGACAAAACATAAACACTCTCCTCCATTGGAGATTCCCCCCGCAACAAATCAAATTTCTTCAAGCTGCTTGCGATCGAAGCGCCAGCTTTGCGCTCAATGCAAACAGGTGGCTACTTTTTGCTCTGCGCTCAATCTGGCTCTCAATCCAAGTGAAGCTCAGCCCTGCCGAGCGGCTCGTCGAGCTGATTGAGAGTTCACCAGGAGCTGGCTTGTGAGTGCAGCCAGCTTGCGCTCGCTGGGCCAGCCCGAGCTCAAGCCCAAGCCCAAGCCCAAGCCCAAGCCAGAGCAAAGAAACAAACTTTTTCTCCCAAAGCGAGCCTGCAAATAATGGCCGGCCGCCGCCAATGGATTGAGATGCGTAACCAACCAGCTCATCCTGTGACCTATTGATTGGCGCATCGGCCGCCCGCTGCAGCCCAATGGGCACGGCGAGCGCGTCCGCCGGCCGAGACGAGAGGCCGGCTCAGGTGAGGGGGGAGGGAAGAGTTTCGGGCAACTCACCTTGCACGTAGAAGCGCACCACGCCGTCCTCGCTCTCGGCGCCGCCACCGCCGCTGCCGCTCGTCTGTCTGGTCAGGAGGCAGTGATACTCGCCCGAGTCCTCGTTCGTGACTCCGCGAAACAACAGGGCGCCAGTCTCAGGCAGGTAGGCGATGGAGTTCTTGGTGTTCCAAACGACTATGTGCTTCGCCTCGGCCTCGACCAGCTTCCTCTCCTCCTTGAACCACTCGATCTTGTTCATGGTGGCCTGGCTGTCGGCCGGCAGCACGGGCAAGCAGGGCAGCGTTCCGTTGGCCCCCTTCCTAATGTAGAAGGTCTCCACGTCTGTTTGGGTTTGGGTTTTGGTTTTGTTTTGGTTAGAGTTTGAGTTGGAGCTGCGGTGTTAGCGTTGGCGGCGGCGGCCGCTGCAGCGTCGGTGGGGGAGGCGAGCGCGCCGCCTCCGTCCGGGCCGGACGCTGGGGGCCGGCGGTGCGCGCGCGCCGCTCGCCCAACGGGAGGCGGCGGCCAGCTGCGCCGGCGGAAGGCACGCAACTGGCCCCAAACAAGTTCACGGCCGACCCATGACTCATCCCTACTCACCCTCGCTCTTGGCCGGCGGTTGCTGTTGCTGTTGGAGGACGAGGCTGTTGGTCAGGTGGCGGCGTCGCTGGTTGAAGCTAGCCGAGTTGTCCACAATCACATGCTGCTGGCCCAGGCTGGTGGCGCCCGAGCCGCTGGGCCCGAACTGGCCCGCCCCCTCGCCCTCCAACTCGCCCGCCGAGCTCGGGCCAGCGCGCCTGGCGCCCAGCGAGCGCGCTCGGCCCGCCCGGCCCCTCCGCTGGCGCCAAGCTGCGGCGAGCGGGCCGCCCGAGGAGGCCTCGTCCAGCCAGAGGCTTGACCAGACTGGCGCCGGTTGCCAGCTGGGCGCCAGGACGAGCTGGCCGCAAGAGGGGAGCGCGAGACAGGCGAGCCAGGCGAGACTGCAGAGACAGGCGCACAGGAGGAGCGAGTGCTGGCTCGCTTGGCCCATTCTCTCGCTAAGCAGCGCCCAACTCTCTCTCTCTCTCAATCTATTGCTTGCCGGCTTCTAGTGTCTTCGACTCTCTTCTCTTTCAATTTGAGATTGCCTTGAACACCTTGAACTCTTCCATTGGCGCTCGGCTGCTTGCTTGTCCATTTGTTTTGCCCTCTTCGATCTTGCAAATTTTGTCTCGCAAAGTGGCGTTCATTTCATCGCGCTCGTCCCATTGCTTGGGCTCGCCTGAGCCGCAACTAGCTCGCCAGTGCAGAGTAGAGCGGAACAGGACAGAAAGGAACGGAGAGGGATTTTGAAGCAACGTCTCCTCTCTGTGTCGCTCGCCCAGTGAGCCCGGCTCTTGCAGCCTCAAAATGGATCCCTACTCTCTGGGCGCCGCTTGCTGAGCAACAACAATAATGACGCTCGCAATAATGACGCGACCGACTCATGCCAAACTCATGCCCTCCACTGCAAACTCCTCTGCAAGCGCGAGAGGGGCCGAGCAGCCTGGAAGGCTCCCTTTGAGCGGGCGAGAGAGCGCGAGGAAAACAGTGCGCAATATTCCCTATGTGTCGCCAGCTCGCCTGCGCTCGACTCTGCACGCCCAAGGGCCAGTTGCCTCACAACCAACTCGCTCGCAGCGCTCACTTTGCGCAAATGGATACTCTGTAGGCTCTGGCCGACGCGAGGACGGCGCCGAGCGAGCGCCGCAGCACTCGGACTTCGCCCCCCCCCCCAGACCGGCCGCAGGGCTCTTCCCTGCTCTCGGCCCCGAGCGGCTGGCGCAGGAGTGGCCATTGCGCAACTCTGCCGCCCCCTCGGCCGGCGAACGCGGCGCTGCGCTGCGAACGAGCCGAGCGCTCCACTCGGCCGGCTCCACCTCCACCGCCAGCCTCAGCCTCAGCCTCGGCCGGTCGCCCACATGGAAAGCGGCGGCCGCTCGTGCGCCGTTCGCGCCCGCCAATATCATTAGGCTGGCGCCGCCGTTCAGCGTGCAAATCGCGCATGTCAAACTCATGCTCCATTATCAAACAACAAAGTGCAAAGCTCGCCAGAAACCAAACACGGTGGCGCCATCACTCGTTCGGGGCGAAAAAATTAAAAAACAATAACAACATCAATAGTGGCGACTGTCCGACTCTGGCCGTTGTCGCGCCGCCGCCAGTCTCACAGGCGCCTCACAATCCGCTGCCAACTGCCGCTCGGCCGCACTACTTCCGCCCGGCGGCCCGCCAGTTCCGGGCGGGCAGTGCGCCGCAGCTGTTGCTGCTGCCGCTGCCGCAGCGAGCGCTCGTTCCTGCTCGCTCGACAGGCAGGACTTTTGCTCTCGCCGGGCTGGCCAACCCCCTGAACGGCCAAACGCACGGGCTCACCGAAGGCGCAACCCAGGTTTCAGCGCCAAGAGCTATGGTCACTTGGAGGGAGCCTTAAGGTAGGATCACAGCGGATGCCGCTCTTTGGGAGATTGTTCGAAAAATGTTGCAACAAAAACCGAGTTGGCCCATTTTATTGGCCGCTCACTTAATCAAACTTATCACATGAACGCTCTCCATCCTAAGCTCGTTCGAGAGTTGCTGATCCTACTCGATACGCCTCAACTAGACGATTCCCTTACGCAGACTAGTCCAAATAGAGGAAGCAGTCAACTCCAGGTGAACGTGCGAGTGCCGCTTGTTCAGGTGCTCCAACAGACATGTTAGCGCTGACTGATCACTCCATGAAGGGCAGCTGATCCTGAGACGAATCCAGCAATGGATGCATCTTGTTGCCAATCCGCTCATTTGGCCATTCGTTGGGCTCGATCGGTGGGCGAACAAATCGAGCCTCTTTCGTGGCAGCGGAGGTTGGCGCCACCATTAGCGCCATCGTCTAGCACAGTTTGAGCCTTTGTAACGGGTTCGTAATGCCAATTTCTCTTTGCATTTCAGTGTCACTCAACGCTGACATGATTGGCCCAGATTTGACATTTGACCGGCAGGCGGCCACATTTGGCATGCCGGCATTCCAACCCGAGGCTCGAGCCTGGCAACAACTGTGGGCACACTTCAAAGGGCAAAAGGCGTGTCGGCGCAAATGGCCTCTGTCAGTGGATCCCGCTTTTGCTCTGTCCTCCTATGCACATGACTTTGAAGCACGTTTTCCCATAACTGAGCTTGGCCGCTGCTAGGTGAGCTTGCAAACTTCGGACCATCCTGTGAGTTGGGCCGGCTGCCAATGGAGCTGGCTGTCTGGCTATTGCAACACAGGATTGTAGACCAGAGTTGGTTGGCTCACTTGTTGATCGACCAAACCGCGATCATTCCGTTGTAACCCGAAACGGCAGCATGTTGCGCAGGCCCTCACGAGTACGGATCCCGGGTTGCTGGCGCCATTCACGCGTAAGGATCCGGTTGAGATTGCATAGATTGATGTTGAAGCATCTGTGACGACTTATCACGCCCGTAGCTAGATGGAAAAGGGTGGTTGACCGCTGCGCTCTTGATTAAATTGCCAAATATTGACCTCCCCATTGTCGGCATAATGGGCGGATGCAACACTGACTCTCTGCAAAGTACATCACCGAAGCCTGTTGAGCACCTTGTGGATTGATCTTATGGTGAAAGCTTTTTGGAGGAAGGTTAAACGTATCCAGCATATCTTAGTGAATGGCATTTGAGCTAACATTGAATGCTGCTATCTGCTCATCAGAGGCTTCATTTTTCCATGGAGAGATTTAAGGAAATCTGTCCCTGATTCATGTATCATCTCGAATATAGATTGTATTGACATGGTCCGTAACCATCGATTGTTTGAAGTCTGCCTCATCAGCTGAGCCAAGATTCGACGTCCCATTCCCTTGGAAAACAAGATCCTCCGCGATGTGAGACATTCCACAAACTGAGTCCCACATTGTCGACTAATTACAGTCAGGTCCTCACCCGCTCAACAAAGAATTATAAGAAGAACCAGCTAGTGCCTCAGGTTGAACCGGGTTTTTTGAGCTCAAGCATTTCGAATGCTCGGAATTGAGAGTCTAGTGTTGTAAATCTTGCAAATTCCTGACACTAAAAGGCCAAGTGCTATCTGTGGAATGAGATACAATTCGAATACGTCCTGTTTCCATCTATCGGAACCCATTTGCTTTGACCTAGAGACTACTAGAGTTCCGTAATATTTATTCTTGTTACGGGTTCGCGTATCGGCTGAACTCGAAAAAAAGTGAAGTGTGGAGCATAAGAACTGAACCACTTCGGGGGGCCAAAAACGATCGCAATCCAACATGGATAATTTTCCTTTTTATTTATCAAGTGCTAACCCAAATTGAGCAACCATGGTTCTATATTTCAAATCCAACGTTGTCCAGCCCGAGGCAAACATTTTTATGGGCAAGGACAAATTTGAGAACGAGGATCTCATCAAGTGGGGCTGGCCGGAGGATGTTTGGTTCCACGTTAGCGAGCTCTCCTCGGCTCACGTTTATCTTAGACTGAAGGAGGGTGATTCTATTGACAACATTCCGAGCAGTCTACTGGACGACTGTTGTCAACTTGTAAAAGCCAATAGTATACAAGGAAACAAAATGAACGATATAGAGATCGTGTACACTCCCTGGTCAAATTTAAAGAAAACTGCGGCCATGGTCGAGGGTCAGGTGTCCTTCCACAACGATAAGGAGGTTAGAAAGGTCAAAGTAGAGAAAAGAATCAACGCAATCATTAATAGGCTAGAGAAGACTAAAGTGATCATAGACAAGGTGGATCTGAGGGCGCAACGGGAGGAGAGAGATAGCAAGGAGAGGGCCAAACAGCGATTATCTATGAAAGAGCAGAAACAGAGAGAGAAGGAGGAACAAAAGAGGAAGGAAGAGCACAGGAGGTTACAAAGTTACGAGACTGTCATGAAGTCGGAGAAAATGACATCCAACAAGGAAATCAAAACTAACCTAGATGACGATTTCATGTAAAAATCAAGATTAAACTGTAAACTTTTAGTTAAAATCAGCATCGAACTTGTCGGAACAGACTAGAGCGCGGTGTCGCCAGGTGTGTATTGGTAATCGTTCCAGAGTGTGGGCGTGAGAGGCTCTCGTTCAGGACCCTTTGGGGGTCGTTTTCTTGCAAAAAAGCCCAGCTGTCACGTTGGACGTGGTGGATGGGTTAGAAAAGTCTGTGTTAATCAAGGTGATTGGTTTGGCTAGTAGCGATCGGCGAGCAGCTTATTAGATTGGTGTACTCACGTATTTGAGAAAACAAGCTAATAAAACGAACAGAACTGTGCCCAATAGGATGGCCAAAACAATAAGCCACCAGGGAAGGAGATCTTGGACTGCCAAGCCAGTTGTATGGACTTGAGTTTCTACCTTGTAAACGTAGGGCGGCATCGATTGCGAGCTTACATTGTAGGGCAGTGATTTCACTTGCGCGACTAGTTTTGATGAAATGTCGAACTCTTGTAATGATAAATAATTCAGAGTTTCCTCAAACAAGCGCGACCTTATCTTTATAGTAGCGATCTCGTTGTGACCTAAATCGAAAACATTACACTCGAACCTAGTGCATTGGGTTGGTCCACAGGTGAGCAGATTTAGCTGTTGTAGGATTGAATTATCAACTGTGGTAGTGGGTGAATCAATTTGTTGTTGCTGACTAGCGGTTGTGGTTTGACGTTTGTTTCTTGCATTTGTTGGCGAGTTACTGTTGCCGATATTGTTAGTAGTGGTGGGCGAACTATTAATTGAGTTGCCGCGTAGATACTTGAGATTCAAGGGGTTAATCGCGTCGTCTGGCGCCGGCTTGCAGCGGACTTTATCACTCGTTTGTGGCTCGTCAACCAGGTATAGGAGGTAATTGCCTTCCTTGGTCTTTGTTGGCCACAAGATTGTAACTGCAATGTCATTAATTGTGCTAGGGCCTCTATTTTGAAGCTGATAGACATGGTAAACCTCTGGTCCGATGTCGGCTTCGGTTAATTTCATCTTGACTGAATCCTTTGATGAATTATGCGCCACCAGTGGTGGGTTCGAGTTTCCGCTCAAAACTAAATTGACTTCTACATGTATTGGTATCCCAATTGCAACATGATTGTCTTCACGATGCCTGTCATCCAGTTCCGGGTTTGTGCTGTTCACTGTGGCAACAAAAGTGAAATCTGGTACCGTGAACACGCCCTTAGCTGGCTCTGTGATCACTGAAAACTTGACCACATCATTTCGAACTTGAGGATTTCCGAGATCACAGGTGAGTACATTAACGCCAGTTTGATCTGGTTTTGCACCATAACAGGCAGGATAATCGCCGCGCGTTTTGTTGATTGTATTGAAATTGATTGTCATTGGCATCGTCAGATAGAACATTGATTCGTACGCGTCCTCTCCATAATTCTTGACGGTCACATCCAAGATCAGCTTCTCGTTGCTTCCAATTGTGTACCGGTCAATGTTTGGGTTGACTGTCAACTTGAGGTCAGGTATACAAACGTTGTCGTTTCCGCAATTTTTCTGTATAGTTGCAACCTTGCTCATTTTGTTTGGCACAGATCGATTCAAAACAGGCCTCAATTTTGGTTGCGATGTCACAAAATCGTAGGTTTCGCCTGCGTAATCCGCCAAATTGTAATCGATTTCCACCTTCAATGGTGTCAATTTATCGCGCACCTGTCTGATTATGTAAGCTTTGAACGATCTGCACTGGTTGACGTCCTTTGAGAGCATTGTGCTGTTCCTATCCTCGTTCTTGCCCTCGTTACTCAGGAAAAACAACCTCGGCGCGCCCTTGTTCTCGGTGTCCAGCTTGAAATCAAATACAAACCCGAGCCGATTGTCCACGTTGAGGCCGTTATATTTTATACAATATTGGGCGGTTATGCATGAAACGCTGGTGCTGCTATTGGGTAGGAGGCAAGTTTTGTCGTCCAGGTTAAAGTTTTCTGGTTGAAAGGTGAGCGAGGTGGTCACATTAACCACTGGTCTTGTTTTCAACAAAACAGCCCGGTCGGCAGAATAATCGCCAACCAACAAGTCTGGATACGAGTTGCCATCCAAATCTAGGCCTCCAGAGAGCGAGAAGCCAAACGAGCGGAGCGCGTTATCCTCGCCGCGAATGCTTTCAGCGTAGATCACCTGGTCCCAGTCCTCTGCAAGGCCTGACTTGCGGCCCATGAAGATATAAACGGCGCCCCTGTAGTTGGGTCCATCGTAAGGAGCGCCCACGGCCACATCCTGGAAGCCGTCGCGGTTCAAGTCCCCGCAATTTGCGATCGCTGTCCCAAATCTTGCCCTATTTTTGTGCCCATCAATGCGGTTTGCAATGTTGAATTCGTGGCGGATGTTTTGTAGGGCAACGTAGACGCGGCCCCGCTCAAAGTGGGGCTCCTTGTGCGAGGTTGTCTGGTTGTAGTAGAGAGGCGCGCCAATGACGAGATCGTCGAGGCCGTCGCCATTCAAGTCGGCCGTTGCAATGGAGTAGCCAAAGTAGGCGCCCATCTGTTCGCCTGTTATATTTCGAATTGTTCGCATCTCGCGGCTAACAATCATCACCTTGCCAGCTAAATCGGCGCCGCGCGGTATTCCAATGGCAACGTCGGTGTCAGAGGAATAAGTGGAAGCCGCAGAGTTGCTGGAGAAGCGGCCAAGGGCTAGCGAGTAGCCAAGATAGGAGTCATCCTCAGAGTGCGGATTCACGGAGCTTGTCGAGTTGGTCAGGTCAGTTTTGAGATTGTGTGCGAACACTTGGCCTTGCCAAACATGCGAGCCAGGCGCGCCCATGAACAGGCGACTTCCATCCTGTTCTCGTCCAGTGGGGCAGGTGTTTCGTTTTTAGCGCAGGTGCAGGTGCGTTGGTTGTTTGGTTGGAGGGCGGAAAGAAATTTAGCAGGCGGTTTAGTTGGCGGGAAAAACTTTTACACCCTATCTCTCCCTCCCTGTCCATGGAAGGCGCATGACTTACCCTCGTGATGGCGCTCGAGAATCCGGCTTGACAGGAGCCCAGGTGATGGTGGCCCCATTGGTCTGGAGGGCGATTGGTGCGCGAGGTAGCGAGGTTAGCGGGTTTGTAGCAAGAGAGCTTTGTGGTTGCCTCGGGTTTGCTCACTCACCGTTGAGCCGGCAGGGCGAATACTCGAGGAAGCCGCTGAATGAGCCGCGCGATACCCAACAGGTGCCGACTGGATCCCGGCGTTTCAGGTTGGTAGAGTAGTAGACGTAACGAGGCGCGCAGGCAACAATGCTGCCATTTTCGTTTGCGCTCTGCAGCGAGGCACCAAACCACTGGTGCGACTTGTCATCAGACTGGTTCACCTCGCCCCTCAGCTGGAGCACGCTCGAGCCGGTTGGGTCGAATGGGATCTGCTGGCAGGCCTTTGCGTTAGTTGGCGAGCAGCGATAGACAGCGCCAGCCTCGCGCGTGTTTGGCTGGTCCGTTTGAGCCTTTGGGGCGCCGACGAGGAGCCAGCTCACCCCGCGGTCCTTGTGCTGGGCAACCGAGTAGCCGAAGTAGGAGCCGGCTGGACCTTGGTGCACGACGGCAGATTGGGTGTCGATGTTGAAGGCGAAGGCGCCGATGGTCAGGTGAAATGTGGTCGCACTATTGAGGTCGTCTAGTTGGTTGCTTGTGATTAGTGTTAATATTAGTAGTGCTAGTGAATTCTTCAACAACCTCATCCCTCTGGCTGGCCGCCGATTCTGGCCGCTGCAACAGTTAGCCACATGGTTAATGCCTCTGCTTCTTGAGCCCCCTCTGTGCCTGTTTGATTTGATATTCAGGTACTCTCTTATTCTGTTCTCGGCCTGTGACTCTTGTTTAGCCTTTGCAAGGCCCATGCTGTTCTATCTCTCTCCAATCCTGCTCTCACTGGGCACCCTCTACTTCTGGCTCATGTTCATGCCCAAGCTGGTTAGGCCGAGCAAGTGCGAGGCTAGCTTGTTGGGCAAAGGCGTATTGGATCGTGCCGATTCAGACAAATCGTTCAATCGCCAATCTACAGCACCGATTGGACTCTGACGCGCGCGCAAAACACTGTCCTCAAACTCGCTCTCACTCTGTCTCTATTGTTGACAAGCCAAACAGGCGAGCGAGCTCTCTTGACAAAGGCTGATTGGGCAAAGCTTGCTTTTGGCGCACACGCCCTTTGGGTCTGGCCGGCCGGCTAGCGGACGAGCTTCTGGCCGTTGCAAAAATTGCCAATTCCGCTGGCGAGTTCAGTGCAAATGTTGACAATTTGTAGCAGCAACTAGCATCTCTATCGCTCTCTCTCTCTCTCTCCCTCTCTCTCTCTCGCCTGCCTCTCAGCGCGCCGATGTCCCCGGTCCCCAGACTCTACAAGCGGCCGGCCCAACAGTTGCCAGTGCTGCTTGTGAACTCACGAGCCAAGCAGCCTCCAAGTCGGGCGCTGCAAAGCGGCGCCGAGAGCCACAGTTTTTAAATGGGCCAATGGGAAAGGATAATGTAATGAGCAGCGCGATTCCAGGGAAGATCCGCCCGGCCAGTCTTGTCTCGGCCGCCTCTCAGAGCAGATGTTTTCTATCGGCGGCGGCGGCGGCTCGCACGCCAGTGCTAACAGCGCCGCCTCTGCAGTTGCACTTGCTGTTTCTGCTGCCAAGATGGCCGAGTGGATGTGAGCCAGAACTCAGCCCGCCCGCCCTCCTGCCAGTCTGCGGCGGCCGGCGCTTTCGAGCGGGGGCCGAGTTCCTGGGCTTCACTAGAACTGCGCTCGGCGCTCGTGATTCCGTCCAACGACTGGCGGGCACCCGGCCGGCCGAGATGAGTGATAATCTGCAGATTGCACTTTTCGTTAAAAGGCCATCCCGAAAGCGAGAGCTGCGAGCCAAGAGTTTGGCAGCCAAGCGATCTGGGCAGAGAGAGGCTCGAGATGGCTAATAGTCAACTTTGGCGAGCTAACGTTGGTGGCACTGCGAGCGCAAAAAGGAGCTCGCGCGAGAGGGACGGGCAACCTAATTCTGGCACTGAAACGAGCCATTTTAGGGAGGCCTCATGGCTGAGCTCGCAGCCCCAGCTCGAGGGCAGACTTTTGTCCTGGGACCTCGTTCCTATTAGGGCCTCAATTGAACTCTGGCCGCGCGAGAGGAGCCCACCGAGCTAAGCCAACCGAGCTCAGTGCGGGGGGGGGGGTTTGAGTCTTGCGAGGGCGCCACTCTGACTCAGTCGCCAGTGGGTCAGCCAACACAGGCTTGGCTCGACATCCACTCGGCGAACTAAGCGAGGGCAGCAGAGCTAGGCGCCCGCTTGTTCCGCTCACCTGCGAGGCCTGTTGGACGAGGGGCCAGCCTATAGCTGGCTGGGCGCGCGCGCGCTTGTTGCCTCGCCGACGAGCGCGCCATCTCGAGTCTGGCCGCGCAAACCCAGCTGGCCTGACGCAGCTGGCCAAACTCTAGCCGGCAGCCAAGAGTTTGGCGACCAACTAGGTCGTGATTGACTAATTTGCGAAGCCTCCTTTTGAGCTCGCGTTTCGCAACCAATTGCCAGATTCTCACCTCCAAACGCAACACTAACTCCCTCCAAACTAACCCACCGAAACGAGCCATGATCCAAACTGACTCCCTAATTGCAAGCCTGCAACCTTGAATCTGTCGGCCAGAGCCAAGCCTCCAGTTGGCATCTCCTCGCTGTTCAGACTTTTAGGCGCCAAACGTGAGGGGAGTAAATATGCTTAATTGCTCGCACTTTGTCGGCGCCAATACCTATGCAGTCGCAAGTCTCTGAGTGTTGTTGTTGACGGTGATAGAGGCAGCGGCGGCGGCGGCGGCGGCGACAATCACGATTCTATCCAGCTCCGCCCAGCTCATTGCCAACAAGCGCCCGCTTCCTCTCTCAACCCTTCAGCTCCTTGGATGACTGTCGAAGCTCTCGCATTGAGCGCTCTCGCTGCGAGACTCTTTGTCTGCGTCAGAGAGCTCGAGCTTGGCCGCCATTGTAACTGATTGATTTCGCAAAACAAGCCATAGTTGGCCATATTTAGTGAACAAAGTCCATTGAGGAGCGCAACCAAATTCAAGAGAAACAACAACAGGATGGAAGTGGCTCACCTGTTTGCGGTAGCGTTCGCGCTCGCACTCGCTTTGACCGCTTGGCCGCCCGCGAGGGCCAACAATGCGCCCGCCTGGCTCCTCGGACGCTCGGCCAGCGAGCTAGAGCGCGAATCAGCGCTAGCCTCGCCCGTCCAACTTGGCGCCGCCCGCTTTGCCTCGCAACTCTTCAATGGACGGCCCCTCATCGAGGACTCGCAGCAACAGGTGGACCTATTCCAGTGCGTCGACCCCTCGCGAACACTATTCGAGAACTTCCTCACCCAATACAACCGAACATTCAGGGGCGACAGCGCGGACAAGCTGGAGCGACTGAACTTGTTTGTAACAACACTCAAAAGAACCATAATGCTCAACAGGATAATCCAAAACGAGATCCTCAACCAAACAAACTATGAGCTAAAGCCAGAGATTGGGAATTATCACTTTATCCTGCCCACCGGCGCGCAGAATGTTGCTCCCTGGTACGCGGATATTACCGATTGCGAGCTGGGCCTGATTAAGTACATAATGTTTGACATCTTTTACCTCCTGGACAAGAACGAACCCGCGCTCGCTTACAAGGTTGCGCTGGACAATAGCGAGTACTTGCCCCTCTTGAATGAGGACGGTTTTGAGCAACTTGCAAACATCCTCCTCATAAGACTGTACGACAGATTTAAGGGCGACGAAAAGATGAACCAACTGTTCCAGTGGCCTCTCTACCTGAAGAAGCTTGCCGCTTATGCTTACAACAGGCGCCAAGCGTTGCAACCAGATTTCAACTCAAAGCTAGCGCTCATAACCTACGCTTATCCCTCCTATTTCAAGGACCTAAAATACAACATGCCCGCCATAAATCGCACCGGCGACAATCTAAAAGCTCACCAGGATCACGAAAAGTTCAACAAACTCTTGAATAGAAAGTTCTCAAGCCGCTTGGAGCGAAACAGGCGCTTGGCAATATTTCGTCAACGCTGGACTCTGGTTAACCTGCTCAACGACGACAAGAGATGGCAGGAGGCAACCGTCCAGCCAGATTGGCTCCGCGCCCACCAGCCCGACTCGGGCGCCCTAGGTCGAAGCGAGAAGCTACGCGCCCAAGAGGATCAGGTACTGGATGGCCGCTTCAAGCATACTCAGTTCAGCGATCTCACTGATGCAGAATTTGTTGCCTTCTTGACCAACGACTTTAGTTTGCTTGAAAATAGCAAGGAGTCGGCCGAGTTCATTGATGCAAACTTTCCGATAAGAATGCTGGACGAAAAGTTCAAGGGCGAAATTGCAAGCGAGTTGGAGCTCAGACGGATGGTTCAGCGGAAATCAGCGCAACAAGATACAACTGATAGGAGACAAACTAGGGAGTCGCTTGAATTGGCTAAAAGGGTTGTCGACGAGCTCATAAGTGATGTTGGTCTACCAATTGGCTCTGTTGTTGTTAACGATATCAATGAGAATGAACACTACTCCATGTTCAGGCAGATTTCCCGCTTCTTTAACAAACCGTACGCTCTCGATCGTGCAAACCTGGTTCGCAACGCCCGCTTTCAAAGCTATCAGGAGCTGAGCGAATCTGACCTATCAAACGAGCGCCAGCTTAGGTACGAACAGTTCAAGCAAAATTATGGCCGATTCAAGGCTTGGTTCATAAAGGAGGGCTGGCAATTGGACGAGGGCCAGCTTGTTGCAATGCTCCGTCTAGCCGACATGAGTTGGTACGAGATCAAGCTAACACTATTCAAAATTTGTTGTCTCACTGAGGAAAATTTAGCCTCCTTAAGCTCAACCAATGCGACCATTCAATATCTTGGCTCTAACAACTTTATGTGCCAGCAGCTCAATGAACCCGAAGGCCAACGAGGAAACCAAGATCAGGATCAAGCGAGAGAGCTTGCGGCCCTCGAGCTCTACTACTACTATTCGGTTCATTTCAACAAACATCATTCAAACCTGGATAACTTCAACCAGCGGTTCGAGATCTTCAAGCACAATATTGACCAAATCAGACGTCATAGTTGCACCAGAGGTTTAACCTTGTACAGGAGCTTGAAGCTTAAGATGGCCAGCTCACTGAGCACCATCGACGTGCTCGACCCGCGCCGAAGTTACACCGACGACATCAACCTGGATCGATACAAGTATTTCACAGTTCCTGACTTGAATGCGCCAGAATCGAGGGTTCGCTCGGATAGGTTTGATAGGTTGAGAGTTGAGCCTGACGAGTATTCGGTTGAGCGGTCAGGGGATGGTCTGTCGCCAAGTCGTGCAGGAGTCTCGTACAGGCGCGAGGCATTCTTCTCGGGATTGTTGGAGAAGGCCGAGTTTAGAGCGGTGAACCAGGCAAATCTGCACCCCTCGTACGCGGAGAGGCTCACAAACGACGCTCAGAATCTCAACCTATCTGCCAGAAAGTACCAACAAAACCGCATTAGCAGAATATACGATCTCGTCATGCAGAGGTATAGGTACTGCATGAAAACAGTTCAGAACATTGAGCTCAGTAGCGGCCAACTGCGCCAGCAATGCCATTCGACTGGGCCTCTCGGCGATCAAGCCGCAAACGGAGCCATCTGGAACCCAGACAACCAATTGAATTCTGCAAACAACCTTCGATTGCAACAACAAGACCAGTGCGCTTTCTACCAACAAGGACTCGAGCCTTGGGCAGAGGGTTTAATCAAGCAAGACCTTCTAAGTGCACAGTTGATCCAGGCCGCTCGATGCTGACGGACTTCTGGCGAACGCACACCAACAAAACCAGATATAAATATACATACACATACAAATATCGAAATCACTTCAGTTGCGCTCGTTCAATAGACTCTTTGATCGCTCTGTTTGGCGCCTCTACTTTCTGATCATCTGGGTCTTTGTTATCTGGACAGCTTGTGGGGGCATCTTGAGGAGCGTTATGGGCTCATCGTCGTCCTTGCCTTGGAGCAGCAACTCGCCCTTGAATTCTACGTAGCCATTTTTGCGCGCCTTGATCAGCACATTCAGCATCCTGTTCGAAACGTTCGTGTGGATCTATAAACCGTTGAGGGTTAGAATTTCGTCTCTCAACTGAATAGAATCCATGCACACAACAAGAACAACAACATCAACAACCTAAATGGTCAGATTGCTGCCAACATCAACTTACCTTGAATAGCTCGATGAACTTTATGGTTGCAATGCCTCCCGATTTGAGTGGTGTTCCATTGTCCCTAATAGCATCGCATAGGTTGTAGATCTCGCTGTCTAAGTAGTCTGACATTTCCGGCCCAGTCGATTGGCGGGTAATCTTGGCTGTTGCGTGCGACATGTTTGCTATCTACTCGTCTCTTGGATTCAATTTGAAACTGTATGACCAACTATGCGAGTGACCGGATTCAACTTTCGACAATCAAGGAGGTTTGAGTCAATCGACAAACTGCTCAGACTCTCAAGATTCCGCTTGGATGATCTGATTTACTAGTCGACGGAGGCGAATCAATTGCACAAAGTTGGTTCTAGCTCAGACCAAAGATCCAAGATAAACAAGTCAACTGATCAAGTTCAAGCTGCCCAAGTGAAGTTGGATGAGGCTTAAGTTGTTGCCTTTTCTAGAAGCGGGAGATGTTTGGCGCAGTTAATGGGCCCAGCTCATACATAAACAACCGGCAGAAAATTAACAAGATACAGGAAAAGGCCCCGCAAGCCGATTGTAGTTCTCGAAAAGTGTAACTCTTGGTGCCGATAGACGGGAACTCTAGCGCTAATGCGAGCTCATACCATGGAAACGAGCAGCCTAGAACCAATCGAGTGACTTCAGGAGCGGCCGACATATTGCGACAAGCTCGAGGTTCTAACTCGCGGGAGGAGTAACAAACTAATTGATGAGTCAGCTCCATGGCCCAGTATGCACTAAGCTAAACTACCTCCAGTTGCCTTACTCGGGTCAAAACGCCCCCCCCCTCCTCCAAAGGCTGACATGACTGTTTGAGGTTAGAAAGAGGCGCGCCTAGCGACACCGCAACCAGAGCGCTAGCTGAACACTAGCCTTCCGCAAGGATCTTTACTGGCGCTTTTGGCCAAGATTGATCCAAGGGAGCCTTGAAAATAAATAAAATGGGACGTAAGAGTTCGCTCTCAGAGTTGAGATTCAGTTGGAGGTCTTAGTGCAAGTTAGCTAGCTTTGTGCGCTTACTGGATGCCGAAAGATCGTTCCAGAGACTTGATAGCAATCTCAACTCCAAATGTCGCAAAACTCAGCAATCACTTGAAGTTCGTCAACACTTGACTAGAGAACTTGCCTAGCAATTTCTCTGATATCCAAACTAATATTAATCACAGAATGAAATCCTCTTAAATTTGTATAGTTTAATCACTGGTGCATAGGGATCTGGCGCCATTTTGTCTAGCCCGGATCCCAAAATTTATTGTATTTGCTGTAGGTGAGAAGGTAGGCTCTTCTGAGCTCTTGGTTAGATAATATCTGCACTTTTACTCTTCCTCCTCTCGCTCTTCTCAACCTTCTCATTTGTTACAACTTTTGTTCCTTGAAATCGAGCAAACTTGAGCCTGGCGGCCAATCTCTTTGCTGATATCAAACTACGATTATACCTCTCTCAGCCATCACAAATTTGTGATTCTTTAAGGCAGCCAAATGCTCGACACGAGAGTAAATCGTTATTATGAGAAATTTCCAATTTTCATCACGAAGAAGGCGAGATATTGCGCATTGGGTGGGCATGAATTCAACATCAGTGAATCGTGAAGTAGCCTCGCATGTTCATGAAATTCATTGTCTTAGGTATAGATTTGCTTCGGCCCTGTCATGTGGTTAACCATCTTTGATTGACCAGCTTCGAGAGCCATGGAGTAACAACCAGCTTCGATGACTAGATCGACGAATCAGCTCGGTAAAATTACCGTTTAGATGGTTACAGAACTCCCCTCGGTGTTGCCCAATTATAGTTGCGTTGCAATTTTCCAATATGTCTATACTTAATTCCAGAGAGAGGGAGGATTTCGCCCAGTGAGCCTCTCCTGGGAGAGGATCTTGATTGGTGTTGGTGATATTGCAATTTTACGGTAGGATAATGGCTAAGGCAATGGAGACTTGTTGATGGTGGTGGTATACATGCTGAATAGCAACAATTAGATCGATGGGGAATGATTGCTCTGAATCAGCTGTTCAACGCAACCTGTAGGAGCGTGTAGGCCATCAAAAGAACCATGTTAACTTTCATGAAGTGTATCGAGACATTACGTTGAGCACTAGGCCTCTTACTTTCAAATCTCTTTGTGGCTGACACCTAATATCCAATAATTGTAGAATTGAAACCATCCATGAAAAGTCGTTGTATTTGTTCCAATTTCTCTGGATCGATATAAATGACACACTTTTGACTCGGATCACTAATCAATGACCATGGTTATCATTGCTCGTTCACCGATGATGGTTGGCCCTTTGAACGTTCGGCAGGTTGCTCAATGGCTCAAGTACGACATTAACACTGTATCAACTTGTGTTCACTGTTTCAATCGCTAGCTTTGTTGTTTTTCTAATGAAGACTGGAATTATCACCTCGTCTGGGCGGCATACGCTCATTAATCTTGTCGAGACCCTTGGCCTCTTCAAAACTTGATATTTTGTGGTGCGGCGAGAAGCCAGCTAAAGCATTTCTTAGAGTTGCCCGACCGCCTGAAAGTGCACCTAGGGGTAATGTTCCAGTTGGAGTTAGGCCTTTCAACTGTAAAACTGATTCACTTTCCTCTCTTAAAACGGCAAATACTCTTGCCATTTTACCAATGGCACGGATCTTATTCTTGATGATCTCTTTTCTAGCAGCAGTTGCATCATCGTCCAATATCTCTTCGCCATCACCTAGTTCATCGTCGGAGCAAATATTTAGAACATTTACCAACATTTCAGTAACTTTTTCGCCAACAAAAGGTAAACTCCACGTGAATACGTCCATAAAATTTGGTAACCAATATGGATGAGTTGAATAGTTGAATTGCCTAATGTTCATAACATTGTTTTCATATTTCAACACAGCCGCCTTGTTATTATAAACGTCTAAATAATTTGGTGCACTGAATATCGTTATTAATGATGGGAATCCAGTCGCTCGAGCTTTTCTGTACATCCTATATCCGGCATCTTGGGCCTCATGTGCCCTTATGATAGATAACAAATTATTTTGTTGTAAAAATTCACAACATGCAGCATATGAATAAAAATATGAACAACCACGTACTGAATTATGTGTAAAATGATCGGTGTTCGATTTTTCATTGTCAAAATCTTCTAGCGGATCAGACCATAATAAATCGCACATTGGACCAAATGCTGGCGGTTCCTTGAAACGATCTAATTTTTTAATATCATCTAGCGTATGAATCTCTGGAGATAGACCACCATGTACGCATAAAAATTGGCCATTCATTATGGCGGCCAGAGGTAAACAATCAAACGCTTCCATGCAGGCATCATAGATTCTCTCAGAGTACTTGATCTTACATTCGGTCTTGAATGTGAAATATTCAGTTAAATGTCTGCACTCGTGATTCCCGCGCAATAGAAACAATGTTTGTGGGTAGCAAATTTTGAGGGCCCACAAATATAAGACGCATTCAATACTGAAGTAACCACGGTCAACGTAATCGCCAAGGAATAGGTACTTGGTTGTTGCCGGCGAGCCGCCGACCTCGAAGAGCTTGATTAGATCGTAGAACTGACCGTGAATGTCGCCACAAACTGTCACTGGTGCCGTTATGTCAATCATGGTCTTCTCTTGCTTAAGCAAAGCGGCGCCCTCGTTGATGATCCTTAGCGCCACTTGCTCCTCGAGTCTGCCCTCCAAACTGAAATGCTCCTTCAGCACGTTTGAGTCTGGCTTGCGGGCGCTTCCGAACACGTCCTGCATGTTGAGGCGCCTCGCGGGCGGAAAGGGGACACTCTTGACCGCGCGCTCGGTGGTGCTAGAGCTGGATCCGGCCGCTTGCTGTTGCTGGCCGCCGCTGCCGGAGCTTTGGGCCGGCTGTTGCTGTGGTTGTTGTTGTTGTTGCTGCTGCTGCTGAGAGGGCGGCGCTGGCGCCACTTTGGAGTTGCTTGTCGAGCTTGGCTGGGTGTTGTTGGCGGCCGAGCTTGCGGCCTGCTGGCCAGCCGCCTTACCGCCCGCCGCCGCCGCCGCCGCCACACCCGAACCCGAGCCGGCCGGCGCCCCTGCCTGGCTGTCGGTGGCCATCTCCCCGGCTCCCTCCTAGCCCTCGCCCTCTGCTCGCCTTCTCTCTCCGCCCCGCTCGCTGGCCCTCCGTCTGGCTGGCCCTCGCTCTCTGCCTCCTTCCCTCGCCTCTCGCGCGCGCTGGCCCTTCGCACTGACACTTGGCCCGCTTGTTGTGATTGTTGAAATACGGATGAGCTTGGGGTTGAAATACTAGAGGAGCAGGAGGAGGAGGAGGAGCAGGTTTAGCCAAGCAACCGCTTTGCCCTACTACTACTGTTGGTATTCTTTAATCTTTGCACCGATATTATTGTGTTACGCTCTGTTTTGTTGTGTGTGTGTGTGCCTATGGCGCGTTGGCTTGCGCAAGCTGGCGATGGTTGGCAAGAGCGAGGAGGTTTGCAATGGGCCGCCGCCGCCGCCACTCTGCAGAGCGAGCGGGCGCGCAGGCAGCGAAAGTGGAAGGGAGCATTTTGTTCCTCTATTGCTGTTGCGCTGGCTCGTCGCTCCCAAATGAAGCTGCTGCTGCCGCCGCCGCCGCTGGCTGCACTTTGCTGTGTGAATTTGGACACAGAACAACAATTTGCCCCCAAAGCGCAAGCTACACATGCACACCGCGCGAGCCAGCGGCAAGCGAGCTCACGCGCCTGCCTCTGAGCGAGCGCCACTGGGGCTGGCTCGCCCCAAACTCGGCCACACTTTTCTCCAAAAACCTTCCCATTGGCCGCCCTGACCGAGCGAGCGGTAACGAGCTCGGACGAGCGGCCAGGGGAAAGACCCTGGCCGCTGCGTGTTCAGCCAGCCAGCGGGTGCGTGTGTGCGGCTGGCCGCCACAGTGTGTGTGTGCCTGATCAACATCAGGCCCACCGAGGCTCGGCGCCCGCCTCTCTCTCTCTCTCACTCTGCCTGCTGTTTTATGGCGACTTTCATTGCTTACTCTGCTCTCGGTGTCCATTGGGCGCTTCGTAGGCCGCCAACAGCGCGCAAATCCCGAGCGGCAGACGAGTGAAGCGACGGCCTCGCTGGCGCTTGTGCGCATTTAGCCCCTGGCGGCGGGCGAGCTTGCGCCCCAAACTCGCAGTTGGTGGCGCGGCGAGCGCCAGACACTCCGCTCGCATGCATCCAAGCTGGCGGCCAGCACAGCAAGCTCGCAGCTGCTCCCTCTTCCTGTGCCATTTGATTGCACCGCGCAACCCTTCGCCCGGCGATGATCTTCTCCTTCCTCCTTGCGGCGCCTTCGCGCGCTAGCTCGCTCGCTCGCTCGCGCCTACAAAGGGGCTGGCGAGAGGTGACGCGCTGGCTCGTTTGCAAGGTGCGTGCGCCAGCCCAGCTCCCGGTCATGTGGCCGCGACTACACGAGAGATGCCATTGCCGCCGCCGCCGCCGCCATTGGCGTCTCAATTGGCGAGGCCAGGCAAGAGATGGCGAGACTTTGCCATTATCATTGTCTCGGCTGCTCGTCGCGCTGACGGGGTCGCATGCATTGAGCGCACATGCAGGCGGGCAGACGAGCGGCGGCTGGCGCAGGCAGCCAGCCAGCCGCCCTTTTTCTCGCTAGACTCGCCCTTTCGGCGCCAGCAAACCGGCCAGCTCAAGTCCGTCCTCCCCCTCGCTGCTTGGCCGGCGCGCAGGTGAAACTGATAATGCCGCCGCGCGCGCTGATTGAGCCGAGAGCGAGAGTGGCGGCCGGCGGGCGCGCGCGCGCGCGCACCCGCAACTCCAACTAAAGGAGCTCGCCAGCCTTGGGGCCGCCAAGTGGCGCCCAAAGGCCGGCCAGGTAGCCAGGCGACGCTCCTTCCCCCCGCCAGGCGCCGAGCGGCAGCCTCGCCGGCCGCGCTCATTAGGCCGCCGCCGACTGTTAATGGCCTCTCGCGCGCGAGCCGCGCAAACCGACGGAGCCGGAATTAATTAACAGCCAGTGTGGCGCAAGAGCGGCGGACAAGCTACAACAAGTGTTGCTGTTGCCCCCTCAAAGTCTCGCTCCCTCCTCCAAAGGCTTCCTCCTCTCTCCTCGCGTTTGGAGTGGCAAGACGCGCCGCTGGTGGCGCCATCTGCGGCGCGAACCGGCAACCACCGCCGCCAAGACGCCTCCGCCGAGCACGAGCACGCACACGCACA
>Ga0268249_1000321_pt1 | contig 26930 bp, 23 predicted proteins | sample AgamicAtPe_FD_200257 | JGI IMG/M metagenome (GOLD analysis project Ga0268249, IMG submission 200257) | Agave microbial communities from Guanajuato, Mexico - At.P.e (v2) (version 3) | ecosystem: Host-associated > Plants > Phyllosphere > Phylloplane/Leaf | place: Guanajuato, Mexico | collected... | reverse complement strand
GGGCGCCCAACAAACTACATAAACCTTGCCCTCCCTCCAGCTCGCACTCTAAAGCATCTCGCCTCCTTCGCCCCCTAAAAGTAGACTACATTCTGACTCTTGAAGGTGCCCAAGTGCATGGCCATCTGCACACACCGACCGCCAGCACTAGACTGGCGGACACTGTTCCTATCAGGCTGTTGCTCCGAGGTATCCAGTCACCTTTCGGCTTTCTCTTCTCTTCTCATCTCTTCACCTCTCATCCAGTTGGGTCAGCCTGAGGCTTAGCCTGTTCCCTAGAACCTCGAGGTCGACTCGATGTCCGAGTCGATGCAGCAGTATCCTCGCCACTCTGCCAGGACACTTTCTCAGGTTCTACTCATGCCGAACTTGTAACAAACGTCTGCCTCATCTATAATCCTTGTTGGCGTGGACGAGCAGAACGAAAGCTCGCTCGCTCTCGTTCTCCCGCCATCATGTATCTGTTCTTGGTTTCTCGGACCGGGTTCGATTCTCAGTTGGCTTGAGTATGACATGATTGAGCGCTCAGACTATTTAGTTGAACACCCATACGACGACAGGTGAGTGCAGGAGAAATGTAATGTATGGTCTCTCTGCCCAAAACTGTGGCCGTCCACATAATTCTCATATTTATCACTCGCTCAGCAAGTCAGCTAGAGGGAAGTTTTATGAATCTGAATCGCCCAAGATTTAAGGCAAAAATAATTCACACGTCATGTCAACTTGCTTCAAAACTTCCATTGCAAAGCCGAAACCTCCACACCAGCGAGCACGAATCTGGAGGGTCTCGAAGGAAGTAGAGAAAGCGAGAGATGCGGCGCAGAGTTTCGCTCATAAGGCTCAAATGAGGATGGGCAACTCGCTCCTGTGGCGCGCAAATGGAGCCAAGCAACCAAGAGATCTCAGATCGGCCGACAAGCTGGAGAGAAGGATCGATCCGCTCCTCCTGCCGCTCAGGTTGATCGCTCTACTGTCAAGAATTATCTTAGTCCCATTGAGGATCCAACTTGCCCCGCTGATTGCCATCCTGAGAGCACTCATTGAGCTTCTCAGAGTTTTATCCCAACTTATAAATCCTCTCTTTTATATCTATCTCTTCCTGATTGTCTTGAATGTGGCGGCCAACGTTGCGCGAATCGTGCGCCTTATATTGCGACCAATTTTTAGAAGGATACGAAGAAAACGAAAGGATGAAAGTGGAGAACGAGCGATCATCACCTTGGATGCTGGCCAGCAGGCAGTCGAGCAGCAACCAGTAATTGAGAGGGCAAAGGACAAGCATCATGATAGAGAATCTGAGCTTAGCGGTTGGTTCGAAACTGTCCGAGGTACAACGACAGATACTTGAACCTCTGATGGCAGATGGCATAACACCCTGGAGGGCGGAAACTCGGCTTGTCAGAACAGAACATCAGCCCGCTCAATCTTGGATCCAATTTCCGCTTCGAGTTGTCGTAGATGATGATTCCTGGTCAGGTAGAGTTAACAGCAGCATTAGCAAGGATGATCCCCAAATAACGTTCGCCTCCAGTACCATGTCGTCCAAAATTCACGCCAAAGCCTTCATTAATGGCCACTGGTCTTGCGTCTGGTTATTGGTGTACGATTAAAGGCCAACCATCACACCGTGTTTGATTGCCATGTTATCATATGAGTTGCCCGGCTAGCTCAGTCGGTAGAGCATGAGACTCTTAATCTCAGGGTCGTGGGTTCGAGCCCCACGTTGGGCGAAATCTTTTTTCGTCTGTGCCCTCACATCTTGGCCCCTCATTCTGTGTGACACAGGCGCAAAATGAAGCGAGCTCTAGTTAATAAATCTAGTGTGCTTCATGCAATCGACCGTCTGAGGAAGGTCTTACTTCTTGTTGTCACGATTAAATATCTCTTCCGTCAGCTTACTCACCGTCAGAGCAAACGATGATACATTGGCACTCTAGTTTGAATTAGTCCTACCCACTCCCCACTTCTACCCCTTGAGTGCCAATCATACAAAGCGGTGGAACAAGAACTCAAACAAGAGAAGCCATGAACTAGAGCCAGTTTATTGGCTGGTTGGATGAGCTTTGCGCTTGAAGAGAGAGTTGTCTCATTGGTAAACATGACTCCATCCTAAGTTACCGCCAGCTGCCTGATCCATCGGCCGCCAATCCAAGGTTTTGCAAGCAAGACAACTCGGTATCACCGAGCAGAGATCTCTAAAACTGAAGCGAGAGAGCCAGTTCCAGACTGCAGTCTACTGCCGTCAGCAAGTGAACCCCCCTCAAGCTGAGATGTGTCGTGGTGGCGCTTCTGAGCTCGCTTCCAATTAGCCCTCGCCGGTTGGTGGGCCGAGCGAGCCACTTTCATTCAAGGGCTCTCGTCTCCACTTATCCAGTTCCAGGATCTTTTGTGAGCTGCTTGTGAATGGGAGCCAGCAATCGATACCGGTCGTCCGACTGGCTAGCTAGCCAGTGATACACAATGGCCGTTGAATTGATACACAATGGCAACGGCAAAGCGCCGGCCAGGCCCTAAAGCGGGACTGTTATTGTTGCGCAATATAATGCAAGAAGAGTGTCCTTCCCCCTCGCTGGGTTGGCTCGCGCCAACTATTGCGGGGCCACACCCCACAGTGTAGTCTCATATTGATGACTCGCTTGGTTTCCGATTTTCCGCCCAAAGCAAATGCAAAATCTGCACCATTTGGCCTCGGCCCTCGCTGGACGAGAGCCGATGGCGTGCGATGTCTGTTGCTATCGCCACTAGCCCGGTCTTGTCCTCCAAAGGCCAGCTGACCATTGCATTCCTCTTACTGCCTCTCTATCTCATAAGAGTGAATCACGCACGATGGTTCAGCTGGCTCGAGGATTGGAGGTTGCAGGTGTTGTCGTTGGCAGCTATTCCAGTCTGCCGTTGATGGTCTTCGTTCTGTGGAATAGAATTTGGCGCCCTCCTAAGTTTGGAGCTCCAACTGCAATGGGCTAGTGAGAAAATGTTGTCCTTTGTCTCCTCTATCAGCTCCCCACTGCTAAGGGCATCCTAACGGGCTAGCGGCGAGAGATGGATAGGGAACGACAGTGCGATAGGAGGACGACTCGAGAGTGTATGTGTGTTTGTGAGTTCAAAGACAAGACAGTTCAATCGAAGGCTCGACGACAAGCGGCACACCTGGGCAGCCCGTTTGTAAGCGCAACTTCAGGTAGAACGAGCGAGTTTGTGTGTGAGAGAGCTAAGTTTGCAGCTTGAATCGCGTCAAGCCAAGCGCGCAACTCCAGGCGGCCAGGTTAACGAAATCGGCCTAGTCGCTCCCAGTCGGGCTAGTGGGCGGCGTTTGCAGTTGGGCGGCGCTCGTGAGTCTGCCTGGCGGGCCGAGCGAGATTGGATAAGCTTAGCAAAGTGGCCGCAGGCTTTCGGCGGCCAAGCCGGCGGTTTCAAGCTGAGCGCGGGCCGACGATCTCTGAGTCTCCTGGGCTAGACGAGCTCAGGCCAAAGCGATGCTGAATGTTGGTCAGCGGAATTCCAGTTTAAGTCACCTGCCGAGTGGGCGCAGTGTCAAGCGTTAAGTTTGAAGCTAAAGTTGAAGCTCGAGCTTAGACTGAACCTGAGCTGACATAAACAAACTAGCTAACGATGACGATCGCGACCACGTTCGCCGATACGACGTCGGAACCGGCATTAGTGCAAGGGGAGGAGGTGAGCTAACGGCACTCTGGCTGCCAGCGAGCGCAGGTTCACTCGCTTAGGGGGGCGGAAAGTCGGCCGAGCCAACGAGGGCGCAGGCAACTGGCTTCATTTTCTCGGCCGGTGAGCGCTTAATTTGCCAAGTTGTGTTGGCTCGCGAGATGCCAACTTGGAGATCGCACACGCAAACCGTTGCAAACTGTCCCATGCGACCGAGTGGTCAATCGTGGCGAGCGCGAAGTGATCACTGATCAAGAGACAAGCGAGAGAGAGAGAGAGAGGAGAAAGCAACGCAAGAGATATGGAAGAAACGCAGCAACCAACCAAAGAGGCCACAACAGGCGAGCGCCAGCCAATACAGTCGGCTGCCTCGCCCTTTTCAACGCTCGCCACTCAGCCAGGGGCGCCCCCAACCCTGGCGGCCGACCCATCCAAGAGTTCCAACAAGACAGACTTCCGACTGACCCTTGGAAGCAAGAGCCAGGCCAACAACGGCGAGCTGTCCATCATATCGCAGCCCATTCTCATTGAAGCCAACTCAACCAGCTCTACGGTGGCGGCCAGCGCCAATGGCGCAACCAGCGCGCTTCAAATGGAGTTGGGGTCGCAAAGTGTGAACCAGCGAGCAAGTGGCGGCCAATGGATGCTTGTGGCGGCGCAGACTACCAACGGAATGCGTCAGCGGATGTCGCTCGCAAGCGACCAGCTTAGCCACTCGTTGCGCCAACTGTACAACTCTGCGAGCTCCATAACGGACGTGCCGCCCTCCTACCAGAACATCCCAGGCATAGTGCCCTACTACCACGGCCGCTCCTCGGGTCCGCCGCCCTCCTACGACGACGTCATAAACCCATACGCGCCGCCGCCCACCTACCAGTCGCTGTTTGGCCAAATGCGCGAGGCAAGGAAGAGCTCGCGCGGTTTAGTCGACCTGCTCAGACGGCTGCTAATAATTTTGATCAGCACCCTCGGTTGCACCATCCTCATAGCCTTCATGATTCTAATTCCATTCACAATGATAATAGTGGGCGCCGTTTACATTGACGAGTGCCGGGTGGAGCACATTCCCGCCTTCCTGCTCGTCGGCGGCCTAGTTTGGGCCTCCAAGAACATAATCCACTGTTACGCGCAGTGCCAGCCGCAGCAGCAGCAGCAGCAGCCCGAGCCGCCCCAACTTCCCTCAGCTGGCCAGAGTGGCGAGCAGCAGACGCAGCCAGCAACAAGCGGCGGCTCGTTTCAAACTGAGAGCCGCCAACACTATCAGCAGCGGCACCACCAGCTGAAGAGTTCCATTTGCGAGTCCTTACTGAACTGCGTTCTGTTTGGCTGGTTCATTGCAGGTTGCGTCATTGTGTTCAGGAACTATGAGCCAGACTTTGAAAATGTAGCAAGTGCTCGCTACTGCCACAGGACCGTCTATATGTACACCTTTTGGCTCATCACTTCGGCCATAATTGTCTTCAGCCTGTTCATTGGATGCATCTGCTGCCTCATGGTTAGCTCGGCCATTGCAAGTCGCCAGGAGGAGGATCTTGGCTAGGTTGAGAAGTGGAGCAGGCAGAAAGTAGCCAAAGACAAATAAACCAACCAGATCTCAGCTTGCGCCTCCCACACAGTGGCGCCCATTGCACCTTCCTCCGCCGCCGCCTTTCCGGCTCCTATATTGAATTGGCGTTGCATTTGCGCGCAGACAAACGAGCGTTGGGCTCCCAATGTCACCGCTCCCGTCCTCTTCTCGTTTCTCCTCTTTACGCCCGGAAACCATTCCATCTCAAATGATTGATAGTTCAATCAAGTGAATCGCCGAGAAGATTTCCATTCCTAGCAACTTTTGGAGCACGCAGTTGGCTCGCATCGAGAGATCAAGACGAGCTAGGTGATATACGATTACGCTTTAAATGGCCACTTTGCGCCCTGTTGAGATGCTGGCAAATCGGACCAGAAGCAGCAGCAGCGGCAGCCGGGCAAACTTGGACGAGGCCGCTTCGGCCGCCATCTGTGGTGCTCGCGCGCCGACTTGACGGCGGACGGCGGACTGCAAACGCGCGCGCCCAGTGATAATGGATGGCCAGAGCCGGATTGCCTTGTTTTGATTTATTTTGATCTGATGCAAAGTAAAAGGGGATCCCATCATTCTAGTTAATGGATCACACCATTAGCGTGCCACCAAACTCGAGCCCAAGCTTATGTTTGCGCACGCAAAACCTTGAAAGCTGAGTTCAATTTGCAAAGTGACCGGCCACCAGGAGGCGACCATTGTGGCCTATGAACTCTGCGCCCGCCATTGTCCACTTGCAAGCCGGCCCCTCTACCAGGTTGCTAGCAGCCACTCGGTCAGACTCAATGGGATCAAATTATCGCCTCCACTTGTTAGTTCCGCTTAGCCGTTTGCTGGAGGCCCAATGCAAGCAGACTGGACGAGTGGCCAGCGAGAGGGCTCGTCGGCGGGATCACTCTAATTTAATTTAAAAAATTGCCCAACTCCAATTGTGCCACCTAGAGGCCCGAACAATGTCGCCCATTTGGCTCCAGCGATAGCCTAATGGTTTGCGGGCCAAACGAGGAGGGCCACTTTGCCTTTGACGAAGGCGCACAACAAACATAATAGTCATCATTATGATTTTCGCCCCGAAAGTTCAGAGCCAGAGTCGGCCAAGCAAGCAAACAACAAACCAAAATGGCTCCCGACTCTTGCGCCTCTCCGGGCCGGAGCCAACTTGTTTACGGTTCAAAAGACACTTTCAAAAGTGGAATTGGCTCCCATCTTGCAGCGCAGTTTCCCTTTAGAGTGGAGACGCACTCGAGGTTAGAAATCCCTCCTGCAACTCTCGACCCTTGGCACTGCTCCACTTCCGTCTCCAAGAGTTTTGGCGCAAAACCATGGCCCTGTTTTCGCTTGTGCTCGAGGTGGCAGCAAACATTAAGCATTGAATTACAGTTTAATCCAAACGCTCGTGATGCGATTGCCACCAGCTTCTTAGGCTCACAATTTCCCCTCTTGCTCAAACTAAAACTGTTCGCTCTAAATGCAATTAGCAAATTGGTCTAGCAAAGAGTTAACAGTTTTCTGATTTAATTTGAAATCCAGATGAACCGCTCGCTCGTGGTCTCCATTGTCAAGCAAGTCAGTGAGCCTTGAAGTTTGGGGGCCAATCCAGGGGCCAAGTTGATTGGTTGGAAAAAACAAGCGGCAGTTCGCTAATTTATAAACTAGCTTGATTAATTAAGCTGCCCCTTCGCTATTTTATGGTGTTTAAAGTGGACCTGAATTGAGCAACTATGTGGCGGACACGCTCGTTATGGTTCAGTTTCGCTTGCGCTTGCGCGAACGTCGCGCATGCTCGCCCCCCCCCGCGCTATATAGATCTGTGCCGCGCCTAGGGCCGTTTGCGCTCACGCTTCAAACACTGTCGAATGTGCTCAGCTCGTGTTAAAACAACAAGTGCAAGATTGCCGACAACAACAAAACGGACAGATGAATCCGCTCCTCGGGGCCCAAGATTCCCAGGCTTTGGTCTACCAGAAACTTGCCTTGGAGAAGCTCCTACAATACAACTCTACCTCCGACAGTCTGAACTCTCTCTTCAACACAACAACAACAACAACAAGTGTCAATCAGCTCCATTGGATCCCAAATTATCAGTTCCACCAGAACTCTCTGATTGAGAGCTTGATCGAGCACTATCAGAGGAGTCGGCTGATATACAACTCAGTTGGTTACGAGCCGCAACAGCAATACCAAAATCTCGGTTATGGATGCCGCGAATCAAGTACGACAGTCGACTCGGAGGACGTTTATGTGGATGTTGATGATGAGACCACCAGCCAGGCTCAGGGTGCGCGAGACTTGGCAGCTTCGGGAGAAGAGGCCGCCAAGCAATGCTCACCGAGACAGAGGGCGCGCTTCAGGCATCAGGAAGCGAGAAAGATCGAGACATTGCCAACAAACACAAATTGTTCCAAGGAAGACGCTTCGAGGTCCAAGGGCGAGAGGCGACTTTGCAGCACAATCTCAAGCGAGGGCACCATACTGGAGGATGATGATGATTCGAGTGGTGGAGTCAAGCATCGTAGATGTCGGACCAACTTTACGGTGGAGCAACTGAGGGAGTTGGAAAAATTGTTTGATGAAACGCACTACCCAGACGCCTTCATGAGAGAGGACATCTCGAGTAGGCTGAACTTGAGCGAGAATCGAGTTCAGGTTTGGTTCCAGAACAGAAGAGCAAAGTGTAGAAAGGAAGAAGCAAGAGCCAATTTTGGTGGGAATGTATCCAATTTTAACGAGGAAGGTCCGTACTTACGGAATTAAGTTCACACAGAAGATTTGCATTTCATTCGTCGTGTATCACAGACTTGTATTGTAGATCTGAGAAGGTATCCTGTTACCAGGTACTTCCGCATAATGGGCAGGTAGAATTTACGCTCGACTCAAATCACTTGTAAAGGCACTGGTTGTGGGACGTCTTGGAGCACGTTTGGCATTTCTTCTTAGGCAATTGATAATCAGAGTACAATATGCTAAAACAAGTCATACACTTATCAACGCCCTCAAACCTTTTGTCGATGTTCCGTCTCCAAAGATCTATTCCATACAATATAGGTCCATTTTAATGTGCAAGAGATGTTGTCAGTTGCAGAAGCCAACTACGCGAGTTCAAGTCTGTCACAATAACACGTTTGCCTCCATCGATTTGCACTGGACCCAGCGGTTAGTTTGATCGTTAGCTTCGTCCTGGATTCGTCACTTATCTAGATAGCATAGACTTTTTTGCCGATGGCCGAGCTTTGATGACTAAATTATTTAGCTTGTCAGCATTCGCCCATTCCTGGCATTCCACTTGTAAAGTGTCCATCCCAAGTGAACAGATGACTCTCGAAACGTGTTTCACTGTCTATTCATTGGACTTGGATTCATCAATTGGACAATCTTTCGTTAGAGCCTTTGTTGAACCATTTCCTAACAGAGACAGGCATATGCACTGCAACAGAAAAGTATACATGTAACGTAATGAGCTCTATCTCATTGACGGGTCTGTCGATTGTAGTTTTAAGGGGTGATTTCAAGATATTGCCAAGAGTCTATTGCTGCTGCTTGTCCCTGGTCACAGTATCTTGACTATCAGATTCAATCCTAAAGTCCAGAGAGTCTCTTTCTCTTTCAGATAGGCAGAAGCGAAATGAATGCACCATCCAGTAAACTAAATCAAACCGAGTTTTTTGAGACTGCGGGTGATGCTTTGTCCAACTTTGTCCGAATTGACCGTAGACTGTATGACCAAATCCTAAAGGAAAAATCACTAACAGGTTCTACAGCGACTAATACGTCTACAACTTTATAATCAGTCAGCGAGGCCTTCATCGAGGAGTCTCTTGATTTGAGACTTGACAAGAGACAAGCGGGTGGGAGGGTTAGAATACTACTTTGATCATCATTGTCACTGATATCGAATGACGCTCACATCTGGTCATTGATCTGAGGCACGATCTTGTTTAGCTTGACATCAGCTGAAACTGGGATAAGCCTCTGATTATGTTTTAAGAGGTTACATAGAGCAAAGGAGCCCTGTATCTTTGACTCATCAAGCACACGATACTTGCCATATCTTGGGAGCTTAAAGTCTGAGTCAAGTTCGACCGTTGAATAGCCTGACAGATTATTATCAGAGATAATAGACATTGGATTGATATCGACGAGAATTTTATATAAAGCTTCAGCCATACACAGATCTCCAGGATTTAGATTGTCGTTATCAGCTTGAGATATAAACTAGTTCCTGGTAGACAATCGACGAGTTGAAGTTATCCCGATTCGCAAGTAGAGCTTGATTCATTTTTCCTCAGCGTCTTGGGACCTCTCTCAGAGTTTTATGGATAAATTTGAACACTGTTGTGCAAAACTTCCTCTTAACTGGACATTCAATGGGTTGTTCTACCTTATAACCTTATGATTGACTTTATGACAAGGTCCCAGTTTTCAATGCTTAGCTTCTCTTTGAAAAGGACGATCAGTCCAGTATTCTCAATCTTGGTGGGCTTATCCTCTTGCAACAATTCCTGTTCATTGCACTCTTCAATCGAGTCGTGTTTGATGTGGCAAACAAGGTCGTGAATTTGGAGGAGTTGATCTAATGTGCTATCAAATTCATAAGATTCCTCCTGTGCCTCACTTGAAGATTCACGTTCTTAATTATCGGAACTGCGCTGTATTCGATTATCTTGCTATGCCTTATATTGTATGAACCTCTCCGGTGAGTTCTCTAAATGTTCAGCAAATTTTCTTTCTTCATCATTCAACACAATTTGATGGGATGTCTGGAGATACGGTATCACCAGAGAGGTTAGACTGATCATCTTGGACCTTGGGCACCCTAACACGCACAAAACAGTATCGGTTCCCGTTATTCTTCAAGATGAGTGTAGCTATATCGGTTTGTGGAGCAGATTCCTGAGACGCGATCTCTGGTTTTGTCTCAGCTGGAGCAGCCTCATCTTTCTGGCTCTTTACTTGAGATCCTGAACGTGAGAATGTTGCCAGTGCCGTGTTTGTTTATCGGTAACTCTCGGATTCTTCCACTATTGGCAGGTTTAGCGTTACCTACTACCCTCTGCTTAGTCTTTCGGCCCATTCTGTTGAACGAGAGAGTAGTGAGAAGGTCTTGCGCGAATCTAGATCGATTATATTTCTCTGGTCGATCGGTGGGTGGTAATTGTGGTTAGAGAATGTACTGAATTCATGGAGAGATCCGAGACCTTAATAGCAAATATCACTAGGCTTTTCAACGATACATTCAATGTGTGCCTTAGAGTGAAAGAGTGGTGCGTACCAACGAAAAAATAAACACGAACGATGCAGTAAAAAGGAAATGTGGACAATGAGAGTTGAACCAGTCTGGCCATTGTGTTCCTTTTTTTGTTTTCAACCCAATACTTGGTTACGCCCTCAATAAGCTGCTCCAATCGAGATGGCTAAATGAGGTTTCATCTGGGGACCTCATGGATAATCCCTGTGCAGGTATATGCGTCATCCGCTGATGAGGTGTAACTGGCTGCATGCACCTACAAAAGAACCCGCTGCGGACAAGTAGGGGGAAATCAAGGACCTTGCGGGCGTTCGCATGAGCTCGAATTGGTCAATGTGTTCGCTCTCGGCTCAAAGAATGAGTATCGAGAAATTATTGGTTTCACTAAGCTGGAAGGACTTCTCTATCGAATACCGCGATCAAATTTTCAGATTTTGAGCTTTAATGTTTCTGGTTTAAGAACTGGAAACACAAGAATCTATTTGGGTTGATGGTATTGAGTTAGGTTGGATTTGGCCCATAGAGCGAACACTGATCCTAACTGCAAAACTGAACTTGATTACATGATAGCTTAGTCTTGCAACTGAAGTATTCAATCCTGTTCAAACAACCTAGCGCTCAAGTACCTTCGCTTATCATTGCACCTGTCGAACTAGTTTTGCTTAAGTCAATGAGCTCGACAAATTAGCGGACAAAGTTTGCGCTTGATTTGCTTGGGGTGAAATCCGAGGATTAAGTCCTCATGCAAATTCTAGCAACACTCAAACCTTACTCCCTAGAGTCTCGCCTCCAACTTCAGCCGCTGGACCCTGATTGTCCTTTATTTAGAGCAGAAGTGATCATTCTTTCCGAAGACTGCCAACCACAACTCTCTCCTTCTCGTTATTGTATGTACTTGTGTGTGTGTTTGTATATATACATATATCTATGGTCTTTTAAGTAACTGGTGGACTGGGAAGTGGGGAGTTTGTATAAATTATCATGCCGTTTGGGTGCGGAAATTACAACGCTAAAGGGCGAAAGTTAAAAATGGGCCAACCATGTGACCACTAGACGCTTCGTTGGGTTTGCGCAGTCAGGGGACCTCCAATGAGATTGACATTGGAGCTGATAGCATTGCTTGCGTTGCTTGCCAATGAGCTAGTAAGCATTTGCGGTGCATAGGAATGGTCTAGGTGTGATATTGGGGGCAGCAAAGGGAGGAAGCCAGCTTGTTGGCTTGTGAGCTCCTCCTGGTGCTGATGGTTGTCTGCGTTGTTGGTTGCGCAACTCTCCTCGCAAGACTGACGCTCCTGGCCAACAACACTCTCCTCAGCGAGCTCAAGCTCAACAGGTTGCTGCTGGCCTGAGTCAAGCTGGCCCGGCGACGAGGGGTCCAAATTGCTGGGGCCAGCGCTGTTTGGCTGCTGGCATTTGCTCTTTAGGGACCGAATGTGCTGCTGCGGTTGGCTTTGGTTCTGGTAGAGGAAGACTGTGGGCACGTAGAGACTTGAATCTAGAGTTAGGCGCTGGTGCAGTTGCGGCTGCTGTTGGCCCTCCTGAATAATGTAGTATCCGTTGTTTGCCTGAACAGTGTGGTAATTTCCCGATGCGGCCACCTGTTGCTGGGCGTAATTAGGCTGCGAGATGGCGCCCTCCGTTTGGGCACCACAATTACCTGTATGGTCGCCCTGCTGGCCACTTTGCATGATTAAGAGGCGACTTGGGCTCCGATTCTGGTGCAAGTGTTGCTGGAGGTGCGCGTGAGTGTGCTGTTGGGGGGGCTGCGAGTGCGCATGCGAGTGCTGATGCGGACGGACCGAATGGTGTTGGTGTTGGTGCTGATGGTGTTGATGTTGATGGTGATGCTGCTGCTGCTGCTGCTGCTGCTGCTGGTTATCGTGATGCTGGTGGAGGTGGTGGCCCTGGTAGTCGTGCGGACTCGGGTGCGCTCGCTCGGCGGCCGGCCCAAAGGGTCGCTGGTGGCTGCCATCGTTCAGCTGGTTGCCGCTGGTTGCGGATTCGGGCGCTGAAAGAGATGGGTCGATTTGTTGGCTGGCAGGGGTGGGCGCATAGTAGCCTGCATTGGGAGTCACCACTGGCCCGTCTTGGCCGCTGAGCTGGTGGGTTGCAAGTTGGTGGAGCTGCTGTTGCTGCTGCTGCTGCTGATGGTGATGGCCTTGGGCGCCGGTCGCAAGCAGAGTATTCAGCTCGTCCAGGCTCCCCTTCTCCTCGTCGCCGGCGGCGCCCTGAATAAGGAGGCTGGACACAAGACTTGCTGCCTCCTCCTCGGCCGCAGTCTCGTCGTCGACGGCCCCGTTTGCAAGCTCGCCGCCTAGAGCCTCCAACTGCGACATCATGGCCTCCTGCTGTTGGTGGGCGCCCTGCGCAAACTGCTCCATTTGCGGACCCCGATTGTCGTGCTGCCTGACCGACAGGAAGTCGGCCGCCTCTCGGCCGCCAATTCTGGCCGCATAAATCTCGGCCTGGCGATAGGTGGGAGCAGCTCGCTGGCCGGCAGTGTACGCTGTTTGGCAGGGCATCGCGTATGAGTTCGAATCGTAGCTCAGACTCTGATAGCTGTGCTCACCTGAGCCCGACAGGTGCGCGTGGACTTTACCTTGGCGATCAATCTCGTTCCCTTGTTGCGTTAAACTGGCCGCTTGGTCTAGATTTGGGTTGGAGGTGGATTAGTTCTGAGTTTTAGACTCGAGCAAATCAACCTGTCCGGCCACTGCAACGGGCGGCCCAACTTACCCAAGACAAGGCGCGAACTTTGCATATTGGCAAGCGACTTGAGGTCGTTCGATAGGGAGCAGTCTTTTGTTTTGTTTTGCGCGACGGAGGTCACGAAGGGGCTCTGGGCGGCGCAGAGGATGAACTGCGCAGGTTGCTGCTGCTGCTGCTGCTGCTGGTGCATGGAAATTGGCGGACTCTCGCGGGCCAACTTGGCCGCGTTCGGCCCATTTGGAGAGTCGGCAGCTCCCAGCGCGTAAGCGACCGAGTTGTCGCCCACCTTCTGTCGCGAGCTCACCTTTTGCGCAGAGGCCTCCTGGTTGCTCGCGGGCGACTTGCAGGCGGCAGCGGCGGCCGGCGCCTCCTTGTTGGCGGATTGCGCGCCGCCCGCCGTGCGTCGCCTCCTCGGGCTGAAGTGGTCGCCGTTGATGGACGCAACGCGCTCGCCTTGGACCCCGCGGCTGGTTGCGCCCGCTGGCGCAGACTCGCCGATCGCTCCCAGCGAGGCCAGCAAGACGGGGGGCGGCGCGCGCTGGGCCGCGGATCTGGCGGCCGCCTGCTCGTCGGCGCCATTATTTGCGCCGCTTAGGTTCAGCTGCTGCCGCAATTTAACAACAACATTTGTCAGCGCGTTGATGTAGTTTTTGGCTTTGTTTTCAATCGGTTGGTTCGAGCGCGTTCAATGAAAGGAGAGCAGTTAGCTTAGATTGTTGCCTCGAAAGCTTATTGGCTTCACCCAAAGGGGCCCCCCACAAGCAACTCACCCAGCGTCAGTGTTTCGATCTTGGACAGCTTCCGCTCCATGCTAACGTGCGGAATGACCTCGCGCAAGGCTTGGAAGGCATCGTTGAGGCTGTGCATCCGCATTCGCTCGCGCTCGTTGCTCTCGAGCCGCCTGAGGTTTCTATCGCGCGCGTTCAGCATCGACTTCCTCCGTCTCGTCGTCGTCGATCCCGCAACTCCGCCAGCTGGGCCGCCGCCAGAGCTCGACGATTGCGTGGGCGTGTTCGCCTCAGAGTTCGAGTGGCAGCTTGGAGTGTTGATGGCGAGTTGCTGGTGCTGCTGCTGCTGTTGTTGGTGGTGGTGGTGGTGTTCTTGTTCCTGTTCCTGGTCGTGCTGTTGCATTAGGAGCTGCTGGCGCTCGGCAAACGTTTGCGGCTCGCCACTCTCCGTGGCGGCGGCGGCGGCCGCTGCAGCAGCCATGAGACTCCTGGACAGCTGACAGCTAGCGCTAAGCTCGGAATCGTTCGTCTCAGGCCGCTCAATTTCCTCCAACTGTTGCCTCGAACTCGGCCGCTCAGCTTCGTGCGCCCGCGAGGAGTCGCTAGAGTCGGCAAGCTCGCTTGCCAGCCGGCTCTGCTCGCGCACCTCTGCGCCAGACTGCTCCAGTTCGTCTTCGGCCCCCTCCAACTCCATCGGCTGGCCGCCTAGTTCCGCTCTCGGCGAGCACTCGGCGCCGCTCGCCAAGTGCAGCTCCTCGGCCGGCCGCCCATTGTTGGCGGTGGTGCCGTTCGTCGTCTTCCTGTTGGCCGCAGCTGCGGCCGCGGCTGCTGCTGCTGCCGCTGCCGCTGCAACCGCCGCCGCAACCACCTGCCGGCCGAGCGTTGCCGACTCGCCGCCCTCCGTCTGCTTGTTCAGGTGTTTCCTTTGCTCGGCCTGCTGGTGGCGCCTCTGGGCCACACTGGTCCGCTTGCTCGTGCGCAACTTCATCTGAACGGCGCACCTCTGGCTGGCCGGCCGACTGATCAGCATCCTGACCTTTCCGCTTGATTCCTCGCGCCCGTTTGCGCTCCTAGTCCGTCCGCTGCCGCCGCCGCCGCCGCCGCCGTCGGTTGCGCGCCGCTGGAGCCGGCCGAGTCGACTTCCGGCCGCCTGGATGGAGCCGCAGTTGGCGCTCGCCTGGCTGCGGCGCCTGTAAAGTTCGGCCGCGCTCACCTTCTTTCCGGCGGCCAGCTTAGCGACCGCCGAGCGCGTCAGCCTCGCGCCGCCTGTCGTCGTTGTCGCTCCTGTGTGGGTCTTTGTTGTGCCCCCACTGCCTGTGCTCAGTTTCAGCGGCTGGCCGCAGAGTTTTCGGGCGCGCGCTCGCCCCCTGGCGCCGGGCGCCGCCAACTCTCGCTCCGTGTTTGTCCGCCCGCCCGCTCACCTGCGCGCCCAACTCCTGATTATTCTCCGCCTCTCTTCCCTCCTTTCGCTTTTCCTTCCGCTTCCGCCTACGCTCTCGCTCGCTGGCGTGGCAAACAATTATTGCACTCAACCAAAATTAGTATTCCGCTTCCATTTCCGTTGGCCCAAACTCGTTGGCACCTGAGTCGGGCGAGCAAAGTGATTCAATTTGGGCGCCCAAACAAGGCGAGCTGGGCTCCTTCGAGTATCTCTTTCGCCCCTTGCAAGGGGATGGCGGCGGCCGCTGAGGCTGAGACTGGGGCAACTCCGGCGGCCGGCGACCAAGGCCACTCGCGTCCGCCGCTCGGCCAGTTAGTTAGCGCTAATCTGATTACTGGCCAAGCAACTGGCCGGCCGACGATGAGCGGCAAGAGTTGATTTATGGTCGGGCCAATGAAAGGTTTGCGCGCAAAACCTAGCGACCGACTGGCCCTATGAGCTGCCCTCTCAGCTTCGCTCCTTCTCGCTACTTGAGGCTTCGCTTTGGGCTAGTTTGGCGCAATTATAACATCATTATGTTAATGAGCACAACCCAAAGCTGATGAATTGGCCGCGCGCGCGCAAATCCTCGAGTTTGTCGATCGAGTTTGCTCTCCTCCGGCCGACTCTGCAGTTGCTGGCTTTTGCGCGCGGACACTTGCTGGTCGCTTCCTGAGCAATAGGTGGCCTCTCTCTCTCTCTCTCTCTCTCTCTCTCTAACTCACACTAACTCTCTCTCTTGCGAGCTTGAACCCTCTGAGCTTCCTCTCCCTCTGCTGACGCTCCACTCGGAGGCACGAAAGCGGCTCGCTCAAATTTAGACTGGCCCCCTTGCAGGCTCAGCCCTGCCCATGAGGCTCGATGCGCTCGGCCGGCTGCTGGTTATAAATAGACCAAACTTGAAAACTCAAGCCAACAAATTGGGCCTCCGATTCGTTTGGGTTTGCTTGGCTTGCTAAGTTGGGGGCATTTCACTGTAGACGGTTAGTTGAGTCAGTGGGAAGAGCGCGAGTGGGTTGCTGGGCCAGTGTTTGCGAGAGGAGCCACTCGGCTGCTGCCGACTGGCGGCCGAGTCAGAGTTGGAGTTGGAGTTGGAGTGGGAGTGAGGCGCACAGATAGAGCCAGTACCTGTATGAGCGGCGCCCATGAGCGCGAGCCCCATTGCGGGCGCCAGTTGGGCGCGCAGCCTGCGCACAGCCGGCGGCGTTGGCGCAGTGGGGCCTGCGCGCTTGGCCCGCCTCCATGGGCCTTGGGGGACTGACACTTCGGCCCACTCGCCGCCAGGGGCTTCAACCCGCGGCAGAGCCGGTGGAGCAAACAGTGGACGCGAGCTTGTGCGCCAAGTGCGAGCCCGATGACAGGCTAACTGGGGGGCTCTCTGTCGGAGGCAACACTTGTTGTTGGCGCCAAACAAACTTGCGCCAACCCTTGACTCGCGCCGAGCTCGCCTGTCCATTGGCGCCGCGCTAGCTGGCTGGCTGGCCACTTTGCTCGGCTTTCACCTTTCAATGGGCGAAACGTTGTTCGCTTGGCAGCTGAAAGTTGTTTCAATTGTTGCAAGGAAACTAATTGTGCTTTTGCAATCAAGCTGCGGCCAATGGGCTCAGCTGGACGAAGTTCGAGGGTGGTGGGGGCTGAATTGCGAGTTACGAGTTGCGGGTTGCGAGCGAGGCGCAACAATCCAATGTGGGGCTTCGATTGCGGGGGCGCCAAAAGTGAACTTTGGGAGGCAGTTTGGCGAGCGAAAGTTTTAGTTTGGCCCGATATTTAAGCAGGTAACCTAATAACAAAATGGTAATCATGAATCAACTTGGCTCTAGTGTTAGTTTAGGCAGCTAATGCAGCAGCTAGCAGGCGAGCGGAGGAAACCATCATGTTGGCAGCGCAAACAAAGCCCCAATAATGAGCTATTATCGTTATGATGTTTCATGGAGGATTCGGCGGAGCCAGCCGAGGTGGAGGCCGGACGGGCAGGCAGGCAGGAGCTTGTTTGGTAGTAAAAAGGAGCTCTCTCTCTCTCGCTTGGGTGGCAAATGAAGCCGCCAGCAATTTAATGGACAGGCACAAAGGGACGCCACTCAAAATGATCGGCAGCTCCCTCCCTCCCTCTCTTTATCTCTCGCTCTCGCTGCTGATCCACGGGCTTTGCGCCAGCCCGAGACCCACAGGAGCCCACCTTTCGAGGCCCCAAAACAACCGCTGACACTTTTGAGCGGCCACCAAATCGCCAACCATCACAGAGAAGGAGACCTGGTGTTGCTCGCTGCTGGACCCGCACTAGTTTTGGCTGATTTCCTGCACTTGTAACCCTTGAAAACAAGGCGCCCGTCAAGCTGGCTGCCCCTAAAAGTGTCGAAATGTTCACCTCTTGCGCTGCGCAAGTCTAAACTCAGCCCGCCCCTCCCCTCGGCTCGCTTTTTGGCCGACTATAGGCACTGGCAAACAGTCAGGCCCCTCGGATGACATGCTCGCGCTTGATTGATTATGGAAGCGCTCCAGCTGACCCTCGGCTGCTGAACCTGGTCGCGAGCCGAGTGCGGATGGAAGCGGGCCTCCAACTACAGGCGCCCGCATGCAAGGGTAAACCGAGCCGCGCTGGCTGGCCGGCCGGCTGGCCTCATGCGGGACCGATCAGCGGCCAACGCTCGAGTTACGGCCCACTGATCCTCGGGCTGGTTTCTACTCGAGCAACGTCGATGAATTGGCCACGTCGAGATTAACCAACCACTCCAAGGCTCGCCAATCTCTCGCCTGTCTATCCCAAAACTGGAGCCCATTTTGCTCAAACTTTAACTCCAAACAACCTTCTCGTCTCTTCTAAGAAACTCGTGGCAAAAATTTCTCGAAGCCAGAGTTCACGGGGTAACGAGCGTAGGTGTCTACCCTGGAGGATGGCCGAAATCGAGCATAAGCATCTCGACAACAATTCACTCGCAATTTACATTTACCAAGGCTCTCGGCTGCATTCGAGCCTTCTGGTCGAGCTATAGCAAGCGGCCAATTCATCATAGATGACCGGCTGCCTGGAGGAGGAAACAAAGCTCCATCTTCGCCATGCACCTGGTGCAAATTGAACCACGAACATTCGCTTTTTCCCAACTTGTTTTGCGCCAGTTCATCCAGCCAAATCCGCGACCAAGAAATGATTGCGCCCGCGAGAATTCATTAGTGGGCGTCGGAGTGGCCGCATGGTCCGTTGACAACTAAGAATAAGTCACCTAGGTTGTATAATATGAAATATAATAATTTCTCCCTACCTTTTAGGTGGTCGCAAACAGACTAAGATGTCAGCTGTCGTGGGCGCTATACCAAGCAGCGAGATAATGTTAGTCGAATTAGATTAAACATGTCCCACGCAACTCTGGTTACATGGGAGCGGCACTGCATTCGGCTTGCGGGGCCAAAACGGCACGTACTTGGAAAGCGAGACGACTTTTACCTTCATTCTAGCCGCTCTCTCTCTCTCGTGCCAAAAACTTGGGACCTCCTCAGGCGTGCGAATCCTCTCATAAAGTTAACTCGCTTTGCCGTAGAAAACTTAATAAGCGCGCCAATGAACTTTCGCCAGTCCATCCCCCAAATTGGTCTCTTTGCTCCAATAGTCCAAAGGTAGACAAATCTGAGCTGCTAGTGAACTCGTGGCCATTTAGCCGGCCAGCCAACCCGTCTGCAACATTCATCATCATCGTTTTGAGGCGGCCTGAGAGTGGTGCTTTCAAGTAGGTTTTCAGCCCTCTGTCCTTCCTCAGTTCAAATCCGCCATCTCATCAGCTCTCCTCCCAGTAGGCGTCTTCAATTTACTAGTATTAGTTCACAGGAAATTTGAAACTACAGGATGCAAAGTAGTTTAATTAAATATTCCCATTTCCTGCCTTCCACACTCTCGCTCCTCCCGCAAGCATCGGAAACATTTAATGTTTTCCTGTTTAAGCCAACGCGAGAGGTGGCAACGCAATTTAGCCTTTCGGATGGTCTTGTTGCGAGACAAACAAGTCACATGCTCGGTAACTAATACGTATTCTCAGCGGGTGATTGTTGCTTTTGTAAACGAAACTCTCGCGCTTACCTCCGCCCGTTTATTGAACAATTTTGGGGGGCACATTTAGGTTGGCAGCAAACTGGGGCCATGGAATGAGAAGCTGTGCAGTGCAGCCGGCAGAGCGCAAATTGTGGACCAACCCTGGCTGGTAGCTGGTGAGTTTGGCTCCAGTAAGCCAACTTGGGGAGGTCAAACTTCTTAGCTCGAGGCCACTTGTGCCATTCGTCGCTAGCTCACTATAAGCCAGTGGGCGGCGAACACAATATTAGTTGGCCATGGCCACGACTAATTTGGTTGGGGGACGCGAACTTCCCATTTGGGTTTGGTTAGAATTTGATTTGCAATATCAATCGGTTTGGGCCACTCAGACGGGGCCCAAAGTTCGGTGGTGGGGTTTTGGTGCGGTTTTGGTAGGGCAACAGCGGCTGCGGCAACGAGGAGCGCGAAAGTAAACAAATAATTCATTCTGGCCGCTGGCTGAACTATAAAGCAGCCACTTTCGTCAGTGCGCAACTAATGGCATGCAAATCAATGGGTTTTGGTTGGTTCGCGCAAGCGAGCGGCCAGCGGAGGCGCGCGCAACCCTTTGGCGCGCAAATTTGAAACAATCCTCGCCCGAATGTTGGTCGGACAAAGCAGATGAATAGTTAATTTGATTTTCCCATTAGTTGGCGGCGCCCAAATGTCCTCGAACTGGCCGGCTGACCAGAGAGCTGCTCGTGGACAAACAGGGGACGCTTTCAAGCAACCGCAACGCAACCGAACCAATAAAGCAACAATAATTGACTTAGGAATGCTGGGCCAGGCTTTAATTTGATAAGTGAATTAAAACAAATGTTCCGCCGCCAGAGCGACTAGACTTGGCGACAATGGGCGCTTGGCCGATGGGCGAGCCGAATTTGGTTGGCCCATTTAGCCAAGAAGCCAGCCAAATTGGGGTTGGTTTGTTTTTAAATTAACTTTCAAATGTGTCCGAATCTAAATATATCCAGACTGGTGTTTGGCCTCAATCGTCGAGCGGATAGGATGTCTGCTTTGCATGGGTTTGGTTTTGTCCGTTCGTTTGCTTGCAAGCTTTGGCGCGCAATTCAAGCTGCCCGATCTTGAAATGTAATAAATTTGTCCAACACTAACAAGCCGATTGAAACCTCACGCAGCTGAAACTTGGCCGCTGGCGCCTTTATGGCGCGCTGGCCCCCAATGGCTAGCTGGCACAGTAGGAACACTCTAGCTGGCTGCCGGTTTCACTTGCATGAAGCCAAATAGATAGATGATGTGCCTAATTTCATTAACTGCGCTCCCAATTCAATTCCGTCTGCCCTTCGACGCAATCCAATCCAATTCAATCCAATGCAATCCGATTCAATGCTAGCAATGATAATATTCAACTTTATGCGCGCTCGGCCCCAACCAACCTCGAGCCCCTTCGCACCTTGAGCCCGCGTTGGCGGCCGAGCGGCCCCTAGCGACGCTTTGCCAGCCGAGCAAGCGGCCGGCACCGGCCACTGGAGAGCCCACTTGTGGCCCAAACCGGCGACGAGGCGGCCTCTTTGGGTGCCAAAGCTAGTGCCTTTGGTTTAAGTACCTTTGTTTGGCGCGCTCAATTTGCATGGATCTGAATAATCAGCGGCTAGCTGGTTTTGCGGCCGGCTGGCCAAGCGGAGGCGGCAATTGGACTCCTCTTTGCTCGCGCTGGCCGCCGCGAAACTTTTGACTTTATGCATAATTCAATTGCTTGTATGCAAATTTAAAACAAACCAATTTGAGCCACCAAAAGCTGGCCCAAATTTGGCTCCACTCAAATTGTGCCCAAGTTTGGGAACAAAACAACAACAACAACAACAACAAGCGAGTCGGCCACAAACAAACAAGCCAGCAAGCAGACAGTCGCGCCTCCAGTCTAACGAACTCACCTGATTCAGTTGTAGATTTGTGCTGATAACTTTTGTCTTCCCTTCCGGCCGAGTTACGTGTCTTGCGGCTCTCTTATTTATTTTTGCTTGACAAGTTACCCTCCCACTCGGCGGCTCTCGTTTGGCTGGCGAAAAAGTTTGCCTCTGTTGTTGTTGTTGCTGCTGTTGGCTGGCCGGCCGGCCGGTTGGTTGGTTGGTTGTTTTAAGTTTACTGCTTTGAGCTCTCTCGCTCGCTCGGCCCCATCCAATGGGCCGCCCTGGATTGCTCGGCCGACGGGTGAGCCTTTTCTCGTCTGCGCGCAAGCTCGCAACCGGCGCTAGGCGGCCCCCTTTTGCCGGTTCAACCTAATTGGTGTGCGGGGCTGGCGCGCGAACACTTGGGCAACGCGCAAATCACGACCAGCGTCGGCGAGCTTGAGCCGGGCCAATGGCACGTATCTGCGCCGGCTTGCGAGCGCATGCGCCCCGCGCGCAGGGCCCGAGAGGGGGCGGCCTGGTCACACACCATTTGGGGGCCACTTGGCCGACCTGCAGCTCCAGCTCCAGCGGCGGCGGCGGCGGCGGCGGCGGCGGCGGCGACACCAGCGCCCGCGACGGATTGACGCAAGAGTGGCCCCGCTAATGAGCCAGCGCCGGCTGCGGGCGGCCCAGCTTCCGCCGGCCGGCCAGCCTCCTCTGCCACCCATTTGGCTCTGCAAGTGCACTCGCTCGCCCGCCATCCCTCTCTGCGAGCCAAACCAAAATGGATTGAGGCCTCTGCGGCGGGCGGAAGTTGAGATCCACCCCGAGCAGGCGGCTCCCATTTGCTGGCCATTCTGGGCCGCCAGTCCGCCCGGCGCCCATTGATGCGATATGAGTGTGGCGGCGAAAGGTTTCGAACACTAGGTGCGCGAGTTTGGAAGGCCCATGCTCGCATTAATGTGTCGCAAGCCAGCCAGCAAGCCTAATAGAGTTGGCCAACTGTGCCGATTTACATTCTTTATGGGCCGAACCTGGTTTGCGCGCGTTTCAGGTCAGCGCTTTGCCCGAATTTGCCATTGCTCAAAGCGCCGGCGGCGCCCACTTTGGCCGCAACGGAGCCAACGCAGAGCCCTCCCCCTCTACTCGCAAGACACTGGACTGCTCGCTGGCCGGCACCATTCGGACTTGCATTCTCGTGTTGATTAAATATAATAGGAAACCATAGCGCTCGCTGGCGGCCCGACAAGTGGCCAGTTGGGCGGCCAGAGGCGGTGGTTGCAGTGGGCGCTCTCAAATGGGCCGAAATGGGCCTGCCGACCAGCCGACTGGCCCACTGCTGGCCGCCAGGTGCCAGTCTGCCAGTGGCTCTCGTTCGCCGTTTGCCGTCTCCTTTTAGGCTAGCAAATTTGCGCCGCCCAATGTCATTGTCTCATATTGCCGCCGAGCAAAACGCGGCCAGCCGACAAGCTTGAAACCTAATTCCGCCTAAGAGAGAGCGAAAGAGTCCAAACTCGCCGCCTTGAGCTCCTCTCTACTAACTCAAAAATCAATTTTTCAAACGAATTGATCATCATTTAAATTGCAAATCTAAGCGAAACGAGAGGCGCATTTGCCCGCCAAGAGTGCAAGTGATGAAAGGTGCCTCCTCCTCTACCTGGCCGGGGCTTCCCTTCGAGGGTCTTGAAATCGTCATTTTACGGCGTCAGCGCGAGTCTCGCTCTCTCTCTACGCGCCTGTCCCACTAGCGCCGGCTCAAACTCCGCCGGCGAAGGCAGCCCTCGCCGGCTAGCATTTCATTAAATTGGCCGCCGAGCTTGTTTGTTCCCGCAGACGGAGTTGGCGGCGGCGGAGGGGCCGCAGCCAGGCCGCCCCCTGGGACCGGCCGTCCCCCGCCGGCTCAAAACACTTCCGCCCCACGGAGCCAAGTCGGCGGGCGGAAATGAGGCGCCAAGTTGGCCGCTCTCAGCGCTTATTAACCTGGCCGCTCGCTCTTGGAGCTCGAGTCTGGTTTTGGTGGCCGGGGCGCCGGCCAAGTTTGTCCAGCAAACAGCTGAGAGAGCCGCTCGCTTTCTGACGAATCAGCTCCCTTTTGAGCTCGCTCCTTCCAGCCCCAATTACGTCTATGAATGTCAACAGCGCCAACAACAACAAGCGGCTTTTAATATAAACTCGCCCCATCTCGCTCGCCGCCCTCAAACCTGCGGTCAGGGTGTTTGTTCTCCCAGCACTTGGCGACAATTTCCGGCCACAACATTGTGTCAATATTGCGAGCTCGTTTCCGGCCGCCACATAAGGCGGCCGCGCGGGCCAAGAGAGTGAGTGTGTGTGTGGGCGGCCATTTGACTCGACTCGAATCGACTCTACTCGACTCGCCTGGCCAGCCGGCCGCCTGATGCCGGGCGTCCGGCGCGCGAGCGGCCAATTTCTGCTGCGACAGCTCAATTAGCCGATAGCATCGACTCTCTCCGGGCCCCATTATGTTTGGCCCGCTTTGGGGCGGCCAGGTGGGCCGAGTTGCCGAGAGTCGACTCGCGCGGCTTTGGGCGCCGCTTGCAAGCCGACCGACATGCAATCAGCTGATGAGTGGCCGGCGCCATTGAATTCAATTCCATTTTCATTCACACAACAGAGTCACGCGGAGCCAATCTCGGCGATTGACTGGCCAAACGGGCGGCGGCGGCGGCGGCGCCATATTATCGCTCAGCGATGACTAATTCATGACATGGCATAACATTATTTCCGGGCCAGAATTTGATTTGATTTTGCTCTTGCCGCTCGTTGGTTTTGCTTTTGGTTGTAGTTTTGGCCCCTCGTTTGGCCGGCGGCAAGTGAGGGAGAGAGAGGCGGGGGGGGGCGGAAATGAGGGAGCAGTAAAAAGTTGAAAGCGGATAATTTCATGCAAGAGAGGCGGGCACCTAGCGACTTTCGCGCGTTGTGCGCGAGCGGGCGAGCAACGCACAGCGCGCGCGGCTCGGCCCACTGACCGACTCAAGTGGGGCCCACGAATTTCATTAAAACTCGATGGGCTGTTGGTCCAATCCGCGCACGCAGGCAAGCTGGCGAGGAGCCTCCGCTGATTGGACTCGCTCGCCCTTTTTGAAGGGTCCAAAACTGAGCCAGATTAATCCTGGCCGCTCATTATTCAGCCGCTCGCGTTGGCCGGCCGGCCGGCCAGCCCGCTCGACGCAGCAAAATCGCGCTGGAGCGCATCTCAAGTCTGGCCGTAATTGATTCTATGGGCGCTGGACGGGCGCCAGTGCCAGTGCCAGCAGCAGCAGTAGGGCCTGGTGCTGAGGCTGTGGCGCCCACCAATCGGGCCCAGTCCATTCCGGCCTGAAACCAGCCGGCAAACCCGCAAAGCCGGCCCGCCGCCAGGCGCACAGATCCATCACTGTGGCCCAACTTGAGCGCGTACTTGTTAGCGTGTAAAGTGTGCCCCGGCCACGTTTGCCCACCAGACCGGCGCGCCAAGCTCCCAAAACCAGCCGGCCAGCGCGATGAGGCAGCGTGTTAAACAAGCCGAAATGATTGAATACCATATGATTGTGTCACACGAGCGCCGCTCGGGGGGGATCAATCTGATCGACAGCTAACTACATTGGCCAAACTAGCTTCAATTATTCGCGCGCCAGGCGAACCCGCTCGGCCCGCCCGCGTTCAAAGGGCGCCACTACCTTTACGTTGCCGGCTTGCTGCTCTTTCGGCGGGCAATTCAATTTTCTGCCATTCACTCGGCCTGCTCGTCGTCCTTTAGCCGGCTCGCGCAGGTTGAGAGCGGCCAGCTAGCTGGCGCCCACAGTCTCCCCCCTCCCTGCCTCTCTCTCTCTCTCTCTCTCTGCGCCATCCAGCCAGCCGATCGCTTGCAAAGCTGAGATTATGTTGGACCCAGTTCGGTTGCTAAGCTGAGCCCATTGTGTAAGTGCGAGCTGGCGCTAGCTCGCTGTCATATGTGGGAGCCGCCGTTTGGCCGCGGCCGCCAGCAAGAGAGCGACGGAAAGAGCGAGAGCGAGAGCGCACAAAAGAGCCTTGCACTATCCCCTCGACTCGGCGACACGCTCGCCCCACCCACAACTACCCTCCAGGTTCCGCTATATATCAATCAATCTACCCCTCTAACGAGTGCAAACAAATTGCCATCGATCCGGCCAGATTATTGGACCAAGCTAGCTTAGCGGCGCAACTCGTTTGCATTCGGCCCAGTTGTTAGCGACAACCATCCACCTGACCGCCAGGTGCAGCCCAAGCAACAAAGCTTATAATCTCCTGGCCTCCAGAGCAGCAACAAACACTGCCGCTGTTGGCGCGAAAAGCTCACTTGGGAGGGCCGCCCATTATCGTCCTCCTCCCTGATTGTCGCCGGGAGCTCGCAGCTTGAGAGGCTCGACCAGCAGAAAGGGAAAACCTGCCGCCTTGTTTCCACTCGATTGATTGTATCCATTCATTGTGTGCGACGCGACCCGGGCGCCATCTGGCGGGTGCAAAATGAGCCGCAATGAGTCATGATGGGGCGCACGACTTTATGCCAAGTAATTCTGGCTTAAACAATAAGTAAATGATGAATCAAACTTCATTGAAAACTCCTCGCGCCTCAAGCAAAGCGTTGACCTCTCTCGCAGAGTCGGAATCCATTTTCAAACGTGAACCTGAGGCGACCATCGAGCCCTAGCGGAGGCGAGAGCCTCCCTGAGCCAAGTGAAAACACGTTAACTAGATGTCTGCTAGAATGGCCTCTTGCTGCAGCTGAATGGGGAGAGGGTGCAATGAATGGACTGTTAGCGGGGCGTATGAGCAGTCAACTTGGGGAACATGCTCCAGATTTGAGCATGCTAAGCCAAAATGTTGCAAACTTCCGCGCCTCAGCTGGATGTGGCCATTGCAACAGAGCTAGCGCCTTTGAGGGAGGCCGCGAGGTTTTAACGAGAACAGGACAGAGCTAACTGGGCTAGACTAGTTGAAACCAGACTAGTAGGCTGTCCAACGACTGGCAAGTTCACTGAACGAACTCGCCAGTCGTTGATCTCTGGCGCAAAGTCTCCGGTCTGATGAGATAGCATGGGGCTCTTGCGGGCGCAAACCAACATCTATTTCTCTCGCATCCTTTTAGTTCCCCGAACTCCTTTGCTGCAATCTCAGAGTGATGCGGCTCAATTTTTGCAAGACGCCAAGATAATACGCGGTTCGGGTTGAATAAATTGATGCGACACTGGCTATCTGATCTGGTTAATCGCAGACACTGTTGTGGTTGCCCGATGGCTTGAAACCGCCAGTCGCGCGCAACACTCACCTTAGGCGAGCGAAAACAGGTCTAGCAAGCCGACGAGCTTCCGGCGACTGAATGGACAGGTGGAGAAATGGCGCGGCCCGAATGGAGAGGCTCGTTAAGCGAGCCCCATCTGCCCGCAAGCTCGGCCGCTTCCTGGCTGCCCGGCAGGCGAGATGGAGAGAGAGTCAGTGCTAAGAGCGCGCGGGCTCATCTAGATTTGGGCGAGAGATTGTGGATCAAGGCTAGTTGGTGTGTTGCAGTTTAGTTCCTGGCTAAGGGAGAATTTTTAATAAGCTAGCATCCAGAGTCGCCATCATGTTCTAACTCTCGCTCGCTCTCTTGCCCACAAATTACCTTTGGAGGCAGCACAAGGCATCCCGCTATTCGGCCGCCGTCTGGCAAACTAGCTAACCTGTTGCAACAACAACAACAAC
>Ga0268249_1000317_pt1 | contig 27214 bp, 17 predicted proteins | sample AgamicAtPe_FD_200257 | JGI IMG/M metagenome (GOLD analysis project Ga0268249, IMG submission 200257) | Agave microbial communities from Guanajuato, Mexico - At.P.e (v2) (version 3) | ecosystem: Host-associated > Plants > Phyllosphere > Phylloplane/Leaf | place: Guanajuato, Mexico | collected... | reverse complement strand
AGCTTCTGCTGCGAAGGATGCGCATGGTGGTTGTGCTAGAGCGCGTGGCTTCGAAAGGTGCTCCGCTTCTAATGGCTATTCCCCCCCTGGCCAGCCGGTAAGATTAGGCCCTAGTATTTATTGTGGTTTTCAATTTCATAGCGTAGTTTTTCACCGCACTTAGCAATTGATCCATCTAGATTGACGACAGCATGATTTATAATCAGATTCAAACGTCAAGCGCATATGATTAATGCCTGAAGTATGTTTCTGGTGGGACATGAGGTGCGAGCAAATTAAACTTAATTTGCTACCCAAATCAGATTCGACAAGGATAAATATTTATGCGGCTACGGTTCATTACTGAAGTTATATCTTGGTCGCAAGTACTATCGCTATAGAAGACTATTTCAGCCCGCCCGGAGAGACCGGCCGACCGCACTGAGGAGTTGTGGCAACCCAGGCCGACCTAGCTCAAATTTGAAAGTTGAGATATATACAGTCACTCTATCCTATGCTTAGATTTTTATTCCCATCATGAATCCGAATCAAATCCCTGTGATCGTCTAGCTTCGCTTGAACCGATCTGGTGGGTTTGGAGAATAGCTAGTTAAGACCATATAGCGGTATATATAGACACACTCTAGACTTCGGCTCCAACAATCATGCCTTTGCCGGACCTATTTGCGCTCACCTATGGCTCGATCATATCGCAGCTATTGGCAGACTGTGAAAACGTTGACGAGGTCAACAAACAATTGGACAGAATGGGATACAACATTGGTCTTAGACTGATCGAAGACTACCTAGCCAAGTCCTCCACCCCACGTTGCAAAGATCTCAGGGATGTTGCAGATAAAATACAACATGCCTTCCAAATGTATCTAAACGTTACGTCGAATATAGACAATTGGTCGCCAGCAAACGACGAGTTTTCAGTGATCCTATACAATAATCCGTTGACGGAATTCGTTGAGTTGCCGGATTCGTTGCAAAACATGAGCTACCTCAACATTCTTCCTGGCGTTATAAGAGGTGCATTGGAAATGGTTTCAGTGCCAGTCAGGGCGTGGATAAAAAGTGATCAGTTGAAGGGCGATAACGAAACCGAAATAAGGATACAAGCAATAAATAAGGAGCAGTAGCTTAGGGAACTAATTAAATATTGCCCAGAGTCGCTTGGTTGGCAATTTCTTTGTTCGAGCTTTCTCTCATCCACTCAGAGTTCTCATGAGGTCATACCTGTTGTAGCGTTTGTAGAACAACAGGTGATCAGTGTCACGTAATCAGCTATGAACTTGTTCAATCTCTTTAGTTCATTGAGACGTTTCTACTTAAGACGAAGGCGTTGAATGATGATCGGGATTATGATTTCAAATTTGATAGGAATTTCGAATTTGCCGCAACTGTGGTATAGACGCAATGGAAAGTCCAGACCAAGTCTTGGCGATTTCGGCTATCGAATGATTATTATCAGCGCACAAACATACTAATGCACACGCAACGCAGTTCAAGCTAAAGATTTATTCAGTCCATCATCATAAAGGCATGACTACAAACATCATCAAACCGACAACTACTGGATATCGAGTGTCACTAAAGGGGACAAGATTTCATTGTATCGATCGCGCATAGATTTTCATTCACAAGATAGCTTTCATAGGGGTAGTGCAAAATAAATATTAGCTTTGTAGTGAGACATACCATTTGCAATTCGTAATTTATCAGGCATTTCACACGCAGTAACTAGGAGCTACCAAAGTAGATTTGATTGCACACAATTAGCGTCAGCGTTGGATTGAGTATCTCTTTGTCAAATAATGGCCAATCTAAACGGCTCAAGTCCGCACCAAATGGTTATCGAAGTGACGAACAATAATGGCGATGAAGACCAACGCCGCCATAGACAGGCGCTTCTTTTACAGCAAAGATGTTATTTACAACCTCCACAACAGATTGATGTAAGGATGAAAAGGCACCCAGAGTTGCAGCCATATGTGCCATCCGATAGGGATAGATTTTTGCCAGGTGTTAGGGGGCAAATTAAGAGTGGCGGAGGATCAAGCATAAGTGGGAGAATCAATTCATATGCTAAACAGAACAACGAGAGTAAGTCAAAATTCAACACCACCATAACTAACCATAGTGATCCCAAATCACCATCAGCTAGACCAAAGAAGTGTGTTAGTATGTCTCGCTTAGACCAGCTTGCCCAACCTAAGAAAGTTTACACGGGAAATTTAATCCAGACAGTGTCTACCCTACCCTCATCGTCACTTTCATCTAACACAACATCGACGACCAATTCATCTCTGACATCCAGTAGAAATTATCACCAGCCAAGAATCCTAAATAGACGACAACGACCAATAGCGAATGCATCCAAAAAAGATCAGCCTCCAAAATCTAAGGACGATTCAAAGGTGACAAGCCCTCTTCAAGCTGAGCCATTATCACATACAGAATCAACCACTGGAGATGAGGAAGAGAAATCTAGAACAGGGGAGTCAATTAGGGAGGATGATGAGATAGCTATCAAATCGGAGGAAGAGGACGAAGAGGAGAAGCGTAGGTCTGAATTGGATGTAAAACTTAGAGCTGAGGAAGAAAAGAAGCAAAGAGTTGAAGAAGAGCAGAGACTTAGGGTTGAAGATGAGAAAAGGCTCAAGGCTGAAGAGGAGCTCCGGGAGAAGGCTAGGCGTTCCGCGTTTGAAAGACAGGAAAGACAGTCAATAGTCAACAGTATTTTGTCGAAAATTAACCAAAGTTCTTGAACTCGCGCTGAATACGAGCTCTTAATTTACAGGAAGCTATGCCTTGAGGGGCGCGCATTTCAAGACTTGCCTTTATTGTATGCTTCGCTTGTAGAATACGGATGACAGTTTATTAAAGCGATCTGATCGGTTGGATGCGCGAGAGCTATGTTTCCAGCATACTCCGCTTTCTTTTACCCTCTAAATTCGTAATATATCTGTCGAACAATGCCTGGCAAATGAGGGTTCATTTCTATTATGATAACAACCGGACTTCTAGATTTCATTAAAGTCTCTATATGCACCTGTTGATGCGGAGTGCGAGAACGACACTTTGATGGGCCTCTTCAGGGAAGATGAGGTGAGATTCATATCGTCTCAAATCCTGAGCTTGTTGCTAGCTCTCACCTATAGAATCGTACCCAATCAGTTTAAGCATGAATTTAATTGTTTATCTGGGCTGTTGCTGCTATATTTATCTTTCGGCGATCAAGTTTTCCTGTCGATCGCCTACACCATGGTGTCATACATACTGTATATCATTATACGCCGAGAATATATCCAATGGGTGTCTCTGGTTACATCGCTTGGCTTCCTGTCCTATATTCATCTGAATCGGCAGATCTATGATGACGAAATTTACGTGCTAGATATAAGTGGATCCTGTATGGTATCGGTACAAAAAGTTACCTCTCTCGCCTTTTCTTTTGCCGATGGTAGGTTCGTTGATATTGGAAACTGTAGGACCAGTACCAAGAGGCGAGCACCCGAGCGAGTTGGCGAACCAAACGGTATCGCAGAAGTTAGAAGATCATCGCCAAGGCTCTCGCAGGAAATCGGAGCCATAAATCCCGACGTTGCCGATACCGGAACTATCACAAACGAATCCTTTAGTGAGGTTGTGGACAAGATTTTGTCAGAGGAACAACGGAAATTCGCAACCAAGGACGTGCCGAACCCAATCGAGTACTTGAGCTACATTTACCACTTCCCTTCAGTTTTATGCGGACCTCTGACATGCTTTAAGGATTATGTCGAGTTCGTAAATAGCCCTAAAGTTCATGATAATCATGGTCTGACACGAGAAATATTCAAGAAGGTGGCAATCAGCGTATTATGTGCGATAATTTACCTGGTGGTATCTCCATACGTAGACGTTAAGTTTCTCAAGTCCAAGAACTTTCTAGTCGACACTCATATCCTAAAGCGTTTCTTTCTGATCATAGTGATAACAACATTCGTCAGATTTAAGTACTACATCGCCTGGTACTCCAGCGATGCCATCATAAATGCGTGCGGGTTTGGATTCAACGGTTACGACCAGTCGGGTCGACCCAAATGGGACCTAGCGACAAACGTTGACTTCGGTTTCGAGACTTCCTTGAACGTGAGAGAAGCCACCCAGCGATGGAATAAGATGACGCATCTTTGGCTTAAGCGTCTTGTTCATCATAGAATTCCAAAGAAAGTTTCGATATTAGTCATTTATCTCCTCTCAGCCGTTTGGCACGGATTCTACCCTGGTTATTATATGACTTTCCTGAGTGGGGCGTTGTTCACATATGCCGCAACAAATGGGAGGCGTCTGATAAGACCACTGTTTCAGAGGGGCCAAGTATTGCCTATGCTTTACGACTTTCTCACTTTTATTCTAACTAGAATCACAATTGCTTACATCGCATTCCCATTTGTAATTTTGGATTTCCATAACAATTTCGAAATTTACAAAAGTCTTTATTTTTCACTCCATATCGTGGGGATCGTCGGAGTTTTGTTGGGGTATGTCGGCAGAGGGAATTAAAGCTTGTCGTTATTCTATTGCGGTTGCAATTTGTTTCTGAGCTGTCCTGTTGTGAGGAATTTGGATTGTGGACAGACGAGAACATGATAAAGGATGTCGTCAAAGGTCTTAGCCCTTGAATGTGCGGACGCATCTAGTGACATTCTGTCTGCATATTGGACAATCTGCTAGTTGTCGACCACAAGTTACACAAGTAAAATAATGTCCGCATTCCAACAATACACAATCGATTTCACGTTCCATGCAAATCTTACACAGCTGGCTCTCATCTATGTCGTCAGAGCTATCATGAGACCGATTTGCTCCTGAACTCTGGTGTGTTTGGTTGAGCTTCCTTCGGGCTTTTCGTTCGTTGTGGTCGATCCAAAGCTGCATCACCTTTTGCTTGAGCACCTCTTTTTCGAAAACTCCTCTATAGTCAACACAGTTTCTAGTCAGAATAGTTTTTAGCTGCTTTACGCTAAGATCATTGATATCATTCAAATCACGCACGTCATGTATATCAAACTTATCCACGCTATTAGAGGCAGTGCTAGCATTTGTAGCTGGGCCAGTGGTATTCATGTTCCTTTGTCCAGGTTGACTATGATAGTTCTGGTTATGAGTTGGCAGTGAATGTTGTGCAGGACTCTGGTTCGGGGTCGAGGATCTGCTCCTACCGTCTGGCGGATGATTTGCTGTTCTGTACACTGGACGATTGAGAGCGGGTCTAGAGGCCTGCCTTGGTTGTGAAGTAGGTTGATTTCGAATGTTTGAGTGAGTTATTGTAGAGCTGATGTTGTTGACCAGATTATCAAAAGTAGTACGGAGGAAAGAGGCCATAAGTCTGGACAATGATGTTTACGACAGTTGCAGATGATGATACTTTTAGAGGTGAAGTCTTTCTAGTAATGAAATGAGCGCTATTGTCGATTCTCATGATCGTGGAATTGAAGGTATGGAATTATTGAAAGTCCTTGTAAAGTGATTTCTCATTTTAGATTTGACGCTAGAAAGATTAATTTGTGATGCCAAGTCTGTGAGGATAAGAACAGATGGAATATATGTATTATTTTTTATCACTCCACCACCGTGTTGTTTTGATTTGCGAATGCATTTTTGACATTCTGACAGCTTATGCTTATCTCTGTAACGGGTCAGCGCTGATATTTTTGTTCACCACTGCTTTCGTTAGCCTCGTCTGGGCTAGAGACGGAATAATAGTTCAGATATATTAAATTGAACATCGAATTAAATTTGAACACGGGGATGAGACCGGACCTTTTCTCCATACTTTGGTCGATCATTCGGGAGTGTAGATATTGCCTTGAAAAGACGCATTGGCTCTACATGGTCGGTTCCTCTCCGAGGACTGGATAAGTTTGGCTCAAACTTGAAAGTTGAGATATATACAGTCACTCTATCCTATGCTTAGATTTTTATTCCCATCATGAATCCGAATCAAATCCCTGTGATCGTCTAGCTTCGCTTGAACCGATCTGGTGGGTTTGGAGAATAGCTAGTTAAGACCATATAGCGGTATATATAGACACACTCTAGACTTCGGCTCCAACAATCATGCCTTTGCCGGACCTATTTGCGCTCACCTATGGCTCGATCATATCGCAGCTATTGGCAGACTGTGAAAACGTTGACGAGGTCAACAAACAATTGGACAGAATGGGATACAACATTGGTCTTAGACTGATCGAAGACTACCTAGCCAAGTCCTCCACCCCACGTTGCAAAGATCTCAGGGATGTTGCAGATAAAATACAACATGCCTTCCAAATGTATCTAAACGTTACGTCGAATATAGACAATTGGTCGCCAGCAAACGACGAGTTTTCAGTGATCCTATACAATAATCCGTTGACGGAATTCGTTGAGTTGCCGGATTCGTTGCAAAACATGAGCTACCTCAACATTCTTCCTGGCGTTATAAGAGGTGCATTGGAAATGGTTTCAGTGCCAGTCAGGGCGTGGATAAAAAGTGATCAGTTGAAGGGCGATAACGAAACCGAAATAAGGATACAAGCAATAAATAAGGAGCAGTAGCTTAGAGAACTATATATACACCAGTTTAGCTCGAACAGAACTGGTGCGTTTGAGCAACAATTGTAATCAATCAGGTCGATAAGGCAAACCATTCCTTTGCCTACGACCAAAATATGTAATTGATTTCAGTTTGACGCTATGATGAAAGGGTCGCTGATCCCGTATACGTTATACTCGTTAGCGGGATTTGTCTTCAAGTACAGAACAACATAGCTTCCCGGTATAAGTATGTCATCAGAAAAGGTAACGCTGAAGTATTTGAAGCCGTCGCCTAGGATAGCATCTTCGGGAATCAACGGGGTAGGGCTAGCCGGCGAGCTGGTTGTGGTTGAAAGACCGGTGGTACTGTTCAGGGTTATTGCCTCGGTCCCGACCGAGACTGACGAAACACTACTACTTGTACTGTCACGTCTTGAGGCCGTCGGGGATGACGCTCTCGATGGTGGTTTGGAGGACTGGTAAGGGACCTCATGTGCAGTTAATCTTGGCTCTGTCCTCGCTATGTTGTTAACAAATACTATTGTTAGATAATCCTCTAATGAGGCGAAATCTGCCTTGAACAAAGCGATACGGTCCCAAGAGCTTAATACTTTGGGTCGCATGTAGAACATCTCGTTGCTTATTTTATACCAAAGTCGACCGTCTACTCCAGCTTTCCAGCCGGATATCGGTTCAAATTTGACGACTCCATAAGGTATAGGACTAGGGTTGAATTTTCTAGGATCGAAGGTAGCAACTTTAAAAAGCGAAACAACGGGCTTGTGATCGCTCAGCTCGGTTTCGGGGATCGCATCGTAGAAGATTTGCTGAATATTCGGCTTAAAACTTGTTGACATCAAACTATAGGCCTCTGGATTGTGTTTAAAGAGGACTCTATCGGTCCACGCAGGAGTACGTTGATCACTATCGTATAGATCTTTACTTCCTATCTTGAACTTATACGTTGGTAGAAAGAGCGGAGTGGATTCGTTAAAATCCGAGAAAGCCAGTCTCTTTTTCTTGACTTTAGTCAGCTGGTCATTCGCATGGAGTGTCGACAAGATCATGGTTCGGTTCTCCTCGGATCCCTCGGTCTTTGCACGCGTAATAATGTTGAGGACCTCAAACTTTTCCACACCGTCAAGTCGGAAATTCAAGTCCCCAAACCAAAAAGAGTAGTCATGCGTCAGGATGCTAGAAGTGTCAGGGTCGATAGTATACTTAGTACCATCCAGGATCGTGTTGAAGTCGTCGACTCTATTCTGGAGGTTTTCTTGGTGAGCTGCCAAATGAGAGTTTGTGACAGAGAATGAGTTCCCATTATAGGTAAAACGTAATGAAACGCCTCCCTTGTTCCCTAGGAGTCCACCAAAACCTGTTTTGACACTTTCTGTTTCAAAATCTCTAGTTCTGAGCATTATTTCACGTAAGACGAATATGTAGAGGAGTATCCCGCTGAGTTTGTGGCGCTTGAAGAGGATATAGCCTCTCCTTCTAAGAGTGTTTGATAGATTGCTAGTCCATGGATCGGAGAAAAGGTATTGAGGCGCCTCTTGTAGACCAACAATTTGTATATCGGGTCTCAAGCTTGCCGCTCTTCTACTGTCATCAAAGAGATAGTCCAGACCAGTAGAATTGATTGGGTCCTGGCCTGCAACGTTCCACGAGGTTATACGGACAAGTTGATCGGTGCTCATGGCTGAGTATGGCTTGATTGGTTCACGGCTACTAAAGTACTTTTCAATACTCGCTTTATCACAAATTCGTGTGCCAAGTTGGAGGTTCGGATACCCTTGAATCTGGTAAAGTCACGACGAAAACTTAAGATATGGCTTCGCGAAGTTTTTGAATTTACATTTGTTGAAATGCGTGATCAGGGAAACATTTATGTCAATAACAAACACTCGTGCGCCTGTTCTGAGAGGTTTCCTTGTAGCTGTATTACGTTAGTTAACCACTATCGATATATGTACTCACGACGAAAATAAGTAATCTAGCTCGCGCCCATGTTAGATACGCAACATTCACCAGAAAGAGAAGGAGAAAGAGCTTGTCCGATACTAGTTCACATTCAAATTGAGATTAACCGTCCTAGTTGGCTGTGTATCAACATTGCATATATGCCTTTTGGAAGTTGCAGCCTTGGAACATCTGCGAGATCGTCCAACGCTCATTAGAACAGTTTGTATGGCCGATCTCTTGGGAGCTCTCGATCTAGAGGCAACTCGTCTTCTCGTGCTCTGTCTCGCTGGAAACGATCTTCGGCCGCGCCCTGACTTGGCTGCTGACTGTCTGCTTGAACTGCTTTTCGGTCCTATTCTAGATCCTATCGATTGGACAGCTCCTCCCAGTTTTGGTTCAGGATTGGCGCTCGATAGATTAGGTACAGTATCGAATTTAGAGGGTTGAGTATCTGTCCGCAAGAGTGGTTGATTCGTACCATCTTCAGGCTGTTGACTATCTGATATTGTTTGAGTCGCTGTATCAACTAGGACGGGTTTGATTTTCTCTGAGATGGGTTGAACTCCACCACCTTGTAAAGATTCTTCAGGGCGGGATTGATGTGGGGTCAAACTAATTTCAGATTGCTGTAGGGGGGCAAATTGATCCGCCATAGATCGGACAGAGTTGAAGATCTCTGTCAAGTCAAATTTAGTCCACCTCCAAGGTTTAGTTAGGTAGAGGATAGAGGCGGCTACCTGCGTGTGAAAGAATAGGATCCTAAAGTTGGGTAGAAGTTTAGAACAGGTGTTTTGCTGGTTACCAACATGGCAAGTTAAAAAGAGGATGAAATCCAATAAATACAAAATCATCGAAATAGAGACTATGAGGTCTAAAAGTGAGATGGAGACTCCCCTCACCTTCAGCACTATATCGGTATCTTTCTTTCTAGCTATAAGAACATCGTGCATCACCAATATAATTGCAATGCAGGGTACTATGTCACCGACTAGCCATAAGACTCCTACTATAAAGACTAACAAATCTGATATAGCTATGCATATCAATCGACGAATTAGGAGTCCTGTTGAAGTTGATAATATGACTGCTAGAATGATGCACCTAAATGCGGAGTTAACAACTTGTTTGCTACAGAGCTGTTGGGACCTAACCTGGTTCGAGGTCTCAGACGCCATTGATTCAGCGATAAATCATCCCAAAACCATCCGCAAATCCAATCGCCCTGCAAATACCGACCACCAGTCTAAAACACATACCGAAACCAACCGATGTGCGTCGCTTCTACACAAAATGAAGCTGCTTTTTACCACATTTTTAACGATCAAGTTTCCAAGAGATGGGCCCTTTATTTTTGTGATGATTTCGTATATTAATTGTATAGAGTGAGTAAGCTCATGAAATCAAGATTTAGAATAGATTCTCAACTGTACAGTAAAATGTGGCTCCAACTCATGTCGGAATCAGTCAAATCATTGTCGATTTCAAAGAAGTACCTTGGTGGTCTGGTTGTGGAGATTGCATTCGGCAACACAATTCAGTCGGATCAACTAACTTTCACTTTTAACTGGCTCCTGCTGGGGAACGATATCCCCTCCAGCTAGGTTGTCGGCAGGCGCTTCGTCAGGCTCGCTCTTGCTGGGTTGCTTTGATTTCTTGTATCTGCGTGTCGACTTGATTACGCCCTTTTCTATCAAGCTATGGCAGGTGTCTAGAATGGTCCTCTCGACTTCGGTTGGAGTGATCTTGAGGTCCTCGACCATGCGCTTATTGTCCAATTTGAACTCCTTGTCCAGTCTCGGCACAATCATTGCCGTGGATCTATCGATATAGCTGCCGATCCAAACAAGGGTGCTAGGCACAGTCATTGTGGGAACAAAATAGCCGAGTGGTTTGAACTCCTTCTGAACGATGCGTGCAATATCTTTGAGCCACTTGCACTTGCTAACGATAAGATAACGTTTTCCGACATGTTCAGGACTTTCAAGAGATTTAACGTGTGCCAAAGCCACGTCTCGAACGTCACAGATCGGCATATGGAACTTGGGCACGCCCGGTGTACTCCTGTCTAAGAGGCGCTTAATTCCGAGAACCGAGGAGGAGAGGCTATCCGTTAAAAGTGGACCAAGCACGTAAGAGGGGTTGATGACGACCAACTCAAGTTTCCTCTTTCCTTCCTCCTGTGGCAAGTCTTGTATAAATTTGTGCGCTGCCCGCTCGGCCAATATTTTGCTCTGACTGTAGGGCTCTACCTTTTCCGGATCAACCCAATCATCTTCGTTGAAAATTTTATCTTGATCTTGTTTGCCGTCCAAAATTTTAACATCATGAATGGCGGCAAGCGAGCTGGTTAGAGCAACGCGCTTAACATTTCCGTCTGCCGCGGCAGCTCTCAAAACCGCTAGGGTGCCCTCGACTGCTGGCTTGATAATAACATCCGGATCGTTTGGGATGTCAAGCGGAAAGGGCGAAGCAACGTGGCAAATGTACTGACAGCCAGCGATGGCTTGAGGCCAAGTTTCTTCCTTCAGTAAATCTGCCTCAACAAATTCAAGCTCTGGTAAGCCTTCGCTTGGCAGGCCCTCAGTGACTTGTTGTCGTAGCTTCGTCATTTTAGCCTCGTCGGCAGTCGATCTGACTGTTCCGCGAACTTTGTAGCCATGGAGCAACAACTGTTGTGCCACATGGGCGCCAACGTAACCAGTGACTCCTGTAACCAAGACTTTGGCGTTCTTTTGTTCGATTTGCGTCATATCTGAAATCTTGTCAATTTTAATGTTCTCAGTGGCTCTGGTCAAAAAGTGTCAAAGTTGCCGCTCTTTCGACTTGTCTCGAGTGGATAAGCGTGTGTAAGTTTTGGTTACTAGCGGTGGTCGTTGAGTTTGCGCTTGTTTGTTCAAGTGGCTCGAACGGTATGAACTCGTATGGTTTTAGCAGCGAGGGTTGATGGAGAGGGAATAAAACTTTGTTTTCTAGTCAACGGCTTGCTTGTAATTATGACAACCTTATTGGGCTTGACACTGACAAGTGGGTCTGCGCGGGTAGAAGTTGTTAAGCACTCTTATCGTTCAACTAGAACTTGCTCACGGTTTGAGGGCTCAAACGAGGCGAAACTTTTCACGTTGCTCTGCCGTGAATTCAGATCTTGCAGGCGCTTCGGTCACTTGTGGGTTCGCTGGTGGCAGCGGCGGCGGCAAATGACAACTGTGGGTTCAGTTTATACATTTATATACGTGCGAATACGAGTATCTTGATTAGTGGCGGCGGCCTATTATTGGTTGCAGCTGAACGGGCGAATGAGGAGATGTTTAGTTTTGGTGTGTTGCTTTACTTTAGGTTGTTGGTTGTTAATACGATCTCTGGTTGCAGTTCAACGTTCTGCCGACTGAGATGTGTGCGATAAATGCGCCCGCTCAGAGGCAGAAAGAGAGAGAGAGAGAGAGCTCAATGCGTGTGAGACGGCTGCTGGCGCCGTTTTCTTGCGCACCGCCGCTGCCTGGAAACGCCGTTGAGTTGATGCCGCCGCCTCTTTCGCTTGCCGGGCGATTCCTTCAAAAGTGCACACCGACATTGGCTGGCTGTGCGAGCGTCAACACTCACCGAAATGGTCCATGGGCGCGTTTGTCTGCTCGAGCGTTGGCGTTGTAAGAGAAAGAGTGCTCACTGTGCGAGAGGAAATCCAGCGCCAAAGTGTGCGCGAGTTCCTTGGATTGCGAAACATTTGAATCTTGCTTGTTGCAACCAAACAATCCCGCCGTTCCCGGCCCGCAAACACTGGCCGCCCGTAACCTGTCCGATTGAGGCATGATCGCAGAAAAGGCGTCAAGTCCAACGTGAGCCGCCGGGCTCGACTACCCTCTAAGTCAGAGCGGCCGTTTCCTCGGCTGCCGCTTCGAGACGCTATGGAGACGACGACGATCGTACGGGGCGGCTGCACGAGGGCGTGCTGGATAGCCATTAGAGCGCACGATCTTGGTCATAATCTGACCGGCGCGAGTGGCGAGCTGGCATGAGCAACGTTTGCCCCCGAAGCAAACGCCCTCGCATGGCTTAGGCCGATTTACCTGCCTGCGCGAATTGAACCTGGCCAATGGGAGAGGATCTGTAATCCAATTGGTCTCTTCAAAAGCAAACCGGCTCTACTTCAACAATGCAACGCTCAAGCACGCGCCCAATGACTTGGCCGAGCTAGGTTGCTAGGCTATTTATTGAAGCTCAACAAGGTAGAAACAAGCCAACCATCGAACATGGTTTGCCGATCAAAAGCCCTCGCAAATTTTGTTATCTTCCCTCAGCGCTCAATCGATTAGAATTGAAGCCAGCAAATTCGGATAACAATGAAACCCAGTGCGCAACTATTGTGTGAGCCCCTTTTAATTATTGCAAAGTCTTTTGATGCCAACGAATCGGTTGATGAGGTTTCAGCGAGACTATCCTGTGGGCAAGGAGAGGAGAGGAGAGGAAATTGGCAAATCCAGTAGCTAGTTGCGGCCAGTGGCCTAGCAAGCTTTTGCCTGGAACTCACCTGAGCTGGGCCATTAGCCGAGGGCATTGGGAGAAATAGAGAGAGAGAGAGATAGAAAAGACACACACACTGGCGCGCCTGTCTGGTTGCGAGGCATGGGCGATAAGCGAAATCGGGCCAGGCGAGGGAATGGGAGAGAGAGAGAAAAAGACAGAGAAAGGTGGTTGTTGTTGTTATAATGCAATAAACCGGAGCCGCTCCCCGTCGTCGCCGTCATCTTAGCCCAGCTCAGCTTGCGAGCCCACATCCATTGCTAATCGCAAGATAAATAGTTGGATATATTTTGCGAATCCAACAGGTGGCCCTGCCACGTTCGGTCACCAAAGAGCCAGCGCTGAAGCTCAGGAGTGCCATCAACCAATTTGTTGGCCCCTCTGCATGTCCATGCACCAAAACACCGTCACATATATTGCTTCCCCTTGCTTGCGATGCCAAACCAACCACAGGCCCGAACGCGAAAGCGGATGGATAACGAGACGGGCAAATTTAAAGTTTTTGGAACTTTAAACTTTAAACCCCCCAAAGTCTCCCTCTCCCTCTCTCATCACACATGCGCCAACGACCGGCTCCACCAACAACAGCTCGTTAGTGCACCAGCATACCTGCCTCCCGCTTACCTGGCGGCCAAATATTTACCTGTCGCGCGCTTTCTCTCTTGGCTCAAATCTCAATCCCGATTGACACACGAAGATAAAAGATGCCTGGGCTTCTGCGGCTAGAGCACAAGAGTCCTGTTCCAGTTGGTCGAATTTAATGTATTTTCGCCATCTCACTCCGAGGTTTGTTCCAGAGCTTTGGTCGGCTGGCTGACTATCTAGCTCGCAAGTTGCAACACACAACAATGTAACGCGTTCCATCATGAACTTGCTTCAACGTTTGGACGATGCTAGCGCCTCGAGCTGGAATCGCATTATTCAACGCTAGCCTGTTCGTGCAAGAGCTCAATTGTGAGCCTGTCAACTGGCTCCGGCAACCGCGTTTTGGTTAAAATTTGAAGTAAAATGGCCGTATCTGGAGACTCTTGTGGAGGCTTCGCATGCTTCCAAGCAAGCTCTTCCTTCCTCTCTCTCCCTCCCACTTCTTGCCTCCAATTTCTAGAGAACTCTGATTAGAATCGCAAACTTGCGAGCCCGCTGGCGCTTGCTGCTGCCGCCGCCGCCGCCTCCTCCTCCTCCTCCTCGTCCTCCTTGGCCACATCTGGCCCGGAGGCTGGGCCGCCCAAGCAGATTGGAGGCAGCGCTCTTCCAGGTCCTAGTTAGTTACGTCATGAGCGGCCACAGATCGTTGGTGCTGCCGCTGCCTCTGCGGCCGCCATTGCAACTGGACTCAATTAGAGTTCATTCTTTGATGCTCGAAATCGCTTTCAATGCCAGACTGCTGCCTAGTTAGCTGGCCAATCAGCGGGGCAGAGAATATGAAAAATCATCCCCTTTGGCCGCCTCCAAAGGCTCCAGCCCAAGTGCAGACCTTTCTACCTGCAATCCAATGTGCTGCCGTTCACCTACTTGAGCTTGCGGCCATAAGGGAGCTTATTTGGATAATGAATGGCGCCAAAAGCCACACTACCTCCAGTAGTCCATCCCAATGGAGTTACCTCCTGAGGCGACCAATTTAAGGCTCCTTTGGTCGACGCTTAAATGGGCTTCGTCGCGGATCGGGCCGCTCTGAGCGCTTACCGATTCTGCACCAAAAAGGGGGGGGGGCGGCGGCGGCGGCAATGATGCCGACCATGCAAGCAACAGCGGCGGCTCCCAAGCTCTGGCGCCATTCGCAAGCCTACTGGAGCCCACAGGTGAGCCGTTTGCGATGACAGTGGCACTTCTCGCAAGCAACGGGCAAAACTTGAAACAAGTTCACACACTAATTCCAAAAGCAACACCAACAGAGGAATCCACCAACGGAAAGCTAATAACTCACCTGAGAGCGAGGCGGTTGTAATTACATAATAAGCTTACCCTGCTCACATGCACTAACAAAGCAGGTAAAAGTTCTGTGCCGAGCTCGCTAGCTAGTTGGTGCAGCTAGCTGGCCGGCTTGTTGGTTATTTGGTTGCTCGGCTAGCTGGCTAGCTAACCGGCTTGATATCCAGCTCATGAGTTGGTTTGAAGGAATTCACGCTAACAATAGAATTGTTTGGTTTTCGGCTGGTTTGTTTTGAAAATTATTATTAGCATTAGTGGCCAGATGTTCGAGGGGAAGAGACTTGTGTTTGCTCTCCTGGCTGCTTAGGCTGACTGCCAATGTGGCCGATAAGAAAACAAAGTTCATCATTTGCTCTGGTAGAGTTGAATCCAGATGGCTAAGCGATCTAATTACTTCCTGCTCGGCCAAGCAGGAAGTCACCCAGCTAGATCGATCCTCTTCGCCTCCATTGCAAGTTCCATGCACCGCAAACAGCCAGGAGCGCTACTTACTGCTGGCCAAACACGCACTTGCCATAACCATTAGGCCCAAGATGAGCTTGCGTCGCCAATACAAGACGGACTGTTGGCCTGTTGCAAAGCAAAATCTCCAGCTGGCCGGCGCTAAGCCTAATACTGGCTAAGCAACCAAACCGCTATCAAGCTGCGCTTCAATTGAAAGTTTAGCGGCCTCATGGAGCGAGCAAGGGCTCTCTTAGTGTTGCAGGGCAAACGATGAATCACATTGATTGATTGCAACGCATCAATTAGCGCTTGCTCATCTCAGTGTTGTGTTGGATCAGTCGCTCACCTGTTGCTGCGACCCAATGGCCACTCGGTTTTCCTGTCGACTTTGTTGCCGTTGTGTTGCTATTGCCGTTGTTGCTGTTGCTGTACGAGGCGAGTGTTGCCTTTGGCTCTTGTTCAAATAGAGCCTGCCTGTGCAAACTCGGCCGGCCGAGTTCGGGCCGTAAATGCGGCAACCAGCCAGCCCAATGGGCAGTCGGCCCATCCAGCCGAGCCAACTCGCTCCCGCTGTCGGCTAGCGAGGGACTCGATCAGCAGGCACCCCGCAAATCAATTATAAGTGCTCGCAAACATTGGACAAGCGAGTGCTGCTTGGCCAAGTGCTAATTTTATGGATGAAGCCAATCGGCTTCGCTTGCCTAAAGTGAAAGAGTGTTCACAACGTTTTAACCAGAGACGCAAGCGAGGGGACAGATGCTTGGCCTGTTGTTGTTGTTGTTGTTGTTGCTCCTGCTCATGAATCAATTCACATTTGAAAGCAAACAAATTCAGCTCAAATGCAAACTCCTGTCTAGTAAGAGACAAACTGTCAAGCCAAAGTAAACTTGCGCGGCTAGTTTGGACTAGGCGGAATCACAGTTGGTATGCTGATGCCTGAGTGTGAGAGATGGTTGACTTTAAACTGTACAACAAATACTATCGTGATCTATGGCTCCACTGTGAATACATTCACTCGTGTTTGCTATTTACTTTGAGTTGGCGAGCCTATGGCAAGCTCGGAGACTAAATATGGTTTTTCGGCCAGAGCTGCCGCCGCCACCCCCGCCGCCGCCGCCCTTTGGAAGGATAGTTTGGAAGTCTGATTGCAAACACTCTGAGGGCCGAGAGCGTCTTTGTCCTTCATTCAAGCGGCTAGCTTTGGCCAGAGGTGGCGAGAAAAGGCGCACAAAAGCGACTTGCTATCTCTGCCTATTACCCAATAGACTAGCGTAAAGATGGCCAGCAAAGCTCTATCGTTTGATCATCTAGCTTGATGATCAAACCGTAAGCTTGGATCCCACGCACGGTGATTGAAACTCGCCTCATTTTGGCAACAAGCTATCTGTGAGCTATTGACCGCTGAATCTGAGTTTGAGTTCGAATCCAAATTCAAATTCAGCTCTCTCTCTCTCTATCCCTCTGATGAGCGAAGACTTGAAGTAGGGAGGCAGCAGCATTCTATTTGAATTGAAGCCCATTGAAATCGGGGATACGCCAGCGTTCGCTGCCAAGCAGATCTACTCCTAGACTCCATCCATTAACTCAGGATGCAAGTCAACTTGGCGAACGACACTTGGCTATCGATCGCCTCCAACGAGTGAGAGGGAGAGATAGCCCTCAGGTTGGCAGGTTGACTTGCGGTTGGAGTCGCCATCTTTAGCCAGCATTCGAATTCCTCGGCAGTAAAGATGAATTAGACCACCTGAGCTAGAGCTGGCCTGATGCTCTCCCCTCTGGTTGGCCAACTGTCCCATTGAGTCGCTATTCCAACCGCAGCTTGCGCCTCCAAACGACCAACCTGACTTCGGCCACCATCATTGTTGACAACGGAACAGCCCAGCTAGTCAACCGATCTTTAATAGTTCACTCTCCAACCGACGCTCCAGCTCGAAATTTGTCCCCCAAAACTAACGCTTGACAGTATATTGCTTCCACTTACTATCTTGTCAAGGCATCACTGTCCCTGATATGGCCGCACCATTCGCCCCCGTAACCTTATCTCTTCCTCCACTCCCCCCTCCAAGTCTCATTGATGCACCTTATATTTCGCTAACGTTACCATTTGGAACAACGCAACTGCTCTTTGTCCTTTGGGCATGTTCAATGATAACGACCATTGCGAGTGTGGTGATAATGATAGAGCTACATCTGAGCGAGAGCCAAAACGTCGTGCCAACGCAGCGAAGTCGGATGACCAGAGAGAGAGAGAGAGCGGAACTGGCCACGGTTTCTCCAGGCTGGCGAATGGAATTGTGTGATTTATGGCAGACTGAGGTGTGATCACGATTCCGATCCCTCCATCTATCTTTCTTTCTTTTCATCCATAATCTCCGATTCTAAACTTAGATCCGCCATGAGCAGATTGATGCTCGCCCTTTCTCTCACTCGGCTTATCGAACAAGCGCCGCCAGGTTAGCGCCGTTGGAACAGGATGAAAAGTTACCTTCAATGTCTGGCTCCAGTGCATTAATCAGGCCGACTGTTCACTGGAAACTTGTATCCTCCTCCACCTAGTTAATGGGACAACAATGATCATACAGCAGTTGTTGTGTCACAACTGCTAACCACTAGCTAAGCGAAAAAGATGGATCTCTTGTTCGGGAGACTTGCATCGAGTTTCAGTAATTTGACGAGATTTCAAGTTGAACTGGGTTCAAATGGAGCCAGTTGGTGGACAAGAACTGTCAATCGACACTATTGTTCCCAGATCAACCTAACCTGTTGGCGCCTTTTGTGGCAATGTCATTATCCTTCAAGGCAAAAGAAAAGTCTCGTTATATTATTATACATTAGGGCGGCTCTCACATTTCAACCAACTGGCCAGCTCAATTGTCGATTGTTCTTTATTTGAAACTGGCCTTCGCCTCCAATTGCTGGCAACTCTCCCCTTGATCTATTCTGTTTAGGGCGACGAATCAAGTGGGAGCGAGCGTTTCGTGAACTTGGTTCTGTGTGATAATGTTACACAATGGTTTGCTCAAGCAAGCAACCCAAACGCCTTTCTGGCTCTAGCAAAACCTGACCGATTGCGCTAAAACCAGCCAAACCCAAGACGATGCTTCGTCAAGTATTAATTTCACAGCTCATGCGCGCGGATCAAGATGACGAGCTCGCTCTAAACTGGAGTAGATCATGACACTTAGGCGAAAACTGGATGGACTTATAGCAACGTCGTAAACAATCGTCAAACAGGTGGGACTTGATTAGCCTGGCCAGCGTTAGAGTGATCTCACTCCGTAGGGGCGCCATCTGGATTGCAATCATGAGTTGGCTCATTCTCAATTTATTCATGCTTAGAATCTCGGTATCATGTAAGATGATCGACATTGCTGCCTTTTACATCATTAGCGACTGCCCAGGATGATCCAAGCGAGCCATCGATCATGTTGTCAAGCTTTCCCTCTTCAAGCCCACAGAACGTTCGTGTGCGTTTTTATTGGAACAACAATTCTGAACCCGTCTCTAAGGCAGGAAATGCAGGTTAACTGGCTAGAGGTTAACTAGCTTTCCAAGGAAAACTTCCAACCCGCTGCTCACACAAAATGAGTTGTCAACGCAACCCGATCCATGCGATCAATCGTATCTATCACCATTGCACCTGATCGCGCGCGCGACCGTCCGCCGGATTCTGGAGGAAAAGGTTCTCGAAGTAGGATCGGGATTTGCAATCGAGAGTGTTAAAATAACTAAAATGAGACTCTCGTCTGACTTTTCTTGAAGTCGCTCAACAACATACGTTGCCTAGCAGGTTCATTATATGATCACACTGTTCCCGCACTCCTGAACTCTGGTTAGCACACTACCTGCTGCTATCTGGCGGACAAATATCGGTTTACTTGGGAAGCCATCAGCAGCGTTCAAAGCCAATAGGAGGAGCCACGAGTGTCGAGTCTGATGGGCAATTATCTCCTTAGTTTGCGAGCCCCACCTCCTGCTGAAGATGAACGCCAACACCCGCTCTACTATGATTGGACCGTTCCCAAATGGAGCCCCTTCCTAGATCCACCCAAGACACCGTGTGAAGCAGCTAAGGAATCTGCTGAGACATGTGCGCCTAGAGTGAAAGATGACGTCAAAAATGTGGCTAGCACAGCCGGAAAGGTTGCAAAATCCGCCATCAAAGAGGCCCAGGATGATATCAAGAAAGCAACAAGCTCAACGACAAAATCTGTCGGCGTTACTGGAACAGACAAGAGCTCTAACAAGGAAACCAGATCGATGGTGCATCAAAAGTCAACCAAGTCAGCCGGTAACTCTGCGGGAAAGATGCAGCCTTTGGCCAAGAAAGAAACGAAACCGACCAATAGCAATGAACAATCTGCGGTGAAGGCGAATACCAGCTCTCGACAGGTTCAGAGCACCAAGAAAGCGAGCTGATCTTGCGTCGTTTTTCCAATCGGATGTAAAACGTCACTGTGATAGCCTACAGTTCGAGGATAAAGCTTGCTCGTGTGAGAGTTCCGATTCTAATTATATCCTTACCTTGGTGCTTGATGCCATTTTCTCAGTGAACCAATCGGTTCAACCGCGCTTGCACCTCGTTAAGTTGCCCATGCCTGAGTGATCGCGAGCCTTTGCGCGAAAAACAATGGCTACAATTATCTCCAAGCGAATACCATGTTATGCAGGGAGCTCGGCAACGTTTCTTGCTCATGTGGTAGAAGCCATTGAGGGGCGGTTTGCTTTCCGGTGACCTCAAGACTGTTTCCTGTGGAGCGAGGGGTTATCATGGCGACAGCGCAGTGTAGATGCGAGTGACGATAGTCAAAACCTGACTAAGTACTCCTCCTCCTTCATTCTAGTCTTCAACCTGCAAGTGCAAATTCGACAATGATGGATGAAGTTCCGCCTGTGCATCCGTCTGAGTCTCTTGACCTCACAGCAAGTTCGCTCAGACTGGCCAGCAAGATTGATCACCGAATACAACCCCATAAGCTTCACAATGGGAAGGATTGCGTATTCTAAGTTTAGAGACTCTGCTAGACTGTGAATCCTCAAATCAGCTCGCGCGATCCACCGCGAACACCGTTAAAGGATCAATAAAATTACTAACCTCGCAGTGGATGTATCTGTTCTTGGCTTCTCGGACCGAGTTCGATTCTCAGTTGCGTTCTTTTCGCTCTCTTCATCAGTCTATTTCGAGTGCCTCTCTCTCTCTCTTTAAAAATAAACAGTGAGAATCGAATAAAGATCATCGTCAGTATAAGGAGATTCCTAATTTTGGCTAACTCCCAAGACGGGTAGCGCTCTTGAGTGGCAGAACCAGTGTAGTGTGATCCCTAAACGGAATCCGTGACTTAAACAAATTTCGCTTGAATGGCCACTTACCTGCGTGATCTCTGTACTTAACTCTCGACTGAATCAGCTTATGAATGGACAGAGGAATAAAATGTTAATTTTAAACTCCTGAAGTGCAAATTGGACAATATCGTTGATTCACTGGTTCAAGAATCGCTTCCGTTTTTGACACCGACACCGGAGACTAACGAGGCCCGGTGCAAACTTGCCCATAGAATCGTTTTCGAATATCACGTGATCATCGATAACCAACCTGCAAAGTTCCAATTCCAGTCATGAGAGTGGCTCAAATCTATCGAGGCACCAAATTTGCCAAGAAGGCAAGGAGGATCAGTGGCTGGTGGAACGCAAAATAATGGCTAGATTATGCAAAATCTGCTTGCTCTGGGCACTCGATCCCTAAACTCGTCATTGCTTATTCGCTAACAAGTTCCTGCGAGGGATAAAGCGGGTTGGTTGCTCCGCTTGACGGCCCGCGAGCTGGCAAACTTGCCGCAACTCTGCCCAGCTACAACCTGAGCCCAAAACAAAATAGAGCTCATCGTAGTGATAGAGAAGGGTCGTAGCTACGTCAACCACTGCCCTCTGAGTCGGATATAAATCTAAATTGTTTACAGTCAACCAGGCTTCAGTTCTACCTGCTCAGGCGAGCTAATGCTTTGCCGTGAACAGGGAGCAGAGTGTCCAGAGGGGACGAAAGAGAAACGAAGAGACAAGACACTGCCTCTCTCTCCTTCTCCCTCTCGTGCTCGACATACTGAGCAAAGTCTCAAACATACTTTTATCGAACCACATGCACGGACGAAGCCAAAATCCATGAGGGAGGAGTTTCCTCACTACTTGTTTTCAATCCTCCTCAGCCACTAACTCTCTGCTTGCAAACCTTAGCCTTCCTTTACCTTCCCTTCTCGCAACTGCAACAACCGCCAACTGGACTCACATCCATCTACCTCGTTCCTCTTTCTTTCTCCCTCTCTTTCTCGTTGGCTACGTATCAATATAAGCTCAGTCGCATGTGCTGGATGCATAGTTGCAGGCCAGTAGATAGACACTGGCTTACCTAATAACCGACCTGTTCTAATTGTTGCGCGGCTCGCAAAATCAAATCCCCTTGCACCATAGCCAGAACTCGTAAGCAGGCGACTGTTTCAATTTTACGAAAGGATGCTAGTTTAGAATGTACGCATTCTGCATTTGTTGCGAGACGGACTGTTTGCCTGATAAAAACTTATCTCGTAAACGAAAGCTAACCCCACGTTTGAGATTAAGTGCAACCTCTCTTCGGGCCCAATGATGATCTGGACACTTCGACAAGAGTTCACCAAGTAGACAAACGAATTATCGCGTTCGTGCCTGGCAAATAGTTTTCGAGTTCAAGCTATCCGATGAGGTCCGGCCAAATATCGGCGGAGTGTTGCTAGTTAGAGGAAGAGACTGCAGACAAAAGTGAAATCCATCTGTTTGTGCAAGTTAAGTGGTTGCCTCACAAATAGGGGCAAAACAAGCCGAATATGATCGAAGTTTCTAAAAAGCGAACACAAATATGATTAAACCAACATATAACGAGTCAAGATTCAATTGTAAACTCATCTCAAAAGATTTTGACAAATAGATTGAGAACCATCTGGAAAGTTTCAGCTGCTCAATGTCCTGGAAGATAATGCTCAGTTTAATACTCAGATGACTGATTTGCTATCGAACGATACGAAAACACTGCTCATCGGGAGAAAATATCTAATCGATAAGACCATCGAAGACAAATGAAAGCTACGTCTCTGCTTCTCGAAAAAAGGCGCGCATTTTCATGAGCTCCGACAGTCAAGATGCCTTCCGTCTTAAGCAAATTGAAGGATGATATTTACGGCCGCTCTTGGTCCTTCCCGTACAATTGTTACGAGGTTGGACATGGTTGGACACCCTTTTGTACGGGTGCCGCTTGTGATGTTGGTCTGGCAGCGTTTGCAAATTCATTGCCACTCTACAGCTCATTATATCTGTTCACACAATTAGGCCTTCAAAGGAAGTATGACTTTGGGTCCTTTTACGAGACATTTAAATCAATCATTACCTCAGCCTCTTTCCTAGGCTTCAACTTTTTCGGCGGAATTGCAGTCAGCTGTTTCTTGAGGAACAACTCCGATCGCTACTATTATAGAGTGCAATGCTTTTTGCCTGGTTTTATAGCCTCCTACATGGCCTTGCTCATAGAAAGGCCATCGCGACGTCCGGCACTCGCGTTCTACCTAGCTAACATGTCCTCAGAACTGCTCTATAAACTAGCTGAGAGTCGAGGCTACATAAAATCACTGCCTCATGGAGAGTCTTTGCTTTTCGCGTTGGGTATGGCTTGCTGGCTACGTTTTGTCAGAATTCACGGCTTTGGACATGATCCTGTCAGTACCGCTCTCAAGTATCTAATCGGACCACTAGAGGCCAAATCCCGGTCAACGAAGAAATTGATTGAAAGTGGTCAGTTAAACGAGCACAAAGCTCTCCGAGAATCCCAGGTGGATCAGGGCGCTATCGAAACGAAAGAGAGTTCGAAACGAAAATCTAGTCTACCTTTGATTGGTGAGGAATTAACCAGAGTCCTTAACATGTTCTTCACCTGTCATGAAGCATGTCCTCATAAGGGGGTTAGTTGTGTCGATTATTCGGTTACACCGGCTATCACAAGGTTTGCTATTGGATATGCGGGACGCTCCCTCCTTAATTTATTTGCTAGCTATCATCTGTTGTTGCAATCACCAAGGAAGGCACTCGCAGAAGCTTTTACAGCCGACAGTTCATTGAAAAACGGCCTATTCCTCGGGACGTTCGTTGGGGCATCAAAGGCTATCCATTGCATGCTAAGAAGGGTACAAGGGAGACAGGAGGTGTGGCATAGCGCATTAGCAGGAGGTATTTCGGGTATGTCAATGTTATTTGCCCCTAGGTCGACGTTGTCAACCTATATTATCTGGAAATGCTTGGAGCAGTATTTTTTTCTTGCCGTTCAAGAGGGTAAGATCAAGCACCCGGAACAAGTTATTTGCTTGGTATATGCAGTATCCGTGAACATCCTTCTGTACATATTTGCGCTAGAGCCGCAGTTCATTAGACCCTCCTATATGAAATTCATTGATAAGATAAGTAACCATCGTCTCCATCAAGTGAATCGAATGGGTAAGTGTATTCGAGATCATCCGCAATTTGTGAATTGAAGATAGAGGAAACTAACAACTTTGCCTTTTGATTTGAAGTCCTTGACGTCTTCGGCACAGGTGCATCAGTCGGCTATGAGGGTTGGTTCCCAGACTTGGATCCTAAATATATGAGCAGGGAATTTCATGAACTCATCTTCAACTGGCTAATTCAACCATACGAGTAAAGACCGCATAACATTCATCGGAGAGAAAAGCTCAGACCTTTTTAAATGGTAACAGTCACAACTAGGATATTTCAATCAGTATAACTAAGATGAATGTGTTTTGATAAGATAATAACTTCGCCAATTCAGACTATGCTCTTGTACGCCCCGTCGAGCCTAGGTGTCGAATTTTTCGACGCAAATTTGTTTCTTGTTATCTCCAGATTCTTCGTATTCCTTCCTTGTTACACTAAGTTCTTTGAGTAGGTCAGGGTGTTGATTCGCGAGTGATTTTCCTCCAGCCCAAGCATAAGTTGCTGGATTGTCAGGGAGAAACACGTTCACTTGGTAATGGCTTGGACAGTATTTTCTTACTCCTTTCAGAACTCTCTCTCGGAAGCCTGGTATATTGACGTTACCTCCAGTAAGAACAATGTTGGCATAGAGAAAAGGATGGATCTGCTTGGGTAGTGAATTGATCGAATCCACGATCGCCTCAACAATTCCAACCTGGCTTATACCGATATCCGAAGGGTTGAAAAGGATTTCGGGAACTTGAAATCGCTCGTTCGCGAGCCTGACGAATTGAGGATCTGTCGAGTTGGGATCTATGCGAGTACTTGCTCGCCAATCAGGTTCACGAACATAACCTCGTTTCACATTGGTAAAGTCCGGAAGGATATAATCCTTGGCAACTTTGTTTTGCCTGTTGCTCTCACATTCTTTAAGTGTCTCGTCGAAGTTCGTAGCAATGAAACAGATGTCTTCTTTACATTGATTTATTACGTAGGTTTCGTCCATCACATTCATCTGCCGATAAGATATCAGTTCTTTGAGATAGTTAGTCAATGCTTTACCGCCTATATCGACACGTCGGACTGCTTGCTTCAATTTTAAATACCCATATTTCTCACTATGAACGTATGGAGCCACATGAGTGAAACTGAAACCTGAGTCAACAACTAGGCAAGCTAACGCATGACATTCATCTGTAGCCGAGAGATTTGTTGTCGCATCAAGTTTAGTGTTCTGGGATTTGTAGTTGATGCTGGATAGAAAACCTGCATTGGTTCTACAGATGGAGTTGAATCCATACTCTTCGAGGAGCACCTCATCGATGTTGTTTTGAATAGCTTTAAAATTGAAATACGGTTCTGTTATGACGATGTTCGTCTCTTTCGGTATGAGATTCTTGTATTTATGGCTGAATAGATACTCCCAGATTTCGCGCTCTGTGTCCCAATTGATGATGAAACCTTTTTGATGTGGCAGTAAGTAATACAATCCTGAGCAATCTTTACAATCGTTGATCTGGTCCCCAATGTACTGTCTTTGGCGTTCAGACTTGACCTTCATCTTACAGTTTGGAACAATCTGAGGCTCAGAGCTTGACGAGAAGCCCGATTTTATGGAGCCTGCACCATTATCTATCACAAACACTGATCCGTCTGTGGTCATTTCGAGGCTTTTTCAATAGATTCTTGATCTAATATGGGTGAAAGCGGGTGGAGACATAAGGTTTACATGGATCTAACGTATCGATAGGATGTTCAAAAGATAAATCGGGATTAGTTTATAGTTCATTGGAGCAGTCAGAGGGATAGAGGTCGGCATCCAGTGCACACGTTGCACAGCTGACCGCCAGGACAAACATTCTCGCTTCTATCACCAAAAAGTTTTCTCCAGAATGATGATTGTTACAAGTCTCTATACCGAGTGGCTGATTTGAAACATGTATTAGGGCTGATGGTGTCCGTTATTTAGTTCTGGGTCGAAAAGTAAAGAATTACTTTCCATTCCATCTCCGGCGCGCATCCATGGTGGAGCGCGTGCGGCTATAAATTTTATTGACTTGAATAAGGAATATGGTAGAGATTTAGTACTCACTTTGTAATAGAATGGAAACTTTCTACGCTGTCTTTGTGCCGCCAAACTGTGATCAGGGCGATGGACTTCAGCCAGAAGAGCTTGTGTTCACCGACATCAAGAGTGCAAATGCAGCCCTGAAGGAATACAAAGGATCACGGATGAAAACATTCGACAGCAAGGAGAAAGCCCTCAACTTTCTGAACAATCCAGATAGAGATGCGAGCTTCATTGATGACCCCGCACTAGACCTCGCAGCATCGCTTGAGAACCTCTCAATCAAACAAGAACCAGACGAGTTTCCAGCCGCAAAGCCAGACCTCTTGAACCGGCTTCGTCGACAGATCGAGGCTGGCGATTATGAAGCAGTCGAGGAGACTATCTGGTCCAATCCAAGATGTCTGGTCACTGTCTGTGATTCCGCTGTGTATCTAATGGCCGGCCCAAAGTATAACGCTTGTCATATAGCTGCCCGAGCTAACAAACCCGATATAATGGCTTTAATTTTGGTCACTATATCCAACATTAGCTTTATTAGGAAACTTTATCCAAAGGAGCCCAGTGAGAACGTACAGGATAGGCTAGACCACTTGCTCGATTCCTATCTCAACACACCAGATCCGCGACAAGGCAACACACCCCTGCATTATGCCTGTATTGGAGGACATTACCGCGTCGTAAGAGTTCTCCTAACTTTTGAAGGCTGTGATCTAACTCTGAGAAACTCTTCAGGACTCACGGCTGAGGAGTGTATATGCATAGGACAGAAGGACGGTGGCGATTCGACGACCAAGAGCAAAATTAAGAATATGTTTAAGAGTCAACTGCATCAGCCCTTGCGCCGAGAGCAACTGAAGAAGCTGCTTAAGTTGGCCAAAAGGCGGAGCAAGGAAGGAGGAGCAGAGTTTGATTCAGATAACAGTTTCTCAGATGACAGTTTTGTATTTAGCCCGACCAAAAAGACAATCAACAAATAGCAATCAACATTTTGATTATTTACAACTATTACAAGATGAATTCGGACTATCAAGACTGTCAGTTTGTTTTGTCGGCCATTGCCCTCATAAGTATCGTCGGATTGTTTTACAGATGTAGTTCGTTGTCTGTCACTCAATTCAGAATCCCAGTGCAGAGGTTTGTTTCGAAGTGAATTCAAAAAGTGCTCTCAAGTTGGTCCTAGGGTCCTAACTCAACTGGCCGCCCATCTAGTTCTCATCGGCTAACAAGTGGACTCTTGAAACTAACTCGAGCGAGCGACGT
>Ga0268249_1000314_pt1 | contig 27367 bp, 17 predicted proteins | sample AgamicAtPe_FD_200257 | JGI IMG/M metagenome (GOLD analysis project Ga0268249, IMG submission 200257) | Agave microbial communities from Guanajuato, Mexico - At.P.e (v2) (version 3) | ecosystem: Host-associated > Plants > Phyllosphere > Phylloplane/Leaf | place: Guanajuato, Mexico | collected... | reverse complement strand
TGAGTGCGATATCTCGCAGCTATTGCTCCAAATATTAAACTTGGATGCTAATCCGAGCCTCAAAGGGTCAAAGCGCAGTGGCGGCCAACTTGTCTGCATCTCCTGATTGAAGTTTGCAGCCAACTCAGTCCACTTAGGCGGCCGAGAGTTGAGGAGGGGGGAGGCAACTCGTCAAGCTGAGTGCTGGCCGCTCCTCTAATTAGGCCCGCAAATGCAGTTTCAATGCGCCGGCCGAGTCGGCAGCAATCGCGCAATCTTCATATCGTCCACCTGCACTCTTGGCGAGGCTTCGCAGCTCGCTCTCATGTGTCAATCTGAGCTTTGCCTGTCCAAGTGGGAGTTCAGTCTCAGGCTGACGCAAGTGGAGCCGACTCGGCTGACTCGTCTCGCCGGCCTCGAAACGGGCGCCAGCGGAGCCGTCGGGCGAGTCCTGGCGATCGCGGGCAGAGCCGAGAGCTCGAGCGGGGAAGACGGTATAAATTCGAGGGAGGAGGAGGAGGCGGCGGGCGAGTTCAAGCGGCTTTGGGGGCGGCGAGTGGGAGGCGCGTCAGCTAAAGATCCTCGCGCCGGCCCATCCGATTGGAGCGCCAAAGTGGACGGCTCTTTGCCGCTCGAAGCCCGAAAGAGGCGGCCGGTTGGTTTGGAGCCGGACGCTGCAGCGCTCGCGAAGATAATAATAAAAACGGAGAGCCACTTGGCCGGTAAGCCAGCCTCCAAAATGCACTCCTCCAGCCTCAAGAAGTGAGCCCGAAAGTGGGGAGGCCGGCAAGAGTATCGCTGACACTGGAGCTGGCGAGCGGAAACACTTGCGGCGGCCGAATGGACTCGCTCGCTGCCTAAGCCGCCTCTAGTCGCCGCCACCTTATTTGAATAAACTTTGCTCAAAGGCTGAAAGGGGTCGCGTTGCACTTAGCCGCATTGGATTGCATCCATTCGCGATTGAGTTTTCGCAATTCAATTTGGCCGCCGGCCTGGTTGGTTGCCGCCTGCAGAGGAGTTGCAGTCGGGCGCCCTGCCTGTTCGCGCTCCTGTTATCGCCGCTCCACTTTGCCCAACTCTGCCGCTCTCTTCCTTTCCGTCTTCGTTCCGCTGCAAGGCGAAGCCGAGCCGAATTGGCTAGGCGCAGAGCGGAGCAAAGTCTCGTTTAGCCGCTAAAACGATGTCACCGGCCGAGCAACTGCGCGCAAACTCAGCCTGAGGCTCCGAGCGCCCGCAGAGCGAACAGCACTTTCCACAACAATGCCAGCCTGGCCCGCTCTTTAGCCTCGGCTCGCGAGCCACCTGGCTCGCTCATAATCAAGACGAGCGGACCTCCTCGCTGATTCCTCATTTCCGTCTGCGGCTGCAGCAGCAACAGCAGCAGCAGCAGCAGCAACGACGACGACGGGCGCCGAGACAGGCGAGCAGCCGAGCGCGCGCGTCCGGCTCGAGTGGAAGTCGCATGAGAAGGGCCAGTTAGCGGCGGCCAGTCTGCGCGCTAAGCCGGCCTCCAGGGCGAGCGGGCGGCCATTAGAGGCGGCCGAGCAAGGCGCTGACGCAAGCCTCAGAGCGCAAACAAAGAAGCCAACAATGGGCAGGGGGTTCAGCGGACTAGATAATGAATGGGAGGCGACAAACTCGTCCAGTTGAGTCAGAGGAGGAGGTTTGATTTCTCTCTTTGGCGCTCGCTCGAAGTGAGCGGTTTGTTCAGCTCTTGGCGCCGAGAGGAGTGAGGCTGGCTTTTGGTCGCCTCCACGCTACTTGCTCTGGCCGCTCCAGCCGCTCTGACTGGCGCCGCCGCCGCCGCCGCCGCCAAGTTTCAGCTGCTCCATTTGAGAATCCAATAAACTGCTGCCTGTTGATGCGCGCGCAAAGCGGCCGCCTAAACAAACAGTGGCGCGTTAATAATTTCATCAGGGGGCAACCTGGACAGCTGCAACTGGACTGGGCCGCCCGGACAGGAGATTGGCGAGCTGTTGTGGCCGAGCGGAACAGATCAAACACATCAAAAGCGAGCTTTCGACGGACAAAGCGGCTGACAAATTTGCACTCCGCTCAAGGCAAACACTCGCGCTCGCACTCAGCTCTGAGGGTTCAGCGCGAAGGGGGCCACCTGCCATCGCTGGCCGGCTGGCTTGCCACTCGCGGCGCCGGCCGGCCCGACCAGCCACCTGCTGCACTCGGCCAGCTCGGAGCTCTGAACTCGGAGCCGCGGAGAGGTTTGCTTGGCGGCGAGCGAGCGCCGCCGAGCTGGAGTCCGAGTTTGAGCGAAATTGAGCGGAAGAGGCGAGGCAAGGCGAGGAGAGGAGAGCGATTTAATGGCTGACTTACCTGGTTCACTATGGGCTCGCTTGTGGCGCCTTCAAGGGGCGGCGAGGGACGAGCGACGGCTCGAGCTTGAGAGCGCGTCAATCAATCGGGACGTCGGCGTCGGTGTTTGTTGCTCCGAGCTGAGTATGCGCCGCTTCAACGGCCTGACTGCTCGCGCGCTGAACCCAAGTCCAGATCCAGTTCCGCTTCCTCCACTCAAACTCAACCCTCCGACTGCCCCCAAGTCTAACGAGCAACGGCCGCCCGCAAGCAAAGCCAATCTCCACTCTTCTTCTCGCCTCACCTCGCAATCAAACTCCTCCTTGGCTCTGTTTCGGCCGCCGGAAGCGCTTGCAGCATCAGTCTTGCTCCACTCTTCACTCTGGAGCCATGAGTTTCGTGCTCGTGCTTCTTCGTGGCGCTGCTCTGTTGGTCAGTTGTCGTTGTCGTCGTCGTTGCTGCTGCTGCTGCCGCCGTCGTCGTCGTCTTGGGTGAACACTTATCGCCGACTCGAGACGCTCTTGTTGCCTCTCTCAGCTCCACTGGGCTACTGGCATGAGAGCGACACTTGTGCAGGCTTATTTAGCCACCTGAGCGCGAGTCTCGAGTCGAAGGAGAACACTTTCAAACTGTTGGCCGGCAAGAGTTTGGCCGCCCTGCTCACCTGTTTGCCGGCCTGCTTGCGCACGCAGCCAGCCTGCCTCGGCCAAGAGAGCGGCGCTCCGAGTGGATGGACGGTCGGCCGGCGCGCACAGCCGACAGCCACAGCCACAGCGACACGCCCGCCCGCCAAGCCAGCCCGCAGCGCCGCCTGGCGCCCCTCGCCGAACCGCCCAGCTGCCCGCCAAAACACGATCGGCGAGCGCGATAAGTGGCGCCAGAGTCCAGCTAAGGCGGCGGCCGCCGAGCGGAAACCGCGAGCGAGCAATCAGCGGGATAGATGGATTCGGCCGCCGCTCGTTGCAAGGCCGCATTTCCGCCGCCGCCGCCGCCACTGCCCCTCGGCGCCGGACCCTCCAATTGTCCTTGTCTGGCGTGAGAGCGCCCAAGCCCACATCTGGCGGCACCGACGAGGCTGGCCAGCCAGCCAGCATCTCCAAAAGGCTCCTCCAAAAGCACTAAAATTCGCAACAAACTTTTACTGCATCCTCCCAACTTATTGAGTCAATATTATCGGATGAAAACAGAAGATTGTTGTTGCCGCTGGAGTTGGACTTGTGCTGGAGGGGCGGCAGAGGTAGCGGTAGCAGTTGCGGCTAGACTTAGATCGGAAACGCAAGATTGGCTTAGATTTAAATCTGTCCGTCCGTCCATCCGGCCAGCCAACGGACGGGCCAGTTGTCTTCCACTTGTTCATCCTCATTGCGAGCGCTGAGACAAAGCTACTGCAGCAGCCGCCGCCGCCAACGACGACGACGACGAGGACGCTCCAGAAAGGATGGCCAATTTTTCATCCCTCGACTGGCCCTCTTATTGAATTATTCAAAGCCTCCTCGGGCCAACAGGTTGGCTCCCCCTTCTGCTGGATCGTTAGCGAATTTGCTGCCGGGATTTAGCTCCATCATCACGACCCTCCGATTGCTACCGTGCGCTCTGCTCGCCCGCCTCTGCCGCCGCCGCCTCTACCTGAGTGGCCCGCCGGCCAGTTAATTAGCGGCTCCACTTTTGCCGAGCGCCAACATAGTTCACGCGCTCGCCCCCTCCAAGCACGATCTCGCTCCGCCCGGCTCGGCCTCTCTGGGCCGGCCGACTGGCCGACCGACCGACCGACCGACCGACCGACCGGCCGGCCGATCAGGTGGCCGGAAGGGGGCAGGCACCTCGGTCTCGGGCCAGGTGCGTGATTGATCGGAGCGCTCGCAGGCGGCGCCGAGAGCGGCGGGCCGAAGGGGGCTGCTCGCGGCCGAAATTGGAGGCTGTATTGGTGGCGCAATTTGTCTGTTTATTTGCCTCCAATGTTTCAGTCCCAAATCAGACGGGGCTCGTTGATCAAGCTGCGCGAGTTCCATCCTCCGCTCGCCATCAGCAAGTCCACTCGCATTCAACTGGACGAGCTTCGGCTTTGGCCGTCCAATTTGCTCGCAAGCAAACATTTGAAGCAGTTGCAGGGGATCAGTTATTTTCTCATCTTATTTAGCATGCAAGTGAAACATTATTCATCCCTCTCGCATGTTTCCATCAGCCCAAATGGGCGAGCTCATGAGCGGGCGATCAGCGAGCTTGTTGTTCACCTGTTGGTTTTGTTAACTACACACAACCTGATGAGCGCCACCGTTTGCGGCCACCGTGAGCTCGCGCCTAGGGCGGCCAGAGGCAGCCGGCTTGGCGCAAGCGGTCGCCAGACTAAGCGAGCAGCTCAACCCCTCGCGAGAGAGCATCTAGCGGAATTGATGGATCTGAGCCGGCCGGCTGGGTTGGCCGCGCGCCAACCAGCCTGCTCTTGCTGGCCAATCTCGGCCAGTTTGTCCAGGTGGACAAATTTGTACCATTCAGGCAAACACATTGAAGCTCGCAATTCAAGCGGCCGGCCAATCTTCGAAGGCGACACTTGCGCCTGACGCCGCACGAATCGGAACGCCGCAACGAGACAGCTCACTTCAGGCGACAATTTGGGCCCATTTGATCACGCAAAACAGATTTACCTCACCGATCGCCACTCCTCGGCTAGCCTCTACCCATTTGGCGCCAATACGTAATTGCCTCCACGCAAATCGGCCCACTACACTTGGATGCCGGCTAATTCATTCGGCGCCGCAAGCGTCAGGCTTGATTGGATGAGCCAGTCAACAAACTATTTATGGCCTCGCAGAAAAGTAGGGCGCAAATAAAGCTCGCAACTCCACTATCGCAAATGCAATTTCATTTGCCAGCTGCGCCGCCTGGCGAGCCCGACACTAACCAAACGAGCGCCGCCCTCTTGGCAGCCAAGCATCTTCCGGAAGTTGGAGGCGATACGGAGAAGTGGAGGGAGGGAGGAGGAGGAGGAGGCGAATTGGACTTGAGTTGGGCGGCTCGCTCGGCATTGAGCGTGTCAGTTTAAATTGGATCGTTTGTTTAAGGTCCAACATGGGCGCGCAAGTTTAGGGGTGCAGTACCAAGTTTAATCTGTCCATTAATTTTCCTCTCTCAAATTGACCAGCTAGCTTGCCAGCCCGAGCTTGGCTGGCGCCAAACCCTCGTTGTCCAGTCAAATGACAACGCATTCAAGAGTGCACAACTGTGACCTAGACGAGACTCGGCGGGGCGGCCGCCAGGCGGGAGGCGCACAAGGGAGGGATACCTGCACCATTGCTTTGAGGAGAGAGTTGGAATTGAAGGGTTGACTCGATTAGGGATGAGCAGCTGCCTGCTGGATGGAGCCGCAGCCACCGAGGCTCATTTGGTAAGCGCGAGCTTGTTTGTTTGTTGCATACTGGGCTTGGCCGAGCTAGCCGCTTTGGGCGAGAGCTTCAATTTGGTTGCTAGACGAAACATAATTGCCCTCTGCAACGACTTTCAAGGAAACTTTTTCATCACTTTCAATGGCTTGTAAACAAGGCCACTATTTGCTTGGATTTCATTGTTCACTCCAAGAGCGTGGACTTTGTTTCCAGTGTTGGCCAAAGCGAAATCGAGCAGCCTTGGCCCCCAGCTAACTCTCATTGATCCTCTAGACTTGGCTCAGCGAAAGCTCAACTCTGGGCCTCCTTATAAGGGAGCGGCAAACGAGCAGATAACAGACTCGAGTTGCGCTTCCTGGCTAACCGCCGACCACTCGATAGGAGCTCTCGAGTTAATGGTCAGTGTCGGCTGACTGACTGGCTGACTGGCTGGATCTCCCTGGTGTCGTTAGTGTCATCGAGCCAAACGAGCCAGAGTGCGGAAGCAAATCCGATTTCATGTCTCGCTCTCAAATTCGCTCACCTCAATCGAGCGCCCAAATCAACGCCACCTGACAGGTGATTGGCGTCCACGTGCATCGTCGGCTGACAAATGAGGGCACCTAGCTCGCGTTCGGCTGCAATTTGAACCTCCATTTTGGAATTCGCAAACTCTTGCAAACTTTCGCTCAAACTCTCGAATGGCTCTAATGTAATTGTGGATTCTTCCAATCTCAAACCTCGTTTATGTGCGAGATACAACCAGTTTGGCCGAGAGAACTCGTTTTGCTGGTTGAACTCTGCTTTCATAGCCACGAGGTTCGCGGGTCGCGCCGGCCGGATTGTTACGCCTCGGCCGCCTCTTCCGCTGATACTTGAAACTAGTGAAATTCAACACTCGACTATGAGAGCTTAACTTGGACAACTTTGGGCCAATTTTAGTCGCTTGGCCGCCGCTTGCTCCCCCAAATTGAACCAACATTGGCTGGAGGATATCAGTTTTAGAAAGGTGTCGTCAATCAGTCAACTGCAATTGGAAGTGGAAGTCAGCAAACCGTACTCACATCATATTGCCAAGGAAAACGCGTACCAGGTAGACAAATTGTTTCGGGCTGTTTGACTCGAGGTTTCAATGTCGACTGCAACATCCTTAGGTTACAAATGATACAAAGCACAACAAATGCTCCCCGAGCTAGGAGTGTCTTGCACATGAATGACTTTGATAGTTGGTGTTCGTTGTCGTTGAAACTTGGTAGCAATCAAGCCAAGAGCCAGCGGCGAATTTAGTCCGTCCTCAAGCATCCCTCAAGTCTTGTTACAAGGTAAGTAGTTGGTCTGCTTGATAGTCTCAGATGTTCCTCGAGTGAGAGTTATGGAGCAATTGAGCGGGTTAGATCATGTCATAATTGGTTAGCAATTTTTACAATTCAAATGTTGGCGCCATTCTCAAAGCGCATGACCGGTGGATTTTCCGGCATATGAACGCACATCTCAGCGCTGAGGGATAGGAAATTCGCTGCTGCCATGGCCTTGTCCGTTTGCAGCTGGCGCACGAGTATCATACATGTGCTCGAATTACCTCAGCTCTATTCTCAACATCGTGCGCGATATACCGGGCTTTTGTCCACAAGCGATTAAAAAAACCAATCCAATAGAAGACAAATATTAATGACACTGGTCTAAATGCTCTAACACTTGGTGCCCAGCTAGAATCAAATCTCTATTCTTGCTATCAAACCGAGACAAGCATATAGGCGGCAAACATGAAGTTAAACATCTCCAATCCGGCGACCGGTTGTCAAAAACTGATTGAGATTGAGGATGAACGCAAGCTCCGTCCCTTTTTCGACAAGCGTATGGGAGCTGAGGTGTCGGGAGACACTATTGGTGACGAATGGAAGGGATATATCTTCAAAATTACCGGGGGTAACGACAAGCAAGGTTTCCCGATGAAACAGGGTGTTCTCACCAATGGAAGAGTTCGCCTATTACTCAAGGACGGCCATTCTTGTTTTCGCGAGCGCAGAACCGGAGAGAGGAAGCGTAAATCTGTCAGAGGCTGCATCGTCGATTCGAACTTGAGCGTTATCGCGCTGGCAATCCGTAAGAAGGGTGAGTTAAAATTTTGATCCGTTTCAGGTCAACTCAGAGACATACAATCGCTAACATTCCGTACAAATATCACCGATCTTCCTGCAGGAGAAAACGAGATCCCGGGACTCACAGATAGTTCTTTGCCGCGTCGTCTGGGTCCTAAGCGTGCTAGCAAAATTAGGAAATTGTTCAATCTAACTAAGGAAGATGATGTCCGCAAATATGTCGTTAGAAGGCCACTTCCAGTCAAGGAGGGCAAGCCAGCGCCAAAGAAGCCTAGGACTAAGGCGCCAAAGATTCAGCGCCTAATCACACCAAGACGGTTGTATCAGAAGAAGAGGCTTCTTCGTGAGAAGCACCAGCGTGCACAAAAGAGGAAAGAGCAGGCTACCGAGTATGCTCAGCTTCTAGCCCAGAGATATAGGGAGGCTAAGAAGAAGAAGGAGGCCAGAAGGAAGCGTCTGTCTAGTGCTAGAACTCAGAGCACCTCATCCGAGTAACCAGGCTGTTTTGCTCACCAGTATGCATGAAGATACGTTTGGTATTAAACTCATCGATCGTGCATCAGTTTTGATCTAATAACATACAATTTGTCTAATTAATCTACGTAGAAAGGTTTGCACCTCTTTTCGAGTTCTATATGTGTGTTGGTTGATGAAATATAGCGTGTCTGATCCGCAGTGACAAGACTTATCTTTATGAGGCTGTCGTGATGGTCCAGGTCCTTAGCAATGCACCGCCTCCAGGCAGTGCTGAACCGATGACAGGGGACTCAAGACCCCGAAGCTGTACTTCGTGAGAAGTGCGCGAACAAGGCCTCAGTGCTCAGCGAGCCTCATTCTATGCGCGCGTCATCGGCCAGTTTTTCTACTCTGGCAGTCTGGGTCTGGCTCCACAGTGACCGTCACTGAGTGACGAAAACAACAATATTCAAGAAACATTGTATTCTCCGATCCCAAACCAACGGGATCGAGTTCGGCGGTTCGGCCGGCTGCATCACTATTATTAATTGATGCTAGCAGACTTATGATTCATTATTCGACACGACAAGAACATTTCCTGTATGGACCGTTAAATGATTATTATAGACAACAAAATGCCGCACACTTTGACAGTGTCAAACAACGACCAGAATAATCCTGCAAGCGGCCATCATGGAAATCATATTGTCAAAGCTCAGCTGCCCAACCAACAGAGGACCACCGTTAGTATTCCTGCTGGCATGACTATCCGAGAGGCCCTAGGCAAGGCCCTGAAGTTGAGAAAGTTGGAGCCGGATATGTGCACTGTTTTCAGATTGAGCCCACATGGTCAATTCAAGCAGCGCATAGATTGGGATGTAGATGTTGCCATGTTGAAGGGTGACGAAATTGCTGTTGAAACTAAGGATCGAGTGCCTATGCACACCCAACTCTCACATGATTTCGCCAAATCATACCTGACTCTGAGTAAATGTCATTTCTGTCAAGAATTTCTCATGACTGGAATAAGATGCCTTACATGTGGTATTGAGTTCCATCGAAGTTGTTCCAGTTCTGTGCCAAAATTGTGTGAGCCCACCATTGAAAACAGCACCTATTACAGGCATTTGCTGGCACGTTCCACTCGTTTCTCACCAACAAACACACTGACAAACGCTGAATCTCCAACCAACACATCTAGACCCATCAGGCCGCGGGCTCGTAGCGCCGACGAGAATTCCAAGCATAAGTCCAAGTCTCTTAGCCAGGCAGAACAACCGGTGGCTAGCAACAAGAGTGCTCGGGCCAGAGCTCACAACGATCAACATCATGGCACCCAGGCGGGCCCGTGGAATAGTCAGCGCTCAAATGGTCAACAACCTAATCAACTTCAGCCAAACTTCAATTCAAATTCTGTATCAGCCTACAATACTGGCGGTAACTCAACCAAGGTCAGTCCCAGTGACGTTCTCCAAAATCAGCAACAAAACTCAAAAGAGAACCCTCAACATCAGACCTCCACGCACCAGCAAGCATCTAAGCGCGAACTGTTGGAGGAAAAATGGGAGATAGACGGTGATGAGATCACTCGGGAGGAACGCATTGGTCAAGGGAGTTTTGCGACAGTATATAAGGGTAATTGGTTCGGGCCTGTAGCTCTGAAGGAGTTGAACGTGAAAGATCCGACTCCTGCCCAGTTGCAAGACTTCAAGAATGAGGTGGTTGTATTGAAGAAGACGCGGCACGCGAATGTGTTGCTCTTTGTTGGGTATGTCTTGAAACCGGAGTTGATTATTGTCACCCAATGGTGCAAGGGCCGATCCTTATACAAACATTTACATGTTGAGGATAGGAGGGAGTTTACCAACTGCCAAATTCACAACATTGCCATGGGAGTTGCACAGGGTATGGAATATTTGCATGCTAAAACTATCATACATCGTGATCTGAAATCAAACAGTAAGTATCGATTTGCTTCTGAATTGTGTCTATATGATTTCTTGAGCTCTAACAGGATTGTTCACTCTCCAAGATATATTCATACATGATGAAGATGATCTTACAGTAAAGATAGGAGATTTCGGTCTCGCCACATTCAAGACTCGCTGGGAAGGCAATCAGCAAATCTACCATCCAACTGGATCAATTTTGTGGATGGCACCTGAGGTTATCCGCACTAAGCCAGGAGTCAACCCTTTCACCTTCAAGTCCGATGTATACTCATTCGGGATTGTTTTGTATGAGTTACTATCTAGGAAGTTACCTTATTTTGATTTTGAGCATAAGGACGCTTTATTGTTTTTAATAGGCTTGGGAGATCCAGATCGGTCGCCGAAGTTGAATCTCAATGTGATAAAGGATGACAAGCCAGATTATTTGAAAGCGTTGATGTTGAGATGTACAGAGAGAGACCCTGACGATAGGCCGCTATTCACAAGCATAATAAGAGACCTGAAGAAAGTTAAACTATCTGGGATACCAAGATCTGCGAGCGAACCTCTAAGACTAAATGATCTCAACGGATCCGTTGCATTGGATTCTATCAATTATTAAAATCCATATTCGTTGCCATCACGAAATCTCTTTTCCTGACTTTTCATTCGTTTTTGCCTTAACCTTTCTGCCGCCGCTCTCTCTTGTTGTTGACGCCTCAGTTCTATTGTTTCAATCGATAACTCTGGCTCTGGTGGCTGCTCCGCCTCGCTAATGTAGCATCTCAAACGATCCATGCAATCTGCTATATTGAGTGCTTGGAACCTTGTTTTGTCAGATCTGATGGTTAAATACCCATCTTTGTTGATCCTAGATCTATGTAACTCGGCTAATTTACTGCGAGTCTCCGATGGCAACCAATCGGCAGTTTCAACTCTGAAAGAAACACTCACTTTGGTGTTCTTCTTGTTGACATGTTGTCCACCTGGCCCAGAGCTTCTGCAGCTATCAATTATGAGTTTTTTGATTGGTATTATCCCATCAAATCTCTTAATGGCTTGATTCATTGCAACATTGAGCATAGCTTCAAAACAGATTAGCAACGAGAGTGTAATATTGAAACGATGGAAGTTGCCCGCTTTAACAAACTTGCCAAGGGTAAACACTTCAAGACACGTTTTGGCATGCGGAATTTTAGCAAGCAGGTCGCGACACTGGTAATAGCGCACTGTACACCACCTCATGGCTTAGTCGTCGTCCATCCGCTGGACTACCATTTCGCCGTAAGAGCATGGCCAGACTAAGAGTGGTGGTTTATGCAACCTCATCTCGATCAGAGTCAAACAAAAGTCAACATGGGCTCAAAGCTAAGATTAACACTGATTGCATGAACTCTTGATTTTGAGTTCAGCGCTAATCATGCGGCAAACGTCTCCGGGTCGTAGATTGCACTAGGGAAGATGAGTTTAAGCTAAGAATACAGGGTTCTGAGTTAAAAATAACCCATGACTAGTTAAGAGGAATTTGCAAGACCAAGTCCGTGATTATGATGATGACGATCAACTTGTAGTGCCGAAGAACTAGCGACAAATCTGATGGCTGACTTTCACTTCCAACTATAGAAGTGTTTGCGCCCATTCCACAATTGAGCTGTATCCGTCTCTCTTTCTGGTGGCTAAAACGCGCCGGCGTCATGACAGATAATCCAGAGTGGGCTTGTTGCTAGCTTAACCGCAAATCGTGATGATGGATAGCAGTCTAGCTCGAGAGCAGAATCGTAGAGGCTCTACACCCTTGGGGTCAACAATCTGTATTCTAGTGCCAGTTCCAACGAGCTCTGCAAACCTGATTAATCTGCGGCATCTAGAATGGTTATGTATAGCTATTCTATGTCTCTGCCTGACAACGATGACTGATTTTAAATAAAACCTGTCAGAGGATAGTATTCAACTGGTCCGGCTTTGGGGCATGTCAATTTGATGCAATCTGGCTCAGCTACATGGTATATACTTTGGTTTTGAGTCTACGTAGACTCCTGTCGTGGATCTTTAATACCATCGTTTTCGCGCCTCCCATGAGCCAACCTGATATCATCGAGTGTGGTGATCAGATACTCGAGATCAGCAAGCTCGAGTGCGTCATTTGTTCTCAGACTAGTTGGCCACTCGCTGCCATCGTTGGGCCACGACAATCAGCCTAGGCAAACCGACACAAGGAGGAGAGGATGGGGAAATTAAATTTCATGATATTGTTCCGCTTAATTGCATAAGCTGACACGGCCCAGCCAGGATGGCTGAGACCGCAGTGGGCGTGGCTACACCGCCCACTTCTGTCGGGTAAGTGTTGGCGCCAGACTAAGAGAGGCGTGTCTCAGAGATCAGACCTCCCGGAGCCAAATTTCGGATTAGGTTGGTATTTAGCGACTCTCTTGATTGCTCATGCTGAAGGAGGGCGATGCAAACTAAGCACTATACCAAGGATGACATCCGATTGTCGCAATGGGTAGGGCAACTGCAGTTGTGGAGTAGGAGGCAGAAAAGTTGGACGTGAACAAGTGCGCTCTCCAGAGTCCTGCCAACAACTGCTCTGACATGAGCTGAGCAGAACCAACCTGAACTCGCCCGGTCGAAAGGGCTAGCCAGTTCAATCGGGCTAGCGGCCGACTTTGGTTCAATTCGAAGCCTTTTCCTTTCACCAGAGAATTTTAGTTTTTGTGCAAAAGTTTTGATTTATCTGCAGCTCACCAGGTTAAAAGCCTGCGCTTCGGGCGCTGGGCTTCATTTTGTTTCCTAAGTCTAAATTAAAGACTCTTGGGAACACTGCGGCATGACGCCGCATGAGCGACAAGGATTTCAAGTTCAAACTCGATCACCACCAGCCCACTTGAGCCCTCAGCTTGCCGGAGGGCTGTCAGCCGTCGGACACAGCCGTCAGAGTTGGGCTTCTATTGGAGCACCATTGACTTGCGAGAAAGATAGACGATCCTATTCATGCTCTGGCAAGTCAGCTATTTTTGTTCTAAACAGCCCAGAACAAGACAAGCAACACGGACGACGACGACAACAACAATAACAACAACAAAGGCGACCAAGTCGACAAAAGCCTCCTCGCTTGCAAGCTTGTGTCGGCGGATGCTCAAGTGGAGATGGTTGAGCTCTGCTGAGTTAATAATGCTCTGGCTCTCTTTCCATTATGCAAGTGCAGAGTAATAATTGACTTTTATCCCGATTTGGGTGACGCATGATCTGGTGCTGCTGCGGCGGCGGCGGCGGCGGCGGCAAGCTAGCGCGCGCTGGCAAGATTGTTGCAGCCAATGGCTGAGTTTCCTTATATTCAGTGCGAACGTTAATGAACAACTGTCTAGAAGGGCGAGCCCCTGGAGAGTAGTAGAAGTGGCTGATGCTTACCAAGTATTGGGTTGGCAATAACAAAGTTGTTTTTCATTGATTTTGTTTCCTTAGTATCGGCAGCCGAGGGAGCTGGGAGTGCTCCTCATGCTGCCACTGCTGCTGCAACGCGGGTTATGTAACACAAACCTTGCGGTTGTGGCTGAGGCAAGAGCGATGGGCGAGTTCGCTTGGTCGCAAAGGTGGCGGCGGCGGCCTTAAGCGGCAACCAGCCGCCTGGCTAACCGCACGGGTTTGCAGGTGGGCGGGGATCGGGCAAGGAGGAGCGATTTGATGGAGAGCGTCAGCGTCGACGACAGCGCCAGCGATCGAGCTGGCCGGCGCCTGCTCAACGCGCATCAGGCCGACTCGAGCGAGCTTGTTGCTCGTCCTCTTCGTGTTGTCCCCTCCCGCATTGGGCTAGGCCGCTGCACGAAAGGCTCGCTCAGCGCCAGGCCGAGCTGATGCCTGAAAGATAACGAGCGGCAGTAGCAACAAGGGCGCCAAGAGCTGGCCATTGTGGAGCCAACTGTCGCACAACAGAGATGACGCTCAATTTGAATCAAAATTAAATATAGATATTTCCACTTGGGTTCACTGAACAATTCAGCGCGCCATCAATTAATCAAGCAACTCAATTAAATTCATCTGCGCCAACAACAGGCCACCATTGGACGAGCATCGAAACTTAGCTTAGCGCGACAGGAGAGGCTTGCAGGTAGAGTTTAGCAGCATCTTTCGAGCAGCAAAACAATCAAAGCTCGACGTTGACGAACTGTTAGTCCAACAGGAGCGAGAGTTAAGCGAGCAAACAAGCGGTTAGATAGTTTCAGATTGATAGGCAAGTGGAACTCTGTCGGCAAGCTCATTTGTTGGTTGGGCTGCAAATTAAGTCAGTTTGGTCAGGCCCAGCGTTTGGATTTGCTATGGAGGAATAGAATTTACGGGTTGAGCTTCAGTTCGAGAGCCTTTCTTTGGGACGAGCAAACATTATCATATTCAGCAGTCAGTCGTCAACAAACTAATATGACTTCAACGACAACAAACTACGAAATAATTAGCCACTATATCAGCCGAAATCTAATAGAGAATCAAGATTATCAGCCAGTATGTCCCATTGACAGCAGCAACAAGTAATCTTAGCGCCAAGAGAGAAGCTTAGAAACCTTTAAACTGTCAAGTATGGTTGGGTCGGTGGGTCATTTGCCTTGTTTCAAGGACTTGATCGCAGTTTTATTCGAATGTTTTTTAATTATTTCACTTGGTTACCTATCATGCCGCTTCAAATTGATCTCCAACCAAGCAAAGGATCTCAACTCATATCTAACGACGTTTGCCCTACCAATGATAATATTCTTGAACATCGCTCAAATGGAATTTCAAACAATTAATCTATCCTTCTTACTTTGCATGTTAACTGCAAAATTATTCGTATTTATGACAGTTACAATATTAACGCTCACAATTAGTTACCCTTCAAATTTTGGATACGCTGGCTCCCTGTCAATCTTGGCCACGCAATCAAACGATTTTGCGCTCGGTTATCCATTAATCAAGTCACTTTATGGCGAAGCAAAGCCAGAGATGCTAAACTATCTCAGCCTAATGGCGCCGATTCAGTTACTTTTGTTGAATCCACTTGGGATCATGATGTTAGAGTATCATAAATCACAATTGGAGGCAAGCAAAAAGAAAGAAACTGAGTGCCCAAGTCAAGCGTCAGCTTGTCAATTGTGCAACCCAATCCTAGCAAACAAACCAGACAATTTAAGAAGAAGCAAAGGGCTGATCAATGCCAACAAACAAGAACTAAGGCTCAGAAAGCATATGACTCTACCAAAAACGACCAGGAACTCGCTTGCAAGTGGTTTCATCGCGAGTCCTGTTGATATAGATTCCGCAAGCCGAAGGGCTGAATTGGCGGCCGACGAGCAGCTCGCCAAGTGCGCTAGCCAAGCTGACGGCCACACGGCTGTCGGATCCATCGGATATCAGCATAGGAACATAAAGTCTCTAGCGCTTGTTCTACCAGTGCGGACAGCCGAATCCGGAAGTGATAGTGAAGAATCTTTTGATACCATGAATGAACCGTTTGTCAGGAATGGCAACCATCCGAAAGATTTCGGCTCGCCGCCGGATACTAACATTCAGTATGGAATCGATGTGCAACCTGTCTTGCGCGCCAACTCTCCGAATCAAAGATCCCTCGACAATCAACAACCAATAACAGTGAGTGTTATTTCAGGAAGGCGAGGGTCACCGGATATGTTTGAGAACTGTGTCTGTCAGGGCCCAGCTCCAGTCAGCATAGTGGCCCGAGAAAAGAAAATCAACCTCAGTTTCCTTAAGGCTCTTGCAACCAATCCACTTATTATAGCGTCAGTTGTGGCCCTGGTGGTCAATGTCGTCAACGGGCCAGAGCTGCCGAAGTTTGTCACCAGAGTTTCAAATACTATTGCGGCTTCATTTGCCGCACCAGCCCTACTAGTTGTTGGTCTCTCTATGCATGGGAAATTTGAATTATTAATGCGGCACCCAAATGACCTGTTACTTTCATCAATTTTGGTCTTGACAAAGGTTTTGATACTACCAAACCTGATGCGAACTTTAGCTCTCATGATATTACCTAACTACACACCCGCGGAAGAGATCCCATATCTCATTGACTTCTCCTTCCTCTACGGGTTGTTGCCAACGGCCCCGACTGCATGTATCATCGCCAAACAATACGGTGTTCTAGCTAATGTTGTCTCAATCAGCATGCTGTTAAGCACATTCATTTCGGCGCCTTTAATGTTGGCATCGTCTGCGATAATTAACCCATCAACTGTGATCAAGGTCGACGAGATTGAGAGTATCATCTCTCAGACAGTTAAAGTGTCTGGTGTGGTAACTTTGTCATTAGCCTCGTTGACTTTGTATGCGTTCTGGAAGTCGAAAGAACGTATAAATTACATCAATTTGATTAACATGCCAGAGATGGCCTGTCGACGAATCAGAAACAGCATCAAAACCAGTCCAACGCATATATTCCTCTTCCTGTTAACGATAAGCCAAGCAATGGTTGGCATTGGAGCCTTCATTTGGTACTTCGTTGATTCAAGCAGGGCAGACATTCCAGTAATTCATCCCACCAACGTGACAGACGACAATCCTACTCTGGTTGACCCAATAGCCGATCATGATTTAGTCAAAGATACCTGGGCAGATGTCAGTCACTTGGATTTCGGACTCAGAGTGATTTTTAGAGCGCAGTACGTGCTCTCGTCAAGTGGACTGATGTTGGTTCGTTTTGTGATATTGTGCATAATTGTGACCATGACTGCTCGAAGGTTCAGAGGCGATGTGATTGCGCGAAAAGCCTCCTCTCTTTTAGTCAAGATTTATTTAACTCTTTGCGCCTGTCTGGTGATATGGTTGATCTTTGATTCGGAGAAATTGAGACTGTTACCCATTGAGGCAAGCATTCCTAGTCAACCAGTCTCACTCTATGTGCGCTTAATTTACAACATAACCATCTTGATATTAGCCTTGCCACTATTTGCAATGATTATCAGATCCGATAATCGACAGAAGAAATCAATGCTCAAGTCTACGCAAGACTATGACCAAGAGGGTGAAGTTGGTAGCGCGCTTGCGAAGCGTCCATTTGTCAAATCTAGTATATCCATATCAAGCGACTCAAGTTCAGCCTTGACCACTAACACTAACTTGGAATTGAATACGACTACAAACCAAACACCGATAGATACTAACAACAATCAGCAACTTAGCCTGTGCGATTCTCTATCAATTGTCTTGGATTGCAAGCCAAGTGAGATGGGTAGGCAGCGTCCCGCCAGTCCCTTGGAGGATCAAAATATCAACCCTCCAATCAACATGTTTGGCTCGTATGGCGCAATAGTGGCTGGTCAAAGAATCGCCAGTATAAACGAGAGCCAGCCCAATAGATCATATGAAATTGATGAGTCACCAACAAATAGTTACAGCATTCCCACCAGGTGCCTGAATCAAGTACATATAGCAGAGTTCAACAAGTTTTCAATTCTTATAGTGTTCATGTTGGTAGACTCTACACTCAATATGACTTCTATAACTCAAAAGTTGCTTCAAAGCCAGCCCACTGGAACATACAGACAAATCGAAGTAATGGGTGTTGCTTTAGAATTCGGTCAAGGTTTGTTGACGTTCTTAATGTATGGAATGAAGGGTTTGTTCAATTGAGATTAACTGATGGTTTGAGCCCATGTGAGCTGTAGCTATCGCTGCTATTACGCAGGGAATCATTTAGAACTTGGATTAAAATCTTAAACTTGTGATTACACTGCAAACTCTTTCATCACTCTAATGTGAGTCGGGCTATAAATTATTGTCTCTGCACGAGACTGGTTCACTGGTTTCCAAACGGGACATTCTGTCACTCAGATCTAACCTTGTCCTCAATACTTGTTTCTGTTCGATAGTTGACGTATAAGCGATAGACCTTGGGGCTGGGCTAGTCTTAGGGACTTTCAGATTTACAGCAAAACGCGTGATGAACGCGTGCTCGTTAGCGAATAACACGGTCCCTTTTCCTTTTAGAAACTTTCTTCAAGGAATATTGGTTCGCTCATTCTGCAATGAAATAATTTACGCTTAGGGGTTAGGCCTTTACAGGCTTCAAGGTTCCAAATAATCACGATGCCAATCCATTACGTATTCAAGGACTCAAAAACGTCAGACACTGTCGCCAAAGCGTTACTTTTTGTGGCAAAATTTTCAAAAAAGCAAGCGCTTGTCAAGTTCAGCGATTCCTCAGTCAGCATAATATGGGGTGGCTCTCCAAAAACTTATTTCGTTCATGCCGAAGCCACAGCTCTGGATATGTTCAGGAACAGGCAGCAGCTTAGACACTACGGCATAGACCATTGCACAATCATTCAAGTAAACCCCTCCGTTTTAGGCAAGACTCTTAAGGGGGTCACACAAGATCGCGAAGTTTCTGTCTGTGTTATTAGGCCTAATAAAGTCAAGGTCAGTGTAGAATCTGCCGACTCCAGGACGATAGTTCACACCTTTCCATGTGAAACAAAAACACTAGATGACTACAAGTCTATGTTGATAGAGGAAGTTGAGCAGAACGTTTGTCGTTATGATACAAGCTCTTATGTTGATAATATACACCGGCTCAAGCACATAGTGGACAGCTTTGTCAAATTGAACACTCCTAGAGTCTACATCTGGTCACACGAGTCGGAACAAGGAAATGATCTGAGTATCCATAGTAGAACTCAAGGGTCGAACGTACATGTGAGCTTGTCTGACTTGGAGAGCGGGTTTGATCATCTGGATGACGACGATGGAACTCACGTGCGCCGAAACGACGCGGGTGTCAATGTCGATACTAAACAGCTAGCCTTCTTCCTTACAAGTCTAGCCGCGCAAAAGCGCTCAAAAGTTAGTTTTGAAATTGAACACCTCAAATGCCTCAAAATAACGTTCAATAACGAAGTTTTGCAGGGGGAAAAATTTTACCAATCTTTATTGTTGATACACAGTCTCAAATAGAGTAGTCACAGTTAATAATCACCTGTTCCGTCCGCAGATCTTCAATAACATGGAATAGAAAATTTCCCCAGGTATTTGGGTCTCATTGCTAAATTTGTCAATGAGACCTCTGAGTTCTAGCACTGCGTCCACCTCAAACTGCTTATAAATTGCCTCAATATTCAACTCTCGGTAAACTTTCACGATTGCCTCCTGGTTGTGTTTCTCTCTCCTGGCATAATTTTGTTCCAGAATGACCCTTTGTTTTTCGTTAGCCAGCGAAAGCGCTGTCACTATCGGCCAACAACACTTTCCCTCCTCAATGTCGGTACCGATTTTGCCCATGATTACGGGGTCGCCGAAGCAATCCAAGTAATCATCTTGCACCTGGAAAAGTTTGCCCATTTTTCTAAGTATAACGTCAGCTTTCCGGTGTAAAGATGGATCCAATAGCCCTGAGATGATCATACCCAACCTAACTGGCGCCGAAAAGGAATAAAACGACGTCTTGTAATCTATAATAGCATTGTACTTGTCCGTGGTAAATTTCTCCAAGTCAGGGACCTCGCCAGGCTTGGCACTCGATTTCAGATCTAAACACTGGCCCATAGTTGTGCGTAACATGGTATCGAACAACAAGGTCAACAAGTCTGTGAAATAGGCACAATTGATGAAATGTTTTTTGAGAACATAGAATATAGTTTGTTGCATAAAGAATGAATCATTGATGGCAATGTTGCCGACGTTCTTCTTCAGGTGCCAACACTTTTGGCCCCTCCTGGTCAGAGATTCGTCCATAATGTCGTCAAGGATGAGGAAATGGGTTTGTAGCATTTCTATACACCAGCCCACCATGCGAGCCCGCTCTAGATCAGGCCTTTGCTTGAAGTGCTCTGATAGAATTTTGTGAGTCATAACAACTGCAAGTCCCCTGTTTCGTTTCCCATGAGGTAGATTATAGTAGATTGCTTCACGGAACCAAGCGAGCGCCATGGAGACTTCGTCGGCCTCTGCTCCGCTACTGATATCAACAATATTCAATGAGGTTATGTCGGCAACAAAAGGATCCAGAGCCTCGTTGAAGGCTTCGGTCTCCTCTTGCTCCGTGTTATTGTTTGTGTCCATATTTCTTCAACTTGAGATGCTTTAGTTACTGCCGATTGAAAGAGGAGGAGAGCGAAAGATCTCTCCTTGGTAAAGTTCGATACAACTCCTTCGAAGTTGGATCCACGAATGACGGTATGGAGACAGAGCAACAAAGTTTTGAGGTTCACTCCCGCTCGAGTCTCCGAGACAACTTATCTCTGGCTTGGATAAGTTCTCAGACTGTTTGAGGGGAGTCGTCGCGAGGAGCTGTTTAGCTGGCAAATCTAGTGCCTTGGTGAGTTTCGCTTGAGGAGGTTATATTGGCCAAAAGGCAACCAATCAACCAGAGTGGATATAACGCTAGAGGGTTGAGTCATTAATATGTGTGATTTTTGTAAGAAGAACTTATGCTCCGCCCACTTTTTCTGTCTTGAGACTTTCGAAGGGTTGAGTGTTGTATGTAGCTATTCATTTAGTTTGGATTCCAGGTTTCTCGCGGATGACCTTAGGGAATGGACCGTTTAGAAAGTGGGCTAGGGGGGCAGGTGAGCTGAGATCGGCAACAAAATAAATTAAGTCTCCTCTCCTTTAAGAGGGGCACCCTCGTTTGGGATCAATGAAAGCTCGCACAAACCCACACACACTGACGAAGGGAGAGAGCACAGATGCACAGCCGGGCGTCAGATTTTCACAATCACGGGTGCCGCAAAATGCATTCAGCACAAGCGGCGCGCCTGTCGGGGACGCGAGCGAGCAGTGGGCGTGTGTGTGTGTGGAAGCGAAAGCCAAGCCACGTATGTTGTGGTCCAAATGTCCCATTGTCATGACGGGCGAGCAGACAGGAGCGCACAGCTCCATGGTTGGGAGCGAGCGGGCGAGCAAGCTACGCATGAGACGATATTGAATCGCTTGATGCGCATCCCAGGCCCTTCCAGTCTCTTAATCTGACATTGAACTACCCTTGCGCGCACAGTGCAATGTATTTTGTAAATCCTTGAGTTAGCTAGGCAAGGGTTTGAACCCGACGCTGGCCGGCGTTTTGCGAGCAAGAGTGGCGCTCGAAGGCTCCTTAGACGGGTCACCCTCAGCCGGGCTCCTCTGTCTTGAATTGGAGCACATGGCCGGGGTTGGCGGCCGCATACTGAGCGCGGCCAGCGTTGGAGGGCGCAGAAAATACTCTTGCAGCAATATTGTTGGCACAAGAGCAGGCGGCGAATGCGCGTACGAGTTTCCCCACGTGAGCCATCGGGTGGCTGCATTTCGCGGGCCATTTTGCCGGTTGGTGCGTTTTGTTTTCTAGGCTCTCGCGGCCACAATGTTGGCCGGCCAGACGTCCATGGCCGACATGTGCGGCTCAGCCGCCAAGCACACCAATGTGGCGGCCCGCTAAGAGCCAGCACAGCTGGTCCATAGATGACGCCGCCGGCTAACAAGCCGCTCTCAATCCGAAACTTAACCGGTTCTCTCTCCCTCTCCATTGAGCGAGCCATCTCTCCACCTTGCTAGCCCCCCACAGGTTAACTTGCGGTCACGAGAGTGTGGCCACCGCGGCTGCGTTTAGATTGCAAACTCTCGCCTCATCCATCTTCGCTATGGCGCTCCATCCGCCCGACCTGGATCTCTAATTAGAATTCAGCCTCAGGAGTTATAGCCGAGGAGAGCGCGACCGAGCCCGAGGTCGAGTGGGCCAACTTTCATCCCTGGCGCTGGTCTTCGCAGTTCGAGAGGCTCAGCTGCGAGCATCATCGGGCCAAGTTTTGAGTTGGCGCGGCGGCGGCGGCCGCCGGCGCAAAGCTAGCGCATCCCCCATATTGAGACCGGTTTCTCGCTCAATTTGGGTCATAACATTGTGCATATTGACAATGATCCCAATCGGGTCGGCAACTTTTGCGGGCTCGCCGATTGGCGGCGGCGGCGATGAGTGGCCATATCTGGCTGCTTGCCGGTCGAAGGCAGCGAGTTGTAACCAGAGTGCAGAGGCGCGCTTGGCCTGCTCGAAGCGCACGATATAAAGCCGGCAAAGGGCTGGCTATCGCGCAACTGATGGATGTTTGTTCAATCCATGCACACAAACGCACATCTACCTGGACCATCAAACAAGCGCAGATTCGGTCACTCCAACTGGTCTGCCGGCGATCCCTTTAATGGCGCCAGTCTGGCCGCCGGAGACGCGGGCACTCGGCCTGCCAGCTTGAGTCGTCTCGTCTGTTTGGTTGGCCTCGCAAGTCGCAGGTAAGCGCTTGTGTCCAACATGTTATCGCGAGGCTAAGAAATAATTGCTCCATTCGGTTAGCCCCCTGACCCGCGCTCCGCCTCCTCCCTCTGCGGCCAGAGCTTACTCCAAGTGCTCGGCCTAACACCGCTTTCCAAAACAGTCTGAGCTGGCTAATCTGGGCACACAATTTTATCCACCAAAGGCGGCCGCCTTTCCTGTTGCCACCAACACGACCCTTGCTCGTCATCGCTCTACCTCAGCGGCCACCAATTCCGCTAATGAGCAACGCGCGCCCTCGTCTTGCCTATTGGCTGCTGTAAAGCAAACGCACAAGTGTAACACATTACCTGAAATTAATCAACTTGATTGCGTCCCGATCTCTATCCATCTAATCGAATGGCTGCCGGCTTTCGGTGCCGCACGCTGATCCCCGACTAGTCCGAGGTGGCGCCAACTGAGACCGGAGACGACCTTCACACTGGAGCCAGCTGAGCGGCGGAGGGATCGCGACCAAGCTGACGCGCAAACCCTCGAGCGCCCCTCCGCGGCCAACCCCAACACCAAAGCGCAGGTATGCAAATGCGAGACTAAAGCCAAGGAAACAGCTGCGCCGAGCTCGGCTGTTGGCCAAGATCCGCCAACTGTAACTGGCCAAATCAAACCACTCCCCTTTATATTACGACTTGCTAACCGGATACTGGCCAACAATGGGCCCAGCGCCAACGTGCTCGCCGAGTCGGCCAGTTAATTCTCCCCACTAATTCAATCCTGACAGCCAACTTGCTCGCTCGCTCGCCAACCCTCTCTAGCCAATATTACTATTATTGTTATTATCTCAAATTCGCTACCTCAGATCCAGTGGGCTGATCTTGGTTTTGAGCAGCCAAGTTAGTCGGCCACTAAGCCTGCTCTGCAGAGATTGTTGTTGTTGTTGTTGTTGTCGTCGTCGTCGCCGGGAGAGAGTTTAAACCCTCTGCGAGCGTCGCCGGAAGCTCGCTTATCGGAAACAGAGTGTAAATTCCCCCGCTTCCGTTCGTGACAGGGGCTAGGAGGAAATCTGAGCAACTTTGCATTGAAACCAATCCGCGATAAAGCTCAAGCAGTGCACCGTCGATCAATACTTGTTTTTCTAATAAAGTTTACACGCTAGACTGGCGACCTTACCGAGTATCTGCATCCCTTTCGAGCTTTCTGTGTGAGTGGTTGCTTGCATTTCGATAGCAGGCAGAAACTACTTATTTGGCAACATGATAAGCGATGGCCAAAATGTCGTAGCGAGAGAGCGAGAAATTGGCCGGTGACGCCAACCACCTGCTTTGGCATCTGCCCTTCGTCTCAGCTCGTGAATACTGTCTCTCCGTCATCTAAAGCGATTGCAGTTTCTAGAATTCACCAAATTCTATCCTTTGGGTGGATTAATTTGAGCTTAACTTGAGTTTGCGGTCCAGCAATCTCGCTTATGATTTGTACTCCAGCCACAAAGACGGCGCTTTGAAGGAGAGCCAAATAGAGACCTCAACATTAGCATATAATGAAAGCGCTACATTTAATTTTTCGCCAGACGCAGACATGTTTAGTTCATCATTGGTCTCAGCAGTCGGGTTTGTGGAGCGAAACTGGCGTCATTCTTCGCTAGCTGCTGGGCTCATCACCAGACGGAATGCACCTTATCTGGCCCTCCAACGTTGTGCAGGGCTTTAGCTTGAAGGCTTCTGCACAATTTGTGGAAGTTTCTTGTCAGGCTGTGCGAGAACGCGTAGCAACGGGTCCATCTCGACACGACACCATTCGCTCTGCCCCTAGAGCTCGAGAGATCTCAAGTAGCTACGTGAGAGTGAGAATGGCTTTGTAGCTCCGCTTTGACACCATGATGTGTATAAGACAGCGGGCCCGAACTTCAATCCGAAGGCTGACTGGCTCAGCCAGCTTGTCAGCTCAATTTTACGCTCCGACGGCCCCCAAATGATGAACCTTATGAGCTAGCTTCGATGGTCTTGGTGGCCATTGCCTAAGCTAGCTCTCTCGATCCAGACCGAGCTGCTCTTGTTGGCCACTGTTGCTGTTTGAATTTTGGGCCCATGTTGGCTTTGTTCGGCCTCTAGCTGGCGGAAAATAAGTGTTTGATTAAAAAAGCGTGACAAGTTGATCTGTTTTCGCATGTCATGCTGGCCCAATCTCTGGCTTTGGGTTGAGGTAGATTTTCCAGTTATACAAATGCCAGTACGTGCGAGATTGGTTTGAAAAGCGCGCGCTGATAGATGCACGAAGGGGTGGATTCTGTTGAATTCAGGGCTACGTCACGCTGGCTTTTCTCTCTGTCACCAAACACTTTTGCGCACCTGTCCACCAAGTTTGGGGCCTCGGCAAGCAATCAGTCGGCCAACTATAACAAGCAGACATCGGGCGACCATGATGAGATCAAAAAACAGAAGCCGATGCGGAATCCAACAATGTTATTATTTGTAGGAACAAAGCCGCAACTGTTTGCTGATCCTAGTGAGCAAGGGCGAGAGGGGCGCCCGCCTGTTCGAGCACCAGCCAGCTTGTAGGACTTTGCTGAGTGGCTTTGACGACAGCCCATGTCACAATTTGAGCCTTTCCTCTCTGGACTCAGGTCCAAATAAACCGAAAGTCGCGCAATCCATGTATCTTGGGCGCAGAGCCGGGATCGACAGATAGATCCCGATAGCGCCACCGTCGGGGCAGCATATTGGGCCCTAGGCTAACTGGCTGGCCCGTGCTCCACTGCTATGTCCTTCCTGTTCCGGTGAGCTAACCGATCGGAGTGACCTAGAGAATGGGACGGACCGTTGGCAGCAAGCGCGACAACGTTATTATTGGATTTGTTGAACGGACTTTTGCGCGCTAAGCCTCAGGGACAAGGGTTGATTGACTAAAAATCACTCGCCAGAGGATTGCTGGTCCACCAGCGTGCTACGTCAGCTAGCTGCACCAGCCTCCGCCGCCTACCCGCTCTCGTTTGTCCGCTTCCCTAAAACAATCCCAAGCCAGCTCGACAATGGCAATCGCGCTGCTTCCACCGGACCAGAGTTGTTTGGCCGCCAATTTAATTTTGAGCCTAAAGCCGATGATCAAAGCAGCCTGAGGTGGAGGAGGCAGGCAGGCTAGCGTGTCTCATGGCTCACATTACACCTCTGCCTTCCTCGCCGCCCTTGTGTCTTCTCTATGAATGAGGCCAAACCATCATTGGATAAGATTTTATGTCAATCTTAGCGGCTACTGACCGTCCTACTGCTCGGAAGCCTCATTCTCACGACTAAACCTGGCAAGTCCGGCAAAGTTGGAGGCGCCAACGAGCAGCATGGCCGCTGCCAACAAAACCATGACATCGAGTAGGCACGAACAAATATAGTGCCACCCAAACCGACATATCCTCCCGCTAGCTTGCCAGAATCTAATCTACTAATTGCCAATTAATTTGCTTTGCCGGCCCCGTTCAAGCTGACAGGGACAAACGAGTTCCCAAACGCTTCAAGCCCCAAGTGTCTACTTCACAGGCAACGGGTCTAGGTTTCAAGCAGCTCGCTCGCTAGCGGTTGCTATGCCTCCACTAGTATAGTCCCTTTCCAACGCCAAGCTAGCATCATGAAAATCTAACCGATAACTACGTGCAAAATCATTAGTTCTATCGATTCCCCACCTCTTTAAAGAGCATCGATTCCTGTCAGCTAGTTTAGCTCAGTCCGCGCCAGTCCATCTCCTTGCTGCCACAATAGCGGCGAACACCAACCAGACAAGCGCCAGCTATATGGCCACACGAGTTGCCAAGTTCGAGGGCACCTAGCGACTTGAATAAAAACCTCTGCCCGCGACAGAAATGAACTCCCACGATGAAAGTCGCTCTAGTGCGCATTCTCAGTACGAGAGTGGCCCGCAAACCTTGGTGGGGATGCCTCTCCTCAGTCTCGTCGGCCCAGATCCTCTCAGTGTGTCTAGATGTATTTTATGGCAGAGGGTTGGAGAAAGAGAGAGAGAGAGAGAGACAGTTGGGCATAAGCGATCCGAGTTAGCCAATTCAGTCTAGTTGCCGGCGCCTTCAGATGGACCGTCAAAGTGGCACAAGCGACAAGTTCTTGCTCCATTTGCCTATGGACCGAGCCAATGCACCAGTAACAACCTCCAACTAGATGGATAAGTCACAATTTCGGGTTCCTATGAGACGGCGGAGACCAAAGGCTCGGCAAGATGAAGTTAGCGAGAAGAAAGGGAGGCCAACTAGATGAGAGATTTGCAAGTCGAATTAGTCGCATTTGAATCAGTGCGAGAGGGAGAGAGAAAGTGAGGGACCAACCAAGCGAGGGTAGTTGGGCGATTAGAGGAACAAGCGAGGGAGAAGGAGAATCTCGCTCGGGTGGGCAATCAAGATTCTCAGTTGCTCATTTGCACGTTCGAGGCTCACCTGGCAGGTGTGAGGAGGTCGCGATACAAAAACAAGCACTTAGCCTGCGAGACAATAGAGGCCAATTGAGTTAAAGCGCTCGATAGGCGATCTTCACGCCAGGGGGCGAGAGGCTTTGCATGAGTGAAGGCTTAAGCTGGCAAGGGTCAGCAGTTGGTGGGAGGTCTAGCCGGTTTGGTCGGCGCCATCAAACAAGTACAGGTGTGCCTTTTGGGGGCCCAAGACGACGGCTCGAATCCAGCTGGTTAAGGTTTCCTCATAGAACGTGCGTGCGATCGGTTTGTGAGAGGCGTGAGAGAGAGAGAGAGATTTGCACAATTCTCAGACACCAAAGCTTGAACTGAAAATTTGTAGCCAGTAGTCGGCAGCTCACCTAGCCGACTGCAGACCGAATCAGGGTGCTAATAAGCATCCGAGTTTTGCTCGACATGTAAGTAAGAATTGGCAGCTGAATTGGCGCCGGACGCTGATTGAGCCCAGCATAGCCGATCTCGACATCTTTTGTTGTCGTGGCTCGTAAATCATTCTGGCTTAGCGCACCAGGATGTCAACAATCCGCGTTAACCGCCCACTTCCAGAGAGAGAGAGAGAGAGAGAGA
>Ga0268249_1000312_pt1 | contig 27700 bp, 15 predicted proteins | sample AgamicAtPe_FD_200257 | JGI IMG/M metagenome (GOLD analysis project Ga0268249, IMG submission 200257) | Agave microbial communities from Guanajuato, Mexico - At.P.e (v2) (version 3) | ecosystem: Host-associated > Plants > Phyllosphere > Phylloplane/Leaf | place: Guanajuato, Mexico | collected... | reverse complement strand
CTCTCTCTCTCTCTCTCTCTCTCTCTCTTTGGTCGCCAGTTTTCTAGCCAGACTCGACTCGGGCAGGTAAAGTGGATGTGTTTGCGCCCATCGCACTTAGGGGCGCTCGCTGGGATCAAGCTGTTTGCGCAACTCCACGTTATGCAAATAAGAGCTGAGTTTGCTTTCTAAAACTGAAAATGAGACCAGATTTGGACCATCATTTTGCAGGCAACAATGTAAATACGCTTATCTACTGGAAAAACAATCTAATATAAAACGAGCTCCCCCCCCCCAGGACTCGTTCGTCAGCGTTTGCCTGCCCGCGAGCACAATCTGGGCTAAGCGCGCTCTCTTTCCATGATCATCACCACCACGGCGGCGGTGGCTGTGACGGCGACGGTGAGTGAAAATGAGGTGTCTTTGCCCGCATGAGGCCATCCAGGTGAATTGTTGGGTGGTGAGAAATTTGATCAGGCGCAATCTAAACGCCAACAGAGGTGACACTCGACGACCCCTGCCGCTAATCCACCATCACAGGCAAAGTTACTTGCCCGCCCCGTTCGCTCGACTAAACTTCACCGGAAGGCTCCAGCTAGCGCCAGCGGCAAGACCGTCGGCGAGCCCGCCGACCCGGTTGGCTTTGGCCAGGCGGGCGGCGAGATAAGTCAACATTGGTCGGCTAGGAAAACAAACAGCGGCGCGATAATGAGATTTGAATGCACGCCCAAAAGGCAGGCACCTCCCGAGCGCGGCTACCTCGCCGCTCAAAAGCAAGCGGCCCGATTAAGTGGCTGTCTAAACGTCCGCCGCTCATAGGAGCCAACTTTGGCCAAAGTTGCTAGCCCGCGGGTTAGCAACCAAGCCAAGCTGCTGCTTGTTAGCCAAAGCTGAGATTCAAGCTCGAATGGGCGCCCAGATAGCATCTTGAGCGATGGGATCGCCCATCAAAATGCGCCCGATAGCTTTCCGATTGGGCCAGCTATCGATTGACGGCACAACCCAACTCTCTAACTTCTTGACGACTTCCTGGTTGCCTTTTGTGCCTCGCACTAGTGCAAACATTGTGTCGCCGATAGGAGCTAGCGCAAGACAAATGGAGGGCGCACAGCCGACAGTCTCGTCGGCTGTTAGAGTTCCACCAAACTTTCTGGTAGCCAGTTGTTGGCGGAGGTTGGGGGGCCACTTAACCATCCATCAGCGAAAACTTCTCGCCCTCGCAAGCCGAGGATCCATTGACAGCAACGCCGGCGCAAGTAATGTGTCCCTATCATTGGACTCGAGCGACTCAAACGCGCGGCCAGCAACGTGAACTCTTTCGCCCAGTTTGCTAGTTAGCCAGCCAGCCAGCCTGCTTGACGACGCCAACTGGAGGAGACGAGATTGATATTAATGGTGCTTGCAAAATCTAGCACTCAATGAATCTAATTGACGACAGCAGAGACTCCGAGTCAGTTCCTTCTCTCGCCCTCTCTGGGGCCAAGAAAGGGTGTACGTGTTTGTGCGTGTATCCTGTCCAGATTCAATGTTCTCAACCTCCAAAACTGGCTACATCGGACTGCTTGGAAGCATGCAATTACAAACAATGGGCTCCTCCCCCTCAGCTGGCCGCCAGCAAGCGAACTCGTCCTCCATCTCAGCGGGAATTGGCTGCAGCACCAGAAGCGACTTCCAACAAATCGCTCTTCCGCTTGTTTAACGCCCGAACTCGTCCGGCCGAGGAGCATCTTATCAGTTTTTGAGCTTGGGGAGGCGAGCCAACAATTGCGGCCTCCTCCTACAGTTTGGCCGGCGCAAACTTGCTTGGCCAAACCTAATCTTATCTTCCCATTTTAACTTGCGTTAATGTCAAGCCAACGACAAGGTAGAGCAAACACGCTGGCCAGTGAGTTAGTGTTATTGGGCCTGACGAGCAGCTTATCTTCGTTGTGTCACTCGGCCGACCTTGACTAGTGCCGGCGCCTCCAGCAAAGCAAGCCGCTTGGCCGGCCCAAACCGATGGAGCTTGCTGGCTGGCTGGCTGGCTGGCCGGCCAGTCGGCCGAAACTGCCCCAAGCCCGCCGATCGGACGAAACAATCGCCACTGCTCTCAGTTTCTCCTTTGCCTGGCAGCGGCGATGCCATCGCCAACGCAAGTGCCAGTGGCAGCGGTGGCGTTTGCCGGAACCAGCCGGAAGCGGACCAACTCGGGGCCGACGAGATATCGGCCATTGTTGGGCGCGAAATGAGCGCCATCGCGCGCGCTCGGTGCGCCAGCCGGCGCGAACGGTCGCGGCCGAGGTTTAAGCCTGCCAGAGGCTCGCCTGAACCAAACTGAGCTACCCTAGGGCAAGCCGAGCCTGAGGCCGCCACCAAGGGGTAGCTTTTCATCTGGCTGGCTGGCTCGAACGAGGCTCGAGTGACGGCTTCTCCTAGTGCTGTTCCCAAGCGGAAGCCAATTGTTTCTCGTAGGCTGCCAGTGAACTGGCTGTGCCCAGTTCAGTTCACTCCCTCTCCCTCTGACCGACCGACCCACCGGCTGACTGCTGCCGCTGCTTTGTTGGCCTGCCCGCGCCAAGTGGGCTGCTGCCGTCCGGAACGGGACCCTATCCAGTACCTCGCACTGAGTGGATGGGTGGAGGCGGCGGCGAGTGGCTGGCAAGCGAACCAGCTGAGGAGGGCCCGCTAGATCCATGCAGCTTGAAGGCTGTAACTTGAACTCCAGCTTAAACCGAGACCAGCCCGGCCGGTCTAAGCGGCAGACAAAGACTAGCGGCTGCCTGCAGACCAACAGAGCATGGCGCCAAGCGGGTGGGCGTGCCGAATGTCGCCGCCAGCCGAATTGCTATTCCAGCTCCAACGCTGGCCAAGGATCGACCTAGACTTGGAACTCAAGGGCCGCTTTGAATGGGAGAGCTCGAGAGCCTTTCTCGGGCCAGTTGAGCGGAGACAATTTTTGTGAAAACAAGAAACAATTTCCAAGATGGTCCCTCAGCCAAACACTGGCAAGTCTCTTGTTGTTGTCGATGTTATAAAACGACTATGGAAACGACAACGACAATAACAACAATAATAGCGCCTACCCAAGACCGCGATGACAATTCGACCATTCAACTAGAGTCGCATGCTCGCCAGGCTGACTCGAGTGGCTTGAATACGAGCTTTAGGTAGCGACGGCGGCGACGGAAAGGTTGGTCGTGAGTTGAGACTTCAACTTGGTTGGTTAGTTGGATGAGAATTTTCCAAGATCTGGCGCGACAAAGAGTCCCGAGGCTGTGGCGAGCTTTTGGCCCATTGACTAGACTCCCAGCTGGAGCTTGCTTGCTTCCATTGGAGCGCACTTTTGGAAGGGGCCCACTTGTGCCAAGTGGCTGGCAAAATTAGGCCCTGGTTTGTGCTGGAATTGCGATTGCTTTTCCCGCTTCTCCAATACAAGATTACGTCTGTTAAGTCTGGTAGGGCTCCCTGATCACTAGGTGCCTAGAGAGCTGCACTATATTTGGCCCCAGCTCTCGCCCGCTCTCTCTCCCTCTCTATCCCACGCGAACAGATGAACATAATTTGTAATAGGCTGGCGATGAGAGAGTGGAGCTGGCCAGAATTTTGCAGCTAGCGCATGGCTTGCGCACGAAGTAATTAGGCGGGATAGCGGAGATTCCGCCTTGGGTTTGGGGCAGGCGAGTAGTGCAAGTGTCGCCGCCAGATGAATGATGATGGCCGAAGAGTTGGCGAGTCTGCTTGGTTTATCATGGAACCGCTGGCCTTCTTGGTGGCTTGGCAACCAGCCAGCCAACCAGATAAGGAACACGCCTAGCTATTGGTCGATTTTCCTTGCCCGCCGAGAATTGTGGTTAGCGTTGGCCTTCCAAAGACAACGCGCCGGCCTATCAGCTGATGAATGGAAATGGACAAGAATAATAATGAACACGACTCCTCCGAACGGAATTTTGCTGGCAAGAGTCTGACTCTTACTTGTCCTAACTGTTTACGTGTTTTGCGTCGGAGTAGATTTGAATATTCGGGCAGGACAGATAAAGTGGGGCGCCGACTTGGTGCCAGATTCGAGACTTGAACAAATATAACCTTTTATCCAACTTTGGCGCCGTAATTTTCAAAACTCGAGCCGAGCTCGTGTAAGGTGGCTGCGCGCGCATTTGGCCAGCCGCCTCCGCACGAGGACAGAGAGGCGTGTTAAAAACAATAAAAGTCGCCAAATATAATGCGGTAATGGCGGGCGCCGAATTTTAGAGACGCGCGCACTTTGAACAAACGTGACCCGAATTCAAGCTGCCCGGCCGGCTATGCAACTGGCAAGGCAGTTTTGTTTGTTCTCAGAGCTCTGCCCTTTAGTTGTTTTACTGGTTCGTTGGATGGTGTTTTGGTTGAATGGCCGGCAGGGAGCCGAGGAGAGCTCATTAGGTTTTGCCTAGGGGTAGCTTGGATTGTACGTGCAAATTCAGCTACCTGTGCGCTCTCGTCAGCCTCGCAACCCTAGCGCGCCAAGCACATCTCATGCCCCTCTCGCCCCTCTATCCTGCTGAGCTCTGTGCCCATTAATTCAGCTGCCAGCCAGGCTAATGAATGATTTCTATCAGCTCACCTCTGGTGCATTCGAAGATCAGACACCTGGGCAGAATTGTGGCCGCAACTTTCGGGTTTTGGCGTGGACGCAATCAGTGGCCATTGGCAGTTTAGCTGGCAGATAGTTAATAGCCTCAACCTTTGGCGGCCCGAGCGCCGGCTAGACAATATTGTGATTAAAACGTTCCATTCCGTTCCTCTTCTCCTTCCTGTTCCCGTCCTTTGCCAGACACTCGCGTTCGGTGGGCAAAATCGAGCGCTCGAGGGTAGAGAGAGAGGCGCGAAAATTCAGCGCTTGCCAGGTTGAGCTCGCTTGAGGTGCGCACAAATTAACTCTACCCCGAGTGCCTCAATCCAGGTAGTTGCTTGCTCGTTTTATCTGACTCTAGAATTGGCGCCGCCGAAACAATCATTTGCCGAATTGCAGCTGGCCCAAGACGGAAACCATGACATTAATCAAGCTTGCGACGGTTGGCCAGGCGCATCGGACAGGTCGCCGAGTGGACACATCTTTGCGCTCCGCTTGGCGTCCGCGCAACGTGCGGCCAGCGCTTATCAATCGATGCAAAATGCCTCCCCCTGGAGGAGCGCCCATTCAATGCTTTGCGCTCAAACTGTAGGCGGAGCAGAGCGCGAGGACTCTAGAGCACGCGCGCGCCTAGCGACGTTTGCGACCAACTTTTGTGTGGGCCAGTTCGAGTTGCGTTGCTTGAAAACATTAAACTAGATTAGACTGGCGCGAACATGGCCGAGTTGGAACTAAACTAACCCAAACTAGTCTGAACTCGTTAATTAATCCGCTTGCCTCCTCCACTTGGCAAACTCGTCCGTCTCGGCCAACAACGAGCCTCTAACGAAGTATTAACGGTAACAATTCTCTCGCCCAATTCCTGCCCTAAACGAAGGGCAGGATTGCGAGCGAGCGAGCAAATGTTTGGCCGGCCAATCGGACATTCTGGGTTTGGAAATGCGCAAACTGGGCCAGCGAGTGGCCGCATAGCCGGCGCGCGCAGAATGGTTATGAGGATTAGGCGCCGACCGCTGGGCGCTAATATCCGGCTCAGCGACAAACATCCCCCGCCGCCGCCGCCGCCGCCGCCATTACTCGGCGCAGATCGACTGCCGCCGCTCCGAACGAGCGCGCTCGGCGCCCCCTCAGTGGCTAGATAAAGAGTCCGCGGAGACAGACGCAACCGTCGCCGCCCTCTCAATGCTCGCGCAACAACAGCAACCCTCTAATCTGGTGATGGCTGCCCGTCATGACTGTGCTCCAGCGCAGACAACTCACGGGCTGGACCTTTGCCGGACTAAACAGCCGAGAGCCGGGCATTTGAGATTGGGCGCGAGTTTAAATTTTTCGATCACTTTAATCCGGCCGCAAACTCGACGCCAGCTGAGCCCCTAATGGAATAGCGATCGGCTGGATCATTGGCCTCCGTCCGAGTTCCCTCTAGATGAGCCGCCTTGAGTTGCGTTCGCCTGAGAGCCTTTGCCTCGCTCGTACACCAAATTCGGGAGTGGTGGAGTTTGCATCAAGCTTAGGCAAAATTTTGTCGCCACTTTGTGCACCTTTTCGGTTAAGCTCTTGGAGAAAATTCATCGAGCTGACTACAAACACGACGCTGCACTCCTCTCCATCAGCTGTCGCCCTCTCTCCAGCAGCTCAGTGCTACCATCGATTCAGTATTGGCGCACTGATTTTGAATGCACTATTTTACGCGACCCTGAGCCAAACTTACCTCGCGCGCTACTTTGTTAGTAAAACTCAATTGCTGCTGGCTAATAAAAGTGGTCAAGTTTGATTCGCACTCGCCGGCCAATGTAGTCACTTTGTTAAATTACAACTCGCGCCCAAGAGGAAGCGCCGCTCGAAAGCGGTTACATGATGCTGAGCACAAGCCGACCCAAAGCTCGTTGACCCCATTTTGTGCGCTCAAAACCCAAAACTTGGACGGCATCAGGATTCTGGCAGCTTTGTCGCAGCTAAAATGGCCCCAGGAGCGACGCAACCACAAAACTGAGCTCCATTTGACGCTAGCTTTGTCCACTAAGCTTGAGCTCGGAGCGCCCATGAGTCATATCACCTGAATTGAAGTTGTCGGCGGCGGCGGCGGCGCAACATTTGTCCGGCCGAATGGGACTTGTGGGCAGACCTAAGCGATTGTTTTTCGCTTGCTCTGGTCGCCCCTCTGGCTCGCCGCCACACAATCGTTTTCGGATAATTCGGGCTAGTTGGCTTACGTTTTCCCTCCAAGCTCGCAACTCCAACGGCGCGAGCAGTTTACAATTGGAACTTTTGGGCCCAAAGACAAAGCGAAAGCGCACTTGAGATCCTCAGTTGCACTAGCGAAACTTGGCGCAAACCTTCGCATCAGAGCTGAGCCAGGCAGAGATGTTGCGAGCTAGGTTGCGAGGAAGCCAGTGGAGCGTTATGGGAGGGCTTCCGTGCAGAGTTTCGCTTATCTATGCGCAGTTTCTCTACCACCGGCGACCCATTGTGCGCCTTGCTTCCATTCACTTCTACAGAATCCAGAAGCCGATGCAGAGCCAGGAGGTCGAAAGTTGAACCTTCAAAGTGTTCGAACCCGGTTTTGTTTGCAAGCTCGCGCTCATATCTGAAAAGTAAGCGCAGCAAAATAGTCTATCCAAGCCGCCGACAATGCCCTCAAACAGAGCGATCTGATGCAATACAAAGCCGTTGAAGAACAATGGACGATTTGTGATCATCAACATCATCAGCGGGGCTGCGCGCATTTCCCGCCGGTTGGCTGGTCTCGTCTCTCAGACGGCCTAGTTTTGTTTGCAACTCGGATGCAATGTCATGACCATCATATAGCTCCTACACTCTTTGTTGACATTCGCGCTCAAACTCGTAAAGTTTACTCAAAAGTTCAGGCCAAATTTTGTGGCTCGCTCGTGCTGGTTCCACCATTCACGTTTGACTTTAGTAAATATAAGACAAGAGCCATGTTGGAGCTAGGAAAGCATGAAACAAAGGCCCCATCTTCAGCCCGATTTAGCCTAATAATATTCCAGTGGAGCGCCTCTCAAATGCAAACTAAGCGCAAGCTCGCAGTTGTCCCATCTATTTTGGGTCGCCAAGAGGGGCGATAAACTGGAACGAGCGAGCCAATAGTTGGCAAGCGCGACCACCGGAGAGAGTGAACGACTGAGCCTATCCGCTCCTCGGGCAGTACAGTGAGACGAAGAGTTTGCCATGTATTTTAGGCACCATGAGTTTGCCATTCCAAGTCCAAGTCTTAGAGTCGGATGGACGATACACTATGAACACGATAGCGCAATCGGCAACTTGAACTCAACGATGGGCCAGTTTTGGCCGTAGACTTAGGGATGATGAAGCAAAGCGGGAGCGCATTGCTTATGGCATTGGGCTCATGTTTCGCGGTTGTTATTGTTATTATAATGAAATTACTGCCCACTTATAAGAGGGCCCAACGTCCCGATTGGTCCTCGAGGGCCAAGAGCTCCTATTCTTAACTCACGCCGGCTCAAACAACAACAAACGGACAAGCTCTTGCCATGCTTCTATGACCCGCCGCCCTCCACTCGGCCGCCGGCTGGTCAGAGTTGGTGGCCCTGCTAGCAACACGTCCGCTGATCAAGTGGTCAGCCGACCAGTGCTGATGGTGTTTACCATTTAATGGACTCTCCGGCTCAACGAGCTAGCAGTTACACTTACACTTCCAGTCCAAACTCAGCACCCTAGATGCAGATATGGGGCCAAAAAGGAGGAGCGGCGGCGGCGGCGGTTGCCTGGAGTAGGGTCGCCGATTCAGCGCTTTTGTAATTCAATATAATCCGCAGAGCAAAGGCAAAAATACCCTCCATCCGCCGGCTGGACACACAAACAGCGCCGGCCGCACCCCCCGATGGCGATGAGATACAGCAACGTATGGAGTGTTGAGCCGTGTGGCTGGAGCGAGTTGCATGTGGCAAACATGGCCACTTGCTTGCTCCGGCTAGAATGCGAGAGGCCGAGCAAATGTCTGTCCTCGACCCTTTCAGACCGAAACTGGCGCCACCTGATTGCGTTTGAGCCTTTGGGTGGACAGAAATGCGTCTGTTCTTGGCTTCCATTCTCAGTTGCGTTCTCTTCTTCCTTTTCGCTCGGCCCTCAGCCAGGCGACGCCGCCCGTATTCACGAGACTATGGCAGACTTAAGGCCACGAGTTAGCGACCAGCAGATTGTCGAGAGTTGCTCACAACTAAGCCAAGCGGCCGTTTGGCGATGGTCCTAGCTGCCTCTCATTCCTGGCTGCCCATAGAACCAAGCCACTCTGTCGCGAGGCGCGCACTAATTTACGAAAATCCTTCGCCGTGCCGAGACCAGTCGCGGGCAACAGGCGCGGCCAAAGTGACACTTCAGCCCATTTTGGACGCAAACCCATTGGGGTTCCCCTTCACGGGCACGAAATGTGCAGCTTGCGCAGCCTGCTGATCAAATTCAATATTATTGTTAATAATGCCGGTTTACTTCATTAAGCTCAGATGATCAAGCAAGCAATGGGCCAGCGCGCGCATTGGATGTTAGCCGGATGGCCACGCTTGCCAGTAATCTCGCCACCAAAACCCGTAATGACATTCTCTCGCCGCGCGTTGCAAATTCAAGCAAGACCGGCTGGTTGTTCGAGCAGAGAGTGGAGTTGCCCTTGGAGTCGCTTGCGAGTTGTCCAGCAAATTCAGTGGCTAGTTTGCAGGGGAACCAGTCGAGTGCAATATGTTGTTGTTGCCGCCGCTGCTGCCACCGCTGCTCCAAATACCCCCGCTACTGCCGTTGTTTGTTTGTTTTGCCTCATTTAAGTTTGGCCATTTGCATTTCTTTTGCTTAGTCTGCGGAGATGAATCCATGCAAACACACTTACACGCATTCAATCTCAATTCATGGAGGCTAGCATTTCCTTTGAAAGCCTCTATTTCACTGATTTGGCGCTCGCCTATGAGAGGAGGAGGAGGAGAGGAACAAATCTCTGCTTGGAGAGGAATCCGCTCTCGCTCAATATGGGACATTTAGGGGGCGCAAAAGGATTAATATGCGAATACCGTGTTAACAGGCCAGTTGTTGCTGTCGCCGTTGGGCTCTTGTATGCCCATCTAGTGATCCTTTTTGTTCCTGAATGCAAGTTGCCAAAGCTGGCAGCCATTGAGTGTTGTTGGAAAGGTTTTTATAAGCAATTATTTGGCTACTAGTTCCGGAATTCGGGCTCTCGCGTGGAGGTCGCGAAAGTCGCTATGCTCTCCACACCTGTGAAGCGCCATCTGGCGGCCAAAAACCGAAACAACCTACCAGTTGAAATAACTCTCATCGACTTTCTCGCTCTCTCTCTCTCTCTCTCTCTCTCTCTTCCTACTATCATTCTCTCAAATTTCAACCAATTAGACAACTTTAGCGCGAAAGTTAACCATCAAACTCTCGCCCACTTGCAATAGGATCAGGAGATACAACTTTGCTTTAGGATGTAGCTATGACGCCGTCATCGCCCATGGAGCAGCAACACGCCCATTGAAGCTGAATTGGGACTTGAGAAATGGATCCAACTCCAGGAGACGGAGCTTTTCGGTTGAAAGAGAGACAAGTGGCCTCTGTGGGGCCGAGATCAGAGAGGGACAAGGCGATTCGTTTAGCCGCGAGCGTGAGGCGGAAAACTGATGTGCCGCTAAGATTAGCTCAAATGCCCGCCAAGCTGTCGACCGAAGCCGAGTTTAAGGCAGCGGCAGGCGACGGTACTAATAGAATTGTGCTCAGGTTAGCCCATGAGAGCGAGACCAATTTTGCTCGTCCAAGAGGGGAATGTTTTACATGGTTAGAGCATGCAAGTTTTCCCAAATTTGACCACCCTCAACAGCCAAAGTCAAGCCCCAAGAGAAAACCACACCCGCCAACAAAAGCTAACGTTTGGTCACCAAGGAGGAGGAATGTGCCATTGGTGAACATTGCAATCATTTTCCTAATTGCCTACGAGCTTCTACGACAAGCTAACCTACGCAAACTAACAAATATTAATCCATTCGCTGCTGAGAGCGAGTCTTGCCAACTATGCCTTCCAAATCCAATATATTTTATAAGAGATTGTTCCGCAACAAGCATTCTTTTGCCACTAGATGAGAGGAGGCTCTCGGGCTCACAAAATGGCACAAGCGCAGGACTAATTGTCGCCGCCGGCGGCCAACCTGGCGCGGACAAGTCGGACGGCCAGACCTTCTCCCCGGCCGAAGCGGCTTTCAACGGCAGCCATATTGGTCCGAACGTTGGCGCCAAGCGCACTGATAGCAACCACACCAATTCAACCGCACAACAAACACTACTAGGAACCTCAACACCTCCAATGGACAAAACGGCCGATAATATGACATTTGCGCCAAGTAGGCGCAATGTTGGCCATAGTGCAAACGTGTTATGCAATAGCCGCTGCAGTTGCGTTGTACTGAAGCCGATCTCATTCGCAATAGCAGCAGCAGCAACACCAACTACAACTCCGAGTCAAGGGAGTCAGCTTGCCGAGCAGCCTATTGGCTCCGATTTGGAGCTGAACTTGGTCGGTGACACAGAGCGGCAGCCTGCCAACAATATAAGCAAGGTGCTGATTGCCTTCAACGAGGATTATTCGCTCGACTACGAGCAAGCTGGCGGCGGAAGTGGCGAGGAGGCCGACGAGGTCGACGACGAGCTGGCTGCCGCTTCGGCCGGAGAGGCGAGCACAGGCGGCGGCAGCGGCAGCACGGGATTGCCTCTGCCAATGGATGCACATGGGCCGCCGGCAGCGAGCGGAAATGGCGGCGATCGAATGTTGGCCCAGCAAGCCGATCAATCAAATGCATCAATTCGAGCCATTCAGTTGGCCGCCGCAACTCAAACCTCGGCGCCAACTGCACTGCCAGCCAACCAGAGCCAGAGCCAGAGCAAGGTGAGCGGCTCGGCCACACGCCAGCCCCCGTTGGCCGGCTTGAGCGGGCCAGGTCCCAGGGTTGGCGGTGGCAGTTTTAAGCCTGCAATGACAAATCCATCAGATGTGCATGTCGTTGGCAGCGCATTTCGTCAGCCGCAGCTGCAGGCGGCGGCAACGGCCCATGGAGGCCAACAAAACAACACTACAACTCAAACTACAACCAATGCAACCGCTACGCAAGCACAGCAACATCAAGCGGCCATGATGACCAAGCAGGCAGGTCTAATTCCCTTTCCTCTGTCTGGCCACCATCGTCATCTGCACCAACTGCAACACCATCATCCCGATTCAGCAAGCGCCTCGCAACTTTACGCACAAAGTCTATACTCGAGCCAGGCGCCCAAACTCTCCTATCACGCCCACAAGCCCTTCCTAATCTCGGACCATTCCGCGCCCATTGGACCCAATCAGCAGTCTTTCGAACACAATTCGGGCCTCCACGAGCAGTCGCACTCCTTGAGGCCGCATCCAATCGGCGCTGGGGCGTCATCTGGCGGCCTTGCCACCTATTCGCACCACCATTTGCGCCAAAACCATTTGGCGCGTCAGCTAGCAAACAATGAACTAACAAATCAGAATAGACTATCAGCCCGAAAACTAGTGCCACTCAAGGTTATCAACATGAGCCGCCGGTTGAGACTAAACTCCACAAGCGCTCAATTAGCAGCAGCAGCAGCAGCAGCAGCAACAAGCGATAAGGGTGCTCAGGATGGGGAGGTTGATTGGTCTAAATACGATCATCTGATCGAAACCATAGAGTCCATGCTGATCTCAATTGAACAGGACGATATCCAATCGCTTGTTCTAAGGTCTAATCGGATGCAGTTCGAGCTTTGGTCCGAACTGTACGCCCTACTTGCCGTTCCACTCCGCCGAAACCTGTTCCACCTTGACCTTTCGCATAACTCGCTTTCGAAGCTTGGCATCACTTTCACCGGTTACATCGAGCACTATTTGTCTTCGCATAACAGTTGGCCATTCAATGTGGCTGTGCAGCAGCAGCAGCAACAGCAACAAAATGGTGCTGCACCCCTACCAAACCGAACCCAATCCAGCGAGCTTCTTGGCTCCACCAACTCGAGCTCGTTGCACCAGGCCAGGCAAGCTGGTGGGGGCCGTTCAAAGCATACGCTGGTCAGTGGGGGCCAGCTGTTCACTTTGATACGCAAACGATTGGCCAATAGAGGCGCCGACGTAAAATGGGGCCAAGCAAGCAACTCGAGTCTCCTGCAACAGTCCACCTTAATTAGGGCTCTCGATTTGTCGCACAACAAGCTCAAATGGTTGATCAATGACCAATTTAGAGCCCTGAAACATGTACAAACGATTAGGTTGGATTTTAATAGGATTCGTTACATTCATCAGCATGCATTTAGTGGCCTAGAATCGCTAAGGTTCCTCAATTTGAACTCAAATCGGCTGCAAGTGATCTACATTGAGCAGTTCCATACAAATTACAACCTTTTGGTGAGTTTTAGTAGTCGTTGAGCTGATTTTGATGGTGAAAAACCAACAAGCATCGAACTAACCGGCAAAATCTGAACTCCTAGGCCTTGATGTTGCGCTCGAACTATCTGGCATATTTACGCGGCGGCGCCTTTGCTTCGTTGGCAAACTTAAAACGTCTAGATCTATCAAAGAATAGACTCACCATGATGAGCAATAACGCTTTTGTTGGCTTGGGCTCGCTTGAGATTTTGAATTGCAGCTCAAACCAATTTGTTCACGCGCCTTCTGCATCATTGCACCCGCTAACAAGTCTCCGCCAGCTTGACTTGAGCAAAAACCAAATTTCCCATTTGGCTCCAGGTAAGTTTTGCGCCCTAACATGGAAGCTAGATTCACTTCAAAGCTCGCTTCTGAGTTGCAACTAAATATTTTGCCCTCAAATAGGAACCTTCTTTCATTTGCCTATCGAGGAGCTTTGGATGAACCAAAACGAGCAACTTGCCTCCATTGACAGGGGCGCGTTTTGGGATCTACCATACCTGAGGCGGCTTCATCTCAAGTTCAATCCAAAACTGGCCAAGATAAACTCGCAAGCGTTTGTAGGCACGCAAAACTTGCAGACAATTGAGACGGAGGGTTGCCCATCGCTGGAGGAGAATGGAAGCCAATTGTTGGAAAATATCACCATGTCTGCAACATCCCGTCAGCTCAGATTTGAGCAGCAACAACAATTGCACTCAATCCATAGCCAAGCCAATGAGCCAACTCAACATGGTTTTGAGATGGCTGCAAACACAACTGCTCTACTAGCCGGCCAAAACTACCCACTTCAGGGCGAACAAGGCAACCTGAGCCAAAGAGCTCCGTCAACGAATGCAACCTCCATTTCTCGTGCCAAACACTTGCAAGCTCAGACACTTTCGTCCTATCTAGCAATCAAAAGTGCCACTCCACTGGCCATTCCGTCTTCATCATCCCAACCCCAACCCCAATCCCAATCCCCGTCCTCATCTTCGCAATCGCAATCGTCATTTCAAGACCGAATTAATGGTGTTCTGAGCTCGCGCAACCATTGGCTCAAGTATATCTATTACCTGGGCACGGTGAGCTTTCTCGTGCTTGCGCTGAAGCTCGTTTTCAAGTACACTTCAACTGGCCGTTACATGGAGAGGCGGCGCCAGCGGCGGCGCGTTTTCGAGATGCCAATGAAAAGGGATAGTTATGACCTGGCGGCCACATGCAACGATGGCCGCCAATCGTCTAGCTTGTCATTTTCCACGGCCGACGCCTATCAGTTGTACGAGCAACCCAGCGAGCTTGTGATAGTCGCGCGCGGTTCAACAATGGCCGCCGGCCGAGGGGAGGCCGGCGGAGATAGCACCACCAGCGACACCTACGAACAAAGCGCGCCAATCCCTTACACTAGATCGAATGGCCAAGATCTGGATCTAGACCAGTGCGACGCCCTTGAGTTGGCGGCCGCACAAGCGCTCATTGAGAGCACGAGGAGCGTGGGCCAGACTAGCGGACTAGCAGCTGGAGATAAGAGCGAGGTGATAGCAAATCCCGAACACCTCCAGCTCGGCCTCACACCTGCCTGCTGCTCCGACTGTCCGGTGTTGGTTGGCGCTGAGCTGATCAATGAGCCGGCTGCTTGTTTCGAGGTGGCCGCCAGAACGCCAGCACAATTGGGCCGCGAGGGGCTTGATGTGGAGCAGGAGGAGGAGGAGGAGGAGGAGGATCGGGAGATGGAGGTGGAGGTAAAGGTCGAGGGAGGAGAGGTGAAGGAGGAGGAGGAGGAGGAGGAGGAGGAGGAAGAGGAGGCGGCGGCGGTTGTTGTTGCTGTTGGAGAGGATGAACGGAATCGGGCTGCAATGGCACTTGGCCAGGGAAGTGTGCTCAAAACGGACAGTGGACGGATGCAACCAACCACCATAGACCTGATACACAGTCAACTGATCGCAGCTGGCTTTGATTACGGCCACGCGAACTGTGCCCACTTTTACCAATCGCTTGGACCTGCCTTACAATTGGCCGATATGACGGCAAATTTCGTGAACGACATCGATTATTATTGAATTCCGCCGATGAGAGGGATTAAAGATATTGTTATTTATTGCAGTTGCTCGAATTGAGCCTGCGAGCAAAGTTGTACGTAAAATTGAATCCAAAAATTCCAAACAGTAACACGAACAACTCAAATGGGGAGGCCACTCCATTCACTTGAACCTGTCCCAAGAGATCACAAATCTGGTCGCTCAAATAAAAATAATTCAACACCACTAAATTGAGACCAAACCAGACCAGACTAGACTAACACCGATTCGAGACGTCCTGCATTTGCTCTCCTTCCTGTTCACTTGTTGCCTCGCTTAATTTACCGCCAATTCGCGCCCCTCACTCCATACGACCTCTGTGGGCCTCTCGTCCAGGTGAGACTGCGCTGTTCATTGACCCTCGGCCCTCGGAACTGGACAAGGCAACTTTGGTTCGACTCGTTGCGCTTGTCTAGCGCGCGGGAAAGTCCATTGGCCGGCCAAAGCCAGCACCAGCTTGGACTGGTCTTGCATCTGGCGCACCGGTGTGAGGGCCTCACAGTTTGGGCCGAGAAAGGCCGCCTGGCATGCGGCCGCGAATTGAATTGAAGCGCGACCGATGGAGGAACAACACACTCCACCTCTGTGAGATACCGCACCGCAACGCACCGTGCAAGGGCGTTGGGGCTTACCTGAGGCGCCGCTGGGGCGTTGCATCCATCAACAGCGCTCGTCCGTGCCCTTGTGAGCATCTTGTTGCCTCAACTCAAATTCCAACCTCCGGCATCTCGGCGCGAAATCTCCCTTATTTGCGGCTTTTGCTGGCGCGAGCGGCAGGCGCGTCCAAAGGGAGAGGTTGCCGGCAATGGCGGCTCCACGCAAAGTTAATGAGAGATCCGGAGCAGTAATTGCTTGAGTTTACATTGCTGGCAGTACGCTCCCGTTAGCTCGCTTCAAAGGTACAGAGAGCGAGAGAATGGACGCAAACTCAAGAGGGAGGATATCTCCCCTTCGCAGCGTAGCCATCTGAGAGGGCAGCCATAAACGCGGCGTAGCGAGTGAGCATCTGCGTCTCGCATGCGAGATGCGACCGTCAAATTTCCACCCCCACTAGCAGTGATACGTTTTCACGCAGACGCCTGAGAGGTCTGGCCAACTTGGGAGGGGAAGAGAGCGGAGAGACCACTAGTATGGTGGTGCGAAACAGTGTTGTATTTTGCTCGAACTGTGCACCTTAGAGTCCGAGCCATTTAGATCAGCTGATCTCCAGAGTCAATGGTATTATCGACGTCCTCAGCTCATGAAAAGAACTCATGTCCATACTAAATACATCATGGGCTTCATGGCAGCATAGCACAGTCTGCCTGTTGTGGCCTTCGTTGCGTCCTCACCAATCGTTGCGCTCTCACAAATCTCGAGCCGCAAATATCAAAACTACTCATGGCAAAGAAGAGAGCGGAGACGTTTAGAGCGACAACGCAAACAACTAGATAGACAACAACAGCACTAACAATAACAACCGAACCACCACCACCACCACCACCACTCACCTACGCGCCAACAATGGACTCTCGAGCAAAGCAACCGCGAGAGGACAAATGATTCGTACCCTTAGCTAGAATCGGTCAGCCTAGGCTCGCGATAGTTGATGGGCATTTTGTTCAGGGGATGAAGAAAAGTGAAGCTAGATCAGAGAAGAGAAGTTGCCGCGGATTGATGGTTCAATAGATTGGGGTAAAGTAAAAAGTACTCGAGCACTGCCAACCACCGCCGAGGCCTCACAACAAAGACTCTGTCGCCGCAACATTTGAAAGCTTTAGATGGCCGATCAGATTTTATTTATTTCACTCAAATTAACCAAAAAACTACCTTTAGTTGAGAAGAGGAAGCCACTAGTAAGGCTCGAGAGGTTTATACCTTTTGATTAGTCTCAGCTTTACCATGTGATGAAACAAAAGTTCAAATCTCAAGGGACGTGAACTGTAATCAGCACGCGAGGGATTCTGTTTTTAGACGTCTGACGCTCACAAATGGATGCCCGATATTGGAGGCTCACCAAAATTGCAGGATCATTGTTTTCGAGCTAGTTGAGGAGAAAGTGCTCGCGTAATAATCTATGAACTTGCCAATTATCTATCCTCGTCAACAATCGTCGACATCGCATTGCTTGTACCTTTCGACTTCTCGCGCATCACTGCCAGTTTTCAAATGCATGACACCAATATTCGTCAAGCTGTTCGCCTCTCGGCTGGCGCATAAAACCTCCAACGTTTTGCAATCCATCTTGCCGGGCTGAATGTGCATGACTCGACACACTATCGCTAACACTTATGGAATCACTGGTGATCTAATGCATGTACATGTGATGCGTTAGAAGGCACCATAATCACTGGTAACAGTAGTTATAGTCACAAAGTAGATCAGCAACTACGGTTTGTGTTCTCCAACTTCAAGCAGATAAAATTACAGCATCAGTTTTAGCCAGCGAGTTGTTGCTATTTTAGTTCAGTCAACTTGGTCCGAAGTGCGAACCTACGAGTCCACCTGATCAAATCAAAAGTGGGCCAACCTAGACAGGCGATACTCTAACTCGCATTGCAGTTCAACATATCATGTCTCTTACGAAAGACGTCAAATTTTCCTAACTTGAAGTAGCCAGAAGCCATCGAGGCATTACATTCCTATTAATTCATCAGCCACGATACATAAAGCTTCGTAGCGTGGTATTTACGAATTTGGTACGAATCTTACTAAACCAACTGCTGAACTGGTGGTCAGAAAGAAATTTTAATACGACTGTCTCCAATCCGATATTGAATGGTCATTGCTTTACCTGAAATAGGCGGTCGTAAGGACGACAAGCATCTAAAGGTGCTCTTTTGTCCATTCGTAACATGGCAGAAGAGGTTGGTCTGCACAAGATCATAGCCCTCATCCAAAGCCTAAATGAATAGAAAACAGCTGCAATAACTCAATGGACAGAACGCATTTTTGAAGACGCTAATCCAGAATCTTGACTAATAACAATATGCAATCTCAAGAACAATTAGAGTTCATCAGCGCTCAACAGCAATCGGCAAACCTACGCCAGTGGCAACGCAATTTAAACTGCAACCTATACCCGGCACAGCGTCAGAATGAGCATAGAGATCACCTGTCGCCATTATCAGCAATAACATTGACGAAGCAATACAACAGCATAACTAGCAATCATCATCTGGATATGCCGAAGCCTAGCGATCAATATCAGCGGCATCAGTATTACAGTTCCGCTCGAGCTCTTTCAGATCCAACCGATACAGACAAACCCTCGCAGAACAGTCACATTGTTTCATCCACCTCGTCTTCAACCGATGCGACCTCTCATTCTCGCACTGCCAGCTTGAGCCAGCAACTTTTGAGCTCAAATCATGCGTCCAATCTTTCACCATCCCTTCCAAGCTATCAAACTCCTGTGATTTCTAGTGTTAATTCGATAGATTTATGCAATCAACATCAGCCCATGAGTCTGATGTTCTGCTCCAACCGCAGCTCAGGAAGTGGTAACAGTAATGGCAGTGGAGGCGTTATCAGTTACACCGGATACCCTATGAGCCCATGCGACACAAACGCAAACTGCGACTTTATGTCCGTTCAACCCAATCAGAGCGACACAACCAAGTTTCTCTCCTCCTCCACTGCCACAACTACCCGACCCGGCCATGAAGTTAGAAGTTTGCATAGTAGTCCACTAGCGTTTTCATCCTCGAGAGACAAACAACGCCCAGACTGCCAAAACAAGAAATTATTATCACGACATAGTATAAACACAGGTAGTTATGCTGCTCTACACGCGCTTGATGCGCTACGAGGTAGCCGTCAAAGTCGTTCGATGATTGGCGTCGATGTAGTTGAGCCGCTCAATTCGTTAGACAATGGCTACCAGAAATACCAAAATGAAGACACTAACTTCGCAACCAAAGAACCATCAGAATATCTCACAAGCCGTAATCTTGAACGGGGCTCGATTACGGGTGCTCAGCTACCAAGGAACCAATTTTCAAACCGACCCGACGGTGGCAGCTCGCCTCCAGCGTTCATTGATAGCTCATTGACAAGCTCAAGCTACTTGCAAAAGACAGTTAAATATGATAGCGGAGATCAGCATGTAAACAGTGAAATCAGCCAGAACTCGTGCGATTCATGCAAATGCAAACAGACATTCTCAAATCCAAGTCCTCATTCGAGTGCTGTAGAGAATGGCTCTAGCGTTGGTCAAATACTGAGTCATCAACGTTTGGCGCTTTCTAATGATTTACCTGCTCACTCGCAGCCCGCCGAATCTCAATTTCGACAGAAAGTTAACGCAGCCCGTCACAATTGTGAGAGTCTGACCGACGAGCTGCCTTCAAGGATACAGAATCATCTTTTTCACCATGTTAAACCACTGAAGAAGCTCAGCATTGAATTGTTGAGGACTTACAAGAGCATCAACGATCAATATTTTTCGTCAAAGAAACAAGTACCATTGACTAGACAAGCTAATTCTACTAACTCGACCTCAACAATGGACTTTAAACATGATTCTCAGACCGACAAACAAATCAAACCTGCAACTTTTCATAACATTGGAATGCCCAACTACAACCGCCGCCAGCAAGAGCCAGTCGAGGATTCGCAAACAAAAAAGGTATTTAATCAATCCAAGCCATCTTATCCCTCACAGAATGGTCAATACAATCTGAGAAGTGAACTCAATCCTCGTAGACCTATTCACAACGAGGGCTATGATGATGAGAATCACGATTATGTGATTCGTCCCCGAGAGATATTCTGTAATCGCTATGAAATCGACTCGCTCATCGGAAAAGGATCTTTCGGCCAAGTTGTTCGAGCATATGATCATGTCGCCCATTGTCCGGTTGCCATCAAGATAATCAAGAATAAGAAGGCTTTCCATGATCAAGCCCATATTGAGGTCAAGTTATTGAAACTCATCCGCCAATACCAGAACGACGAAAATTTCTCTCAACAGGGGAAGGACAATATAGTCAAACTCAAATCACATTTCATGTGGCGCAATCATTTATGTCTCGTGTTCGAGCTGCTCTCATATAACCTGTATGATTTGCTTAAGAATACTCGTTATCACGGGGTGTCACTCCGGTTGACTAGAAAGTTTGCACACCAAATATTGGCAGCTTTACAATACTTATCTAGGCCGGAATTGGGCATTATACACTGTGACCTGAAACCAGAAAACATTCTACTATGCAACCCAAAACGAAGTGCAATCAAGCTAGTAGATTTCGGCTCATCTTGTCAGGTAGGGCATAGAATATATCAGTACATACAGAGTAGATTTTATCGCTCTTTTGAGGTCTTGATTGGAATCCCGTACGATACCGCTATAGATATGTGGAGCCTGGGCTGCATTCTTGTGGAATTGCACACGGGTGAACCATTGTTCAATGGTTGTAATGAAACGGACCAAGTGAACAAAATCGTCGAGACACTAGGAATGCCACCAGCTAGTCTTCTTGAGAGAGGCTACAAGACTGGGAGATTCTTCGTCAAGGTGCCAAGTCCTGGAGGCGGCTCCAACTATGTTCTACGAAAACAAAAGAAATTTCAGGTGCAATATCTGCCACCTGGCACCAGAAAACTTTACCATATTCTAGGTGTTGATTCAGGTGGACCACATGGGAGACGTAGGGGTGAAGAAGGGCATAGCACTGCTGATTACTTACAGTTCTTGAATTTAGTCCTACAGATGCTAGAGTATAATCCAGCTCGCCGAATCAAGCCGGAGCAAGCCCTTAGTCACGCCTTTTTCCATTCTATCCTCCAGTCGCCAACGACCGACGAAAACGGTTTAATGACAATAAGCTCACGTAATGCTTTAAGCTTCGAATATCCTGATGGCCACCAACCACAACCGTCATCAATCCGACTAACTACAGCACAACAACGACGAAATTACTTTCAGAATAGCTATACAAGGCCAACCAATTAATTCATCAGCAACAAGGATCCCGCTCCAACACAGATGAGTATCTTACCCGCAACTTCAATGCATAATTAAGCAACTTTTTAATATATTTAGATTAAGTTGGAATCTTACCAATTGACGATAATGATCCAATCAAATGATGTGAAGATAAAACTGTGATGGAGATTATAGCACGCTAACCATATGAGACATGGGATTCTGGAACTACTATACCGTATAGGCACAATCAATCAACTTTCGCTAGTCCATTCATTCAATCCAGTCGTATGGATATAAATACAAATATTTACAAACTAGTGTGACCAAGTTTCCCTTCAAATAAGAGGCTCATGGGTTGAATGAGACTTACCACTAGCATTCAAACAAGCTCAATCAGTCTGACCTATCTAATGCTCGCAAATCATTTCCCTATCCTCAGCCAATTGACAAAAAATTAGAATTCTAAGTCCAGGTAGAATGTATCTGTTCATGGAGAGGGAAATTGCAACCTGATCTGAAATCGAACCCACAGAACTAATTCAAACAATCACTGCCGCCAAAGCACAACAAGAGGAGCATGTCGATTGAAAATTATAAGCGAGCTTCCCCAGATAAATAAAAACATCCAATCGGAAGTTCTGACGATCCATCACATTGTTAGAATCAAGATTGAAATTGATAGCAAGCCGGTTACTCTTGTGTGCGGGCTCATTTAAGCAATCAATCAGCGGTAGTCTGAATGTCCTAGACTGGTCTTGCCTAATCAAGCATGGATCTCTTAAAACCTAAATAAATACTGTACAGGTTTCGGCCCTAGGTCGCTAAGCGCGCGCATCGGCCCAGCCATCACGCTGCCGCCCGAATGCATTGGAGATTGGGGCGAGGCGATGCAGCATGTATGCTATCGATTCGGGACTCATACGGAGCCTGATCTATTAGCTCTAAGGGGCCGATTTACTATCACCGCATGCCCATAGGTCCAAACTATTCCGAGCTAACTGCTGGCTTGAATCTAGCCGTCGACTAAATGTGCTGATCGTTTCCCCTGATCACTCCCAAGCCCACTGCAGCTCATCGGACCTAATCTGGATTCTATCGCGCGAGCTGTACACCATCATCCCCATCTCAGCTCGGGCCCGTTCAGAAGAGGACGCTTTCCCTGTCTCTCTCTTTCTCTCCCTCTATCTCTCTATCTCTGGTTTCTTGTCCCAGCCAACTATCGGTTGTCCGATCGCTATAGCGCTCAGCTCTCTGAGAAAAGTGAACGCCCCACCAGTGATGAATGCTCTCGCTAAGGGCAGCCGCCCAGGCTAAAAGTCAAGCAAGCAAACCGAGCTCACTAGAATCTGTCGGTGTTTGACAGGAGCTCGATTGGGCTTGGAATTGTAGTGGCCTGAGCGAGGATAGCTTGGCTCGCGGGCGCTAGTTCTAAATTGTTTGCTGGTCGTCAGGATGAGCTAGAGACCTTTTAGGGTCGATCGGCGCCAAGTGTCGCGCCAACATCAGCGCACAATCACAACTCTGTCTCCATTAGTTGATCTAATCGGCTAATAAACCAAACAGTCGTGTTGCCTTCCTACGTATGCTAGTATTTTATATCATCGCTTTGCTGTTACTGGTTGGTCTGATTGTTTTTATTTTCGCTTCATAACTAAACCAGCGCCTGGGTGCTACTATCGCGGCTGCCGGTTCATCGTGGGGCATTCAAGTTTAGCTGACGGTCGCAATGAGCTGCCATCACGAGGACAAGCAGTGATAATGATGTTGGTCCCTGATTTATGCGCCTCAAACTGGCATCACATTCATTGAATGCCGCCACCATCTGAGGGGCTCTCGTGTGAGATAGAGAAGGGGGAAGGAGAGAGGAGAGTTGCACTAAAAGGGGCCCAAATTGAGAGGAAACCTCAGAATGTGGGCCAGCCCGAGTTGGTTGGTTCTATTTAGGTTCCAGTTTTCTAACTCCCGGTTCCGCCCTCTCAAAGTGATTGATTCGATTTGCGAGTACACCAACTGAATGGGCCCGAGCTGCGAGCTAGCCAGGAGAGGAAGGGAGGTTGCATGTTATAAAAGGACGCGGGCGTCAGTGCCCCCATTGGCCGAGTTTAGCAATCCAAACGCCGGCCAAGTGAGCTGATCCAAGCGTCAATGGCCACCAAGGAATGCGATGGTGGCCAGATTAGACATGGCGAGCGGAAATAGTCGCCTTAGTTTGAGCCACTGGGCCATCGGTCGATTCCAATATCGCACCGGCTCCAGTATGATCATGCCAACAAGGGGTCTTGTGTCCGAATACGCACCCTCCCATGAGACAAGCTAAGCTATCACCCCTCAATGGTTCCAATTCCGGCAGCTGATTGACTTTTGGCCGCTGCCAGTCTTGGTAAATAGGGCCAGTTGATCGATACGCTTACCTGGCAAACGCATCTGGAGACTAGTTCCAATCAGTGTACCAGAAAGTTGACCTCTCGATTCGTAAGCGTAAGTTTGGCCAATTGAAGGGTGGATTTTGTGTAACAGCAACACTGGCACTCGGCCGAGCTCGAGAACTCGTACGATCCAAAGAGCAGAAGCGAGGAGTGCAAGATTCTCCATTCCGTGTTTAAACCTTCAACTCTTGGATGAGAAAACTCCTACGCTAACCCACAATCAGCTCGTCGCAAATTAAACATCTACTAGCCTTGATCTAAGCCATGAAGTAGCCAAATGTGCTCGATCCAACGAAAACTGAGGTCACGGAATTCTTATGGTCACTCTCGCTCCTACATAATTGTAGTTCTCGCTTGCTCTTGAGAGCTGTCGAATCCGAAAATCGCAGTTTACTTGCAACTTAGGCGACAATTAGCTTAGTTGGCGGCAATTCCAGACTCGGTCCTCCAGGTATGCAATCTGCGTGACCTGTTTGTGCCGCTCTCGCTGGCCGGTTGCCATCCCCATAACTCGTTTTGGTTCCCCCTTTTTGAGCTATGTTCCTCAAATTCTCGGCTTCGCTAATCGCCGAATGAATTTCATTGCTTCTCCCATTCTATCCCTCTGCTGGTCCATGCATCACCATTATCGCAACCCGCCAATACAGGTAAACGCAAACCACGTCTGCAGCCGTTGGATTCGCGCGCCAAACTGGCAAAGAGGGCCCTCGTGCGTGCACTTCATCTCAACACGCGAGCCAACGGCCAAGCTCGAATGAGAGTGATTGGCGTCCAATGGTTGCCCTGATTCTCTCGCCCGTGTGCAGCCAGCTTTGTTATTGTGGGTGGGAGGGGTTGAGTTTTGGAGTTGAGAAAATGTGTTGCAGTAGCCGGGATTCAAACTGGCCAAAGGGCACCAATCCAGTTAAATCTCCATCCTCAATGGAGGTTTAACCTCTGGTAACGAGGAAGAACAAATTTTCAAATATAGAGCGAACTTCCCTTGCTCTAATCTTGTCTCGCTAGGCTTTTATCTACTTTGGTTGGCGTAACTGAGACGCCAGAATTCATGTTCGTAGAAAGCGATAGTTTGACACATATTGAATATTAGCCTCTGACCTTATCACGCAGCCACCAGTTGGCTAGGCAAACACATCCAGCGCAAAATTGATGACAATCGGCTGACTAACGAGCTTTTGTGGTCATTGTAGCAAGAGGTGAGGACATTAACAATGGATTGATCTGACGCCACCATTGTTGTTGGCCCGAGTCTTGTAGCTGGCTTCGAAGCAAGTACAATGCTAGCAGACGGTTGGTAGCACTAGGTGAGCGCCACTGTGGGGAGATTTGTGAGAATAATATCGCCGTGGCGCTGTCATCAAGTTCACCATTTGGAAACAACCTGCTCAGAGAAAAGTCTGGAACTAAATAACTCCGGCCAACTGGGAGCATCGCGGTTCAATGCTCGCAAGATCTAACCAAGGAGGCCAACTCCAACAAGGCGGCTCTCCGATGAGCTTGCCCTTTGTGAATCAGCCTCTTGCAAGCTGCCGACCGCCAAGATTGGACTTGACTTGCTTTGCATATTAGGTCTTGCGGTGCCAACTTGCTGGCGACCAGTGAAAATCGCAGGGAAAACATCACAAACTTTGCACGTTCAGCTACACAAAGAGCCTCTTGGACGGAACATTTATTGAATGGTCGTGGCAAGAAGTGTCGACTTTGGTTAAATTCTCGATTTTGCTCGCGCTAGTTTGAGCTCTGCCCCCCCCCCCCGAAGGGTTCTGCTGCCTAGAGACACTTAGTAACGTCTACAAAATGCCTGAATTGATGGTAATTGTGTCTGAGGACTAGCGTATACGACGGCCAACGCCTATTTCGTTAGCCATAAGCCTACTCTATTTGAACAACACCAGGAGGCTTCATTAGACTAAATAGTGCTAACAATTGCCTGCTACTTTGTGCCAACCCGCGAAAGTCCAATTTTAAACCCTCCACCACTTCACGCAATTCCAATAGATAAAAAGGACCTGGAATTGGGGGGGGGGGCCGTTTTTCGTGTGATGAATCTAGGAGGAGCACGACTTGATTATGCAGCCGAATGAGGGAAACATGCAGAGTTATCAAGTACGCAAACCTGAGAGGATTGGCTTGACTGGGTGGACGGAGTGCCAAGTAAGCACAAACTTATTCCGACACCCTGAAAGCCTCCTCCCCCTCTCTTGGGTTTCTTCCAGCCAGAATCTTGGCTTGGCGAATTTAGTCACCACTGTTGGCGGACAGCGGTCTGTCAGGAGGAGAGAGAGAGAGTATCTAAATCTGGACAAAGGCATTTCGCAACGTCGGCAGAAGGAAAGGTGGGAGCTTTGCAAGTTGGCAGCTCATTCTAGTGTTTATGTAGAGGGGCGGCCAGGATGGTTTAATGGAAGTTTGGATGCTGTCAGTGCCATAGGTGGGCGGCCAGTGAGCGGCAACCTTCCAGACGACCACGATGAGATCTACATTGACTTGGGCAGCTACTTTTGTTTTTGCAAAACCGGCCAGTGGGAGGTCCGCCACTGGGACCAGAGTAGAGTCATGGGTGGCGTCTGTTTAGATCGGCCAACCTGGAGGCTTTAGCCGTTCATTCGGAAACTGGATTGAACTAATGGCTTGATATTCAATATAAGCTCCTTATATGCTCGCTCGATTAGCGCAATGTCCCTCTAACTTGTGCTCGCTCGTCGTCGGATACTTTTGTTCGGGCCAAACTATTCTAGTTTGGCCTGATTTGCTGCTCAAAGAGACAAGACGGACTAGCCCAAATTAAGAGTGTACCAGCTGGACCAGATAAACGGCCGGTAGCACGAGCTTTTCGTTGGTCCCCAAATGGGCTTGAAATTTGAGTGTCAGTTGAGCGGCTCAATTGACCTGGTTGGTCGGCTTGCTGGCTGGAGGAGACAAGCTGAGCGGCTCCAAGGGGCCAAATGATGGTCGTTTAAATCCACTATCCTCTCCATCATCCAGCCAACTAAATAGATATCCAACCAAATAGCGGATTGATCGGCCAGAGGCCTGATTGGCTGCGTGCATATTATTATGGCTTGCGGTTTGCGCCATTGGCTTCTATTAGTCCGACGCCGATTCATTATGCAAGCGAGCATTTGAGGTCCTTGAGCAAAACTTTAAGCGAGCGTCCTCGTTCCCTCTGGGCCTCTGGTGGCAGGCGCCGGAACTCAGGCGCTAGGGCTCCCTGGTGTGACTGTACGTGCTTTACGTGCATTATTTCGCGTAGACCGAAAGCAAGTTCAGCGGATAGACTAGCTAGCTGGACAGCAAAAGCGGGCGAGCCAGCGCAAACTGGCGACTTTGAAAGCAACAATAAACGGCGGCCTTGGGGAAGCGAAAAATCACGAACTCTGGAGCCTTCACTCTGGGCCGGGAGGAAGCAAAACGAGCGCTACCACCAGAGGCAGCCTGATTGGACTGCAACCAAAGGAGAGGGGCCGAATTATGGAAATTGTATATGAGAGATGGTGCCAATCCGATTGGTTTACGAGTGCTCACGTTTCTGTGGTGGTGGTGGTGGTGGCATTGCCGCTGGTTGCCCCGTGGGAAGTCGTTTGCACTTGTGCAAACAAGCGACCTGTCCAACCGGCGCCCTCAAGGCTCCATCATGGCAGGCAAGCCTGCCCTTTGGAGGGGTTCGCTGCCCGACTTGCTGGGCGGCGGCCCCCTAATGGTTGGGCTGCGCGCTCTTGCGGCAGAGTGGAGATTGGGGAGGAAATGAGCGGGGGGTCAAAAGGCGATGAAGTTGGAGGGCCAAAGGTGAGAGGAGGAGGAAGGGAGAGAGAAAGAGAGGAGGGAGCAAATTATGGCAGCGAGCGGGGCGCTTTTGCTCGCCGGGTGGTGCGCGCGAGTCCGGAAACGCTCGGCGGCAAAGGCGGTGCCCATTTGGATCACCCGCTGATTGGAGGCCGCATAATGGCCCTTCAGGCCGAGCGCGCACGCTATGCGGGGAGCGTAGAGCAGATGTAGGTTTGCCACGAGCCCGCCAAGTGGCCCACCTGATCAGGTGAGCCGAGTTCAAGCTGATTAATGTTCCAATCCGAACGATCTAAGACGCTTTCCTCGTTTCGAGCGCAAGTCTCAGGCCGCAAATCAGGGGCTTGGCGCAAATTGATCGCTCAATGGAGGCTGACAGGCCTAGAACTGTTGCTCGCCTAGCTCGCACGACCTTGAATTGGGCGCAAACTTTCGGCCTTCCAAAGGGGAAAGTCTCAGCGCGCCAATTCCATGACAACGCCAGCAGCGGCGACGGCAACAGCAACAGCAACAGCAACAGCAACAGCAACA
>Ga0268249_1000308_pt1 | contig 27984 bp, 8 predicted proteins | sample AgamicAtPe_FD_200257 | JGI IMG/M metagenome (GOLD analysis project Ga0268249, IMG submission 200257) | Agave microbial communities from Guanajuato, Mexico - At.P.e (v2) (version 3) | ecosystem: Host-associated > Plants > Phyllosphere > Phylloplane/Leaf | place: Guanajuato, Mexico | collected... | reverse complement strand
ATTCTCTAAACCAAGCGCAACTCAACAATCTCATGGGCTCGCTTGCTTGTCCCACTGAATTGGGGGCCAGCTCAGGTGAAGGCGATGAGCCCTCGGCGACGCCGCCGCCGCCGCCGCCGCCGCCACCGCCACCAAGCTCGGCCGGGGCGAACAACTCTGGCAGCCTCAATTGCCAGTGGCCGAATTGCGGCCAAACCTTTGCGGCAAACTCTCTCAATCAATTCATTGGACATCTCATAACTAGGCACAATTCACTCACCAATAATTCAAGTAGCGCTCAACAGCTAGCGGCAAATTTGGACAAACAAAAAGGTAGCATTAGCATCAAGAATTTGATCGTTGGCCACGAGAGCAGAAATTTAATTGAAACTTTTAACCCTCAAATACTAGCTGATAAAGATACAATTGAACAGTTGAATTTCGTTCAACAATTAGAAGCCAAATACAAGAGAGAGAAGTTGAAACTAATCTCAATGCTCTTGCACCTGAACACCATTGACACGTTAATTGGTGGGCCAGGTAGGCGGAGAAGTGGTGGATTCGAATTAGATAATTCAATGATTGAAAAACAAAACGATGGAGCGAGAAAGGCGGACACGAACAATTGTTGGTGCCATTTGGTCGAGGAAGCGACAAAGATGGGCCACCAAACAAATGGGAAAAATGGGCTGAACAAGCCGGACAGAGCAAACAATCTGACGCCCGAGCGCAAGCTAATGAGCTCCTTGCAATTTGGCCGAGAGCAAACAGCGAAAGCTAGCTCGGGCGGCGCCCCTGGCTCAAGGTCAGCGACGGCCACTCCAACCGCAAACCAAGCGCATTCGCAAACAACAAGAGTCTCGCCCATAAGCAAGAGGCTCCCCCTGTTTGCGCACCAAATGAACCAGGAGGAATTGAACCTGCTCAATAAGCTCATGAGGCAGGAATTCGACGCAATGCAACGCCAACAGTTGCAACCATCATTCCCTTTCACCACCTACAATCACCTCCAGGCAAAAAGCTTAGCCTGCCGCCAAGCTCCAACCGCCGCCGCCTCGTTGACTAAAACTCAGCCCGAATTGAGGACGAGCCATTCGTTCACCTTCGGCCATAGTGGCCCACAGCTTGTCCTTCCGCACTTGGGCGCCAGCCCGATGCCAGTGAAAACTCTTTCACGAGCGCACCTGTTTGAGGGCTCTCAGCTCGAGCCTAGTGCCGATTTGCCCCCCGATAGGCTTCGCATTTTGAATTATGAGCCTACAGATTCATCATCAAGCGCCAATCAGCGCTCGACCGAAAGCTTGGCCAAGCGAATTAAGCTCGATTGGAACGCGAGACAGCAGATCTCTTGCGGCGAACTAAGCGCCATTGATCTATCAGTGTCGCCTACAAACGAGCCACAATATCCAATTTCGGATCAGGCTAATGCAAAGGAGTTGCGGACTTTCGATTTGGGTTCAAGCTCAAACTTGCGTAGCAATCGCTCGCCATCCTTCCAACCAAAACTGTTCGGACTCCATGCGCCTCTAATGCAAGTCAACTATCCCAAGCCTGGCGACTTCTCAAGCTCTTTCTACGACCCAGTAAGACTAAATCATTTGCCACAAACTCTCGCCAACTCATACTCTGTCTCTTGTGGAGCTCAGCTGGCTAGTTCCAGGCTGGACACAAGCCCTAGTGCGAGCAATGGAGATTCAGTTGCTGGAGTTGCCCATGGCGATGTAGTCTTGCCAAGTGCTCAGTCTTTGCCTGGCCAAAGCTCGCCGATGGGCGGCTGCGTCCAGACAGCCAGCTCAACCAAGAGAAGTCGCTCACTTGACGAGTTGGACTCATCCTCAAGCTCCATGTCTTCAACCAGTTCGCTTGATCATGAGCTCACACCCTCAAGCCTGCTTACAGGCTTCTCGATCAGCCCATTCATGGACCATTGTGTTGATAAATCGGCCAGATTGGCGAGACAAAGCTCAGCACCAGTTGGCACCACATTCAAGGGGTTACAAGCACCATCGAATGGCTGCATAAGCACCAATTCAGTAAACCAGTCCAAGAGCCAAGCAAACCGTTCGCCACCCTTCCATAAACGCTACAGTTCGCGTGTTCTCGAACGCACCAACTTGGACATATCTGAGGAAATAGAAAGGAATCGATGCTACTACAAAACTGCTGATGTCAGGCCGCCTTTCACTTATGCCTCCTTGATCAGACAAGCGATCTTAGAGTCAGCCAGCAGCCAGTTGACTCTGAACGAAATTTACAATTGGTTTCAGGAGACTTTCTGCTACTTCAGACACAACGCGCCGACATGGAAGAATGCAGTACGTCACAACCTAAGCTTGCACAAATGTTTTGCACGGATAGAGAATATCAAGGGTGCAGTTTGGACAATTAGGGACGATGACAACGAATACAACCAACGTCAGGTGGCCCAGGCGGACAAGAGATAACCAAGTGCATGACTTTGGTTGCTCTTACAAACCAGTGCACCTACCCACACACGTTGCTCGAGAAGAGGAGTTCGCGCGCTATGTGTGGCTGCAGATGTAGCCGCCTCGACTGGCGCGCAGCGCGCCAACGGCTTTGAAGCACCCGGTTTAACGGATTTTTGGCCAAACCAGCCAAGCGACGCTAGAGATACTTTCGCATGGGCCACTAGAACCCAAAACAGATCCCTTATTTAATAACAACATGGCATGTATAATTTATTATAAAAATCTAGACTATGATCAACTGCCCACCTCTAGAAAGAGACTTTGCTTGTCCGCCTCGAACTCTACCAACACTTCACAACCCGAAGAATATCGCACAAATGAGCCAACTAGAAAAGTTTCGAACTACAAGGAGAAGTCATTTGAGAGTAGCAATCAATGTTACAACTTCTCTCCAGCTGGCCAAAACAGTAGCTTCGGGACCTACGAAAGCTCTGTCAGCAGCGAAAACTCTCAAGGCTCCGGTCAATCTTCGCCATACTTCTCATCCTACAGAGGTGTTGACTCATTCAGTCCACCTAGACCACGAGTTTACGAGAAGCCCAATCCAAAACTGTTACTTGATACATTGAAAAAGTATTTTCACTTCAACTCCTTCAGGAAAAATCAACTTGAGGCAGTTAATGCCACTTGTCTTGGCCTTGATACTCTTATTCTGATGCCTACAGGTGGTGGTAAATCAATTTGTTATCAGCTGCCCGCAATACTAACAGAGGGTGTCTCAATTGTAGTATCCCCACTAAAATCTCTCATAGACGACCAAGTGGAAAGATTACGCAGTTTGAGGATTAAGACTTCAGCTCTGTCTGGCGAAACATCCTCGGATGATGCCAATGAGATTTTCTACGATTTAAAGGCTCAAGAGCCCAAGCACAAGTTACTCTATGTCACCCCGGAGAAGATAAACTGCAGTAATGCTCTCATGAGTTTATTCAGTAGTTTGCACTCTCGTAGTCTATTAGCTAGATTTGTTATTGATGAGGCCCATTGCGTGAGCATGTGGGGATCAGACTTCAGGCCTGACTACAGGAAGTTAGGAAAACTACGCGACCTCTTTCCTGGTGTCCCCATAATGGCTTTGACCGCCACTGCTCCCCCCAAAGTAAGAACAGACATTTTCAATCAGCTCAAGATGAACAAGGAAACCGGCCAGACATTCATACAAAGCTTCAATAGACCAAATCTAAAATTCGAGGTCAGATTCAAAAGCAAGGGTTGTATAGCCGATATTTGTAATTTGATCAGGAAAAATTTCCCGAAACAGTGTGGTATCATATACTGCTTGTCTCGAAATGAATGCGAAACTGTTGCAGAAAAATTGAGAGATCAAGGAATCACAAGCGCACCATATCATGCTGGATTGTCAGACACTCAAAGGAAGAAAGTTTTCCAAGCTTGGTCGACGGGTGTCTTCCAGGTTGTCTGCGCTACAATTGCGTTTGGCATGGGTATCGACAAGTCAGATGTGCGATTTGTGATCCATTACTCTGTACCCAAATCTGTAGAGGGCTATTACCAAGAGGCAGGTCGAGCGGGAAGAGACGGTGAGTTCGCCTCATGTATACTATACTTTTCCAAATCTGACTTATATCGTATGAAGAGCATGCTATCGAAGGGATTTGGACGAACTGCCGAGGATAGAGAGCGTGATCGAGCCAACTTAGAACACATCATCTCTTACGTCGAGAACAAAAACGAGTGCCGCAGAGCCATCTTACTGCGTTACTTGGGTGAACAATTCAATAGAAATGATTGTATAAGCCAAATTGGTACAGCCTGTGATAATTGTTTAGCTCATAGAAGTAATTCTAGCCCATTCCCAACCACCATCATTGACTAATCCCGCCAAGGAAACGATAATACTACACATTTTGTCCATATCATGAATAAATTGACGAACGCCTGCAGCCTCGTCCCCCACACCATCCTAAGTTGTCCAATCGACTCTAACAGACGCAACTTTTCAATCGCCATCTCTGAACTTCCTTCGTCGGCCGGTCATCGGCAGAAATGCCTGGTTGGATACTACCGACAGTCGATTCTGCTGGTAAGCCTGTCTTGAAGCTGATAGCTCCGCATTGGTCGCCTCCTTCAACTCTCCCGAACTGGTGGGGGCTCGGCTAGTTCTCGCGAGCTCTCGTGTAACCTATGTCGGTTGGATTATATCTGTTCCTGGCATCTCGAATCGCAGTGAACAATCCCTTTATGTTATAGGGGTCTTTCGATGCCAATTTCAGAGTTACTGTCCCTGAATGGGATCGAGGCGAATTTGCGCAGGTACAGCTTTGGTTGAGAGAAGGTACCATAGTTTTGCGAGTATTTGAGCTAAGTGTTAGAGGGCCTAGAGCTTACACAGAATCCTCAGACGCAATGGTACGAGTTTCGCTATAAATCCTCACAACTACCAATTCGCGTGATTAAGAGCATCTTCTTCACAGGTCAGCCACTGTGCTCTAGATCCGCGGGTAATAAAGCAGCGTCATTTAGGCGAGGCCCTGGTTTATCAACAGAGGCCGCGTAGCAGCCTCTCTCTCAAACTCTATCAATGACCATTTTAGCGAGAACTGCACTAATATCCGCCCCTTATTCATTTTCGACTCCAGAGGACGCTTAGAACCTCTGCATAAACTAGGATTATCTTATTATCTGACGAGAATTGCCAACCTGACCAACATGTTTGAAGCGACGAGCGCTAAATGGCCAAACTGTCAAAGTAGCCATCGAGGGCTCCTTGTGCGACTGTGACTGATTGACAACAGTTCGAGAAGAACTTATCCTAGCAGCAAAAACACGCCTACAATTAGATCGTAGGTCAGATATCTAGAGCTGCGAGTCGAAAGAGTCTGATCGAGATGAAGTTCCAATTGTTCGCAATCGTTTCTCTGCTGCTGGTGGCAATAGATTTCGTAGAGGCCGGAAAAGAACGTTGAGGATATAGCGGGGGTATCGCAATGGACCCCAGTGCTGTCGCGATAGGCGTCAAGTCCCCAGCATATTAGGCTTGGGATCAGAGCCTCCTGGTTCAGCCAGGACACTAGGAGTGCTATAGCAGAGTATCCTTCATGGGTGTGGAAAGGATTTTCTCCCGCTCTAAGGTCGCAAATCGTCACCATGCGCAAGAATTGAGACGATCATTGAAGATCGTCGAAGCTTCTTCGACCATCACCCATACCTGTTCGATGTCTAATGGCACCAAAGCGTGGGCAATCACCAAACAGAGTCCAAGTTCATCGGCTCGGTTCACCACTCGACTCGGACCGGACGGCTGCTCGACGGCAACTCGTCGCACGATCATCTCACTTTTCAACCACAGTTTGATAAATCATTTATCCTGCTAGCAATCGTTGTCGAGTATTACATCTGGAGTTGGGATGTTGTGGCCGGAGTTTACGAGCTTGCTCGCAATCTGAATTATTTCAAGTTTGTGAGTGCTCAACTTACAAAGTCTAAAAACCGAGAAAGAACAAAACGATGTGCTGCGTCACCTTCTGCCTGCCCCCATAATCAAGTTTCACTGTCACAGAGAGAGGCACAATTTATCTGCTCTTGGCTTCTCGAGCTGACGTCAGCCAATCAAGGATATGCATCCGGTTGAACGGAAGTGTGCAGAGGTTGAGAGACTCAAGGATAAATGAGGAGTACTATTGTGGTGCGAGACACAGATACGTAACATATTTTCATGACTATCTAAGTGCGTTTTTAAATCACGTTTTCCGCTATATCTCTCGAGTAAACTAGAGTGGTCACGCTGTCGGCTTCGCAAGATATCTGGTAGAGGCTCGAGGGTTCTAGCTTCTCAGATGTCCTTTTCGAGCTAATCAGTCTTATGTTCAGCTCAATACTGTACGGGTTGTTGTTCAAAATTACCGTGACTAGAGTCTTTCTGTTTGGAAGCGAGAATGTAACTGTCTCATAATGGTAATCATAGGCGGCGTTCACCATGACAGTCTTTAGTTTTATAGAGCCGGGCGGTATGTAGCGAGAGAATTGTCCAAGCACATAATACATGGGGCTCTTGTGATAAGCATCACGAGCTTTGTCTACAATTATGGGACTATCGAGCCTTCCGCCGAGCCAGCCCGGTCCACCCTTTGTGTCAAGAGCCATGTTCCAGTCGACCCAGCCGGCAGCCACGTTTTGTAAGCTTCGTATAATGTCTAATGCATAATGAATGCCCCTATGCCAGTTTCCAACGAGAGCCTTCTCCATGAAAGGCAGGTGAGCTGAGCAAAGCTCAGTCGGTAAAACAAAAAAGTTTGTGTCATTCAGCTTATGTTTGAGGTAAATTTGTTTCATGAGTGAATATTGCTCGTCTATATAACCGTGAACCGAGATTCCATCAACATACTGTCTAACTCCGGGCATAGAGAGCACAGGGTCAGTATAATTCATCAGAAACTTTCTATTGTCGTCATGAACAATCAATTTGATATGACTCAACCGTTTATCGCCTTTGATTGTGGGCCCCAAGTACTTGGTTATGTAATGGCCGTATGATTCCATAGGAAAAATCATCGTGTTGAAATCAATGAACGGTTGTTGGGCAAAAATAGGCTCATTCATCACGGTCAAGGCCCAAAATTGAAGTCCGTTATCTTGATAAGCTAAAATAAACTTCTTCTTCAGCTCTGCTAAGGCTTTGAAGTATAGCTCGTCCTTGGGATCTTGAAGAGGACCTATTGAACCCTTTAGATAGCCCTTATTGAAGTGTCCATTCGTCTTCATCCAGACCGGAGGGCTCCACATTGAGGCAAACAATTTCATCTGTCTATTCTCGATTCTATATGTGTCCTGAATGAACTTGAGTATCGGAATCTTATTCATAATGTCTTCTTCTCTCAGTTTAAATCGGTCCAATGAGATGTCGTCACTATCGTGTACACTCAGATCATCATTTGTGTAAAATCGTGAGGAGAAATCACTTCCCCCGATCGTTATTCTTAACATGTTGAACATCAGGCCCTCAAATCCAAAGTAGTCATCCAATAGTTGCCTGGTGCCATTCATAGTGAGACTGAGTATGTTGCTTATGCTCGAATCTGACATCGCTCCGCCCCAACCAATGATTTCCTGCTCTTCTTCAGCAAGAAACACATGAAGTTGAGTTTTAAATCTGCAGGGGCTTTCCAGTCGAGATTTTCTTGAAGCTTGACAATCGATGCGCTTCAGGGCAGTCTTTCGGGTCTCCAATCGTGCACCGGCCTTTGAGGTGGTCACCACAGTTGCGAAATGAGACTCGGGTGGATGGAAGTCGAGAGAGCCTAAGGATCTGCATGACTCAATCTTGCTGGATTCGCACTTTATACTCGAATTGAGGTCGTGAATTCGCTGATTACATCCGTCAACTAAACCAACTAGAAACCTACTTGACCTACCGCCGCTTGAGTATGTCCTATAAGTGCCGATGGGCGATTCAACTTGCGAGCCCGATGGATAATTGAAGGCTGAATTCGTAGACTTGCTGGATGGATTTCTCACGTAAAGGTAGCCGAGCAATGAAGCAATTGCTATAGCTTCAAGAATACAAAGGGCGGGTAGGTATTTTCGAAGCATAATGGAGCCTCCTCTTATGATCACCCTATGAATTTTCGAGGTGGCTTGTCCGCCCCTTTTCAAATAGTTGCTATTCTGACATCCTAAGACTGACGTAGGAAGATTTGTTTTCACCTTGGGATGGACTGGTTTTGGTATAGCAGAAAAGAGCCACCCCCACTAAAGTTCAACGTGTTAAACTGTAACTAGATTGAACAAGTGCAAATCAGTAGTTCATTGTACAGTGGTGCAGATATGGAGGTCTTATGAGCGGACGCAATCACTACTTATATGAACTCGGTCCTACTCTCTAAAGTAAGCTTATACGAGATAAATATGGGTTCGGCTTACTTGCGGCAAACGTTTTGTTGCCAAAACATGGTGAGCCGCTGGCTATGTTATTATTTAAGAGACAAAAATCAGTATGCGTCGTTAGGTCTCTTGTTTCGACGCTCTGGCTAGTAATGCACCTACTCTGCTCCAGTTCGGACAAATTTATCGACGATAGTTAATTCAATCATGCCCACAGATCCGTGCGTCCATCATAGTTGATGGAATTCTGTAATTTGGTTGTAGCTCACTTATCATGCGCCAACCATCGATTCCTCGCCAACCAGCGAGGAGATGAATCGCATCGCGGGCTGCCAGCTCGAGATCATCAGCTTCCTGTCAAGAAGCGATCAGCTTGATAATGGAGCGCTCTCGGAAAGATTTAACCAGTCGAATGAAAAACCCAACTAGACTCTGCTAATCTCAGGATGGCTGCATTATTGCACACCGTAGCTACAAGTCAGTAGTCTTAATTTCATTTATTTGGTTTTTAAACAAATAGACGACGAGTGAATGTAGTGTAGTCGTAGGCATTGGGTACGCCCTCATAAGGATCCATACGTGACGCACAGTATTGCGCTACGTCCCTCCTCAAGTTTGAGAATAACTCGTCGGTTGTAACATAGGGTCGATCGCCGTTCAGAGTGATTGCTCTGAAAGCTTGCTCGATATCCTCAGTCGATTGAACGTTTTCTGTCTCACGTGAAATTAAAAAGGCCATATACTCTTGTAGAGATACCTGTCCGTCGCGGTTAGGGTCCACTGAGTTTAAGATTGCCTCAAACTCAGGATCCGGTTGATTCTCTTCAACCATTGGGAGATCGTAACCTAAAGCTCGCAGACAATTCTTGAACTCGCTATGATTCAGACGGCCAGAGTTGTCTTTGTCAAAGTACTTAAACATAATCGAAAATTCTCGGAGAGCATCCTCGGAAACTCCCGACTGATTCTTGGCTTGGATTTGCTGTTCCAAGTTGTGTTGCATACGCAAACCTAATTGTTCAAGTTGATCCCATTGCTGAGCCAATGACGTTGTCGAGTGTTCAGTATACCTGTTGTCCAAAATCAGTTGCGTTTCTTGTAGCTTGCCGAGCTCTTCGATCGTCTTCAGATCGTCGCGTCGGGATCGAACCTCATTCATCTTCTTTATATTCGCCTCCAATTGATCCTCAAGAGACACATTCTCCGATTGGGCACCAGAGAGTAGCCACATCCTTGTCTCTTTAATCCACTCATGAAGTGAATTAGCCTTTTTGGCATACTGTTTTCGAAGCCAGTCGTTCTCTTCTTGGCGTTTAGCTTCTTTAATAAGTTCAATGTCACGATTCTTGACTATCTCCTTCAATCTGGACCAAGTGTCCTCCAGAGCGCTCATTGTGAACCATGTATATGGGTTGTCGCCAACGTTGAAGGCTTTGATCCTCCTATCCAGTTCGGCTAAGTAATCGAAATCTTCCTGCGCCGATGCTAACGACTCTTGAAATTGCGTGTGAGCCTCACGCAATGCACGAGCTTCCTCGATGGAATTGCATCGAACCGGATCCGTTAGATCCTCCTCGGCATTCTCAAACCAACTGTTGAATGCTGATGCACGTTTTGCGAAAGTGAGAAAGTGCTCCTCTATTTGCTTGAATTGATCTTGCATGCGATTCAAACTTGCTTTTCTTGCCTCGGATGCGCCTCTTAGGTCATTCCAGCGTTTCATCACCTCATCATACCTCTGTGCAACAGCATCTGATTTCATTGGGGCTGATTGATCTTTCAACTCGGTAATGCTTGCGATACCCTCTTGCTCGAATGCATCGAGACATGCGTCGAAACGCTCTTGCTTGCCTAATAGTGTTTTGACCGACAGTAGGTCGCGCCCGAAATCATCCGATTTCAATTCTAAAGCTTTGTCATTGATCCAACTATCAACAACATCTGCTCTCCACATGAACTGTAATGTGTTATAGATTTCAGTTAAGCTTGCTTTTCGGCGCTTATTTTTCTCCTGTAAGTCGCTTGACCGATCCCTCAATAGGCCTAACCTGTCTTGAATGCCATCTTTGTGGTGATTACCCTTTTCTATCAATTTTTTGCCTTCACAGGTGAGATCTTCGACACGATCTCGATGGCTCATAAATTCGGCCTCTAGCACATCATGTTTTTTCAACAAACCTTGGACTGCAGACATGGTGTCACCGGAGTCTGGCGCAGATAATAGTTGTTGCTTTTCACGAATCCAAGCTTCCTCCTCGTCTATTCTGGATAGAAATTCCTGATATTCTTGCGACTCTGCGAGTTTCTTGTTACGTGAAGCACTCATGTTTTGTAGTTCGAGCCAATTCTGCTCCAGGTTCTGCAAACGCTGTTCAATTTCAGGTGCACCGACGCTAGATTCAACCATAAGCTTTTGACCTGCATCCTGTACGGACTTGATGGCCGAGTTGTGAGCTGTGAGATCGGCTTCGAGCCTCTTATGCTTCTTTCTCAAGTTTTGCACTCCAGCTAAATCCCTTCCATAATCGTCCGAGGATACTAATAATTTTTTCTCCTTGATCCAAGACTCTTCATCCACCATATCTCTAAAGAATTGATGCAGAGTGCTGGCTTCATTCAGTTTATTCCGCCTGTACGTCGCCAAGTTGGCAAGACGTTCATAACGCTCATTTATGGATTGACGTTTACCTTGAACTGAGTCTGAGTCGAATTGGCCACTTTGTATCAAAGAGCCGGCCAAGGCGTTCATATCTTTGATGCGGTCCTCATGCGCTTTGATATCAGCCTCTATTAGCTGGTGTTGCTTAATGAGATGCTGAACTGTCGCTAAATCCTTACCGGTGTCTTCTGGTTTGAGAAGACTCTCTACCTCTCCGAGCCAGAAATCAATATCCTTCACCGCAGCATTGTACGATCTCAGTTGGCTTGCTTCCTTCAAAACGAAAGATTTTTCGCTAGTTACTGTGGTCAAGTTCTGGTACTGCTTATCAATTGTATTGAGACGTTCCAAAACTGCGTTCTCGGTTTCGCCACACTGTTTGCTCTCAATCAACTTGCGCCCTGATTCTAAAACGGCTTTTATACGCTCTTCGTTAGCTTTAAGCTCGGCCTCCAGAGCTTGGTGTTTTTGATTCTTGGCTTGGATATTAGTAGCATCTCTGACAGAGGATCCCAGGGCTGTAGCTTGTTTTTCTTGAATCCAACTCTCAACTTCATCAGCATCTCTTGAGAACTGTTGTAGTGTCTGTGATTCGTTTAGTTTCGACCGTTTCTCGATCATTGCGTCTTTAAGACGAGCCCATCTATCCAAAACTTGCGCGCATTTCGTGCGTATTTCAGGTTCAGCATAATGGCCGCTCGCTATGAGACTATCAGCATTGGAGGTGAGGTTGTTAATCTTGTTCTCTTGAGCTGCCAGCGCTTTATCGAAATCCTCGTGCTTCTTCAACAATCCTTCAACGCTATCTGGACTGGTCTCCTCTGAACTCTGGTTTATAAAAGCCTCACGATTGGCCATCCAGCTTTCTGCCTGCTCACAGTCTCTATAGTACAGCGCTAGAGCAAGATTCTGCTCGAGCAACTCTTTTCTCGCCATCCAGGCATCTCTAAGGTCTTGCTTTGCCTTTTCAAGTTCATCAAGTTTTTCCTTGATTAGAGGGCTAGCATAGTGCTGAGAATCGATAAAATGCTTACCAAAAGCCTCCAGCTTTTGAAGTTTAGGCAGCCGAACATCTATCTCTGCACGCACCTCCCGATGTCTATCGATGAGAGCTTCCGCTCCGGTTACATCCGGTGCTGTTTCATTTGATCTGACCTGAGCGATAGTAGAATCGATCCATGACTTCATGTCTCTCTGATCAGACAGTAGCCGCTGTAAATTGTGAGAGTCAATCAACTTGGCTTTGCGAGCGTTTGCTTTGTCCACGATCTTCTCCCATTCGCGATTGATCTCATCCTGTTTCGCAAATAAAGCATCAGCTGACCTGGGGTCGTTTTGGCGCAATTTTTCGGCAGTCTCGTTAAGTTGCTTGATACGCTCATTGAGGGCGAAGAGATCGCTCTCTAAGCCCTCATGTTTACGTTGAAGTGCCAGAACAGAGCGAAGATCATTTCCATAATCTTCACTGTTCAGCATGTTGTCCTTTTCAGCAATCCAATCCCTCGTATCTTCTGCTTCGCGCTGAAAACGTTGAACTTCATGAGCTGAGCCTAATTGGTCGCGGCGCTTCTGGGCTACCATCTCGAGATTGTTCCATTTCTGGTTGAGACTGTGCATTTGCTGAACAATTTTGTTGGCGGCATCAGCTTGACCGATTGATTTCAAGTGCTCGGCGACGTTATTCATCTCCTTCAGTCGTACTTGATTCTCCTTCATATCTTTTTCAAAATCGTCAAACTTTTTCTGGAGTACTTCAACTTGCTCTAGATCGTCTCCAACAGTTTCGACCTGGGCGAATTGCTCCTTGTCTCTGATCCATTGAGTCAAGTCGGCTGCCTCGCGAACCACTTGATAAGCTTTGACAGAGTCATCCAACTTGGCAAGTCTCTGTTTGCCTAAATCTAGCAGGTATTTATAGAGATCTTCTATCTGGGTCTGGCGGTTTGGTATGTTATAGGTTTCGCTAAGATCATTTTGGTTTGATTTTGAGTCAATACGTCGGAGGCATGAGGCCGGCACGAAACCTTGACGATCGTTGACTTCGACCTTCCACCAATCGTTATGTAAGGCATTTAACAAGGTAACTGTATCGCCTTTGCGAACTGCGATTTCTCGAGGGGACTTTGGATCATGATCAGAGAGAACCAGAACTGTCTCCTTGCTCGAACCATCAGAGACACTTAGTTCCACAAGTCGACAAGCTTTGGACTGGTCACGCAAGTTAAGAACAGTTGACTTGAATGCTTCAAGATCTGACATTAGTGCTTCATGCTTCTTTAGGAGCGCCTCTGTCGAATCCTCGTCTTTTCCAAGGTCCTCGCTCCCTATTATCGGCTCTTTTTCTCGCATCCATGACTCAGCCTCAGCCGCGTCAGCAAGATACTGATGCGCTTGCAATGAATCTTCAAGTTTACCCCGCCTCTGGTCTGCCTTTGATAAAAGACTGGCCCAGTTGGCATTTAGGGCTTGGCGTTTAGGCTCGATGAGGTCACCAAAGAGTTCGGCACCAATAATCTCGTCGCAACGCCTGTTAATGGCCTCAATATTAGGTTCGTAGTTCTTGATTTCCTGCGTGAGAGCATCGTGCCTCTTTATGAGATTTCTGACACCAAAATAATCACGGCCACGATTGGCGGACGCAACAAATGGCTCCTTCTCCTTAATCCAAGCTTCCTCGTGCTCAATATCTCTAACGAGTTGATCATACAACTTCCTCAAAGCCAATTCTTCATCGTGAATCTTCTGTCTAAGCAAATCCCACAACCTTTGCAACTCGTCCAACCTAACTCGAATTCGATGCGAGGCGAAATGTCTCTCATTGATCATAGCCATCCCATTGTCCTCTACATTTTGTACCACCTTGGCATGATTGTTGATTACAGTCTCGAAGGCACGATGCTCTTGAACGCGGCTTTTGAGCGATGGAAACTCCTTAGTCTGAAGGAGCTTTTCGTTCATCCATTGTTCCAGCTCCTCGGCCTCTAATAGAAACAACTGATACCTATGCGAATCCTCGAGCTTTATGCGCTTATTACTGACATCAGTCAAGAATTTGTCGTAATGACGCAAAACTTTAGTTCTAAGTTCCGTGATATCTTTAATTGTTTCCAGTACTTCAATCTCTTCAGGCTCCTCGATCTCGGAGATACTCTTTGGAATATCGTCCATCTTGTTAGTCTCCAATACTCGTTCTTGCTAACTTGAAGAATGAATTGCTAAAGAATGATTTAGATGGTCGCAGTCAGGGTTAAAATACAACGATCAAAATTACAAATTTCATTTGCTTTTCGTTCCCAAGACTACTGATTTTGGCTCACAATTGAGTCAATATTGCACACTACACGATAGCATCGAACTAGTTGGTCCTCTGGTACTTTGGACCAACTATCGTACCCTCCTCGCGGTGAAGGAACAATAAACTTTCATTGAGAGCCAACAGTAAATTCTCAGTTTTGTATGAGTCCGCATAGGCCCATGCAAAGGGCTTGGTTGATTCTCCACTAGGTGACTGGGTTGGGCGCTGCTCTTTTTGCCCCTGAACGAGCCACACCTAGAAAGCCCCAACTCGTCAGGGTACTAGAATCTCAGCAAAGCTCGACGCTCAAGCGAAAGCAATGGCGCGCATATTTGAAACCAACTAAAAGAGAAAGTGCAATAATTTTTTGAGCCCCAGCTCGAGAAGCCAAGAACACATGTGTAATCTGATTGTTACATGCCTACGCCTCTATAACTCTGGTGGAATATGCTTTCGCTTTCTTTAACTGTTTCATTCATTTCCAGTTAAGCTAGCAGGTCATTGTTTGGAATAGGACAAGATACCTGTCTTCTCGCAATAGATCAACCTCTACCAAGACTAACAACAACAACGCAGCAAACACTGATGGCTGCGCGGCCGCAAAAACTCTGATTCTGAGCTTGAAACCGCGTGGTCGCATGTTCCAAGAGCGCGCATTTAGCCAACAACTTGATACCCGAAACAGATCTACCTTCTGATGCTGGTTCAAAACTATATTGTTCGAATCTTGATCCAATTTCACAAATCTTCTTAGCCTGCCAAAATCCTAGAGAAATTGTCCCCTCAGGTCATTGGAATCATGTCGAGCCTCATCACTTTAATTGGACGAAATGTGATAGGCCCAGCGATGCTGAGAAAGTCGCCACATCCACAATCTATAAGTTTAAGGCTCTGCTATTATCATGCATGTGCAAAAACTTCTGCAATCAACCATCATGTCTTTACAACATCCGGGACGCCAAACTCCGGACTTCATACAACGAGTAGGCGCGATATGTTCACGGAGTATGCCTTAGGTATAACTGCGTTCGATAACAAAAGACAAGAACGAATGCCATTCTCGGATGCTGCGATGAAAGATAAATACATCGCACGGATCACCAGTTTCGTCGAAAATGGTCAGCTCGACTCAATCCTCAGGGAGGATATGGCAACTCTGATGTTGATCGCTGAAACTGAGGATCATCTGAAGCTCATCGAGACTATTGCATCGAAGAAGGATCCAGACATCGGTAATTGGGGCTCTGGTATAGCGCGTCTTTACTACAAGATGGGCTTGGTTGATCGAGCACTAAAAAACGTCAAAGATGTCGAGACTTTCGGAGAGTTTTTCAATCAAAAAACTTCCTACAAAATAGTCATGACAATGCTATTCAACGCCGGTAGATATCAGGATGTCGTAGATTTGCATCAATTTGCCATCGAAAGACTGCCTGATGGAAACATCTTCCCCATCTTGGCGCTCGCCGCATACGCAAAAATCAACTCACCAGAGGCGTTGGCAAGAGCTGAAGAGATATACTCAAAAGAGAGTGAGAGAGAAGATGACCGTCCCATAGGAAGATCTAGAAGAGACTTGATGCTATTGTGTTATCTAGCAGTCAATAATGGCAAGTCAAAACTAGCTGTGAATTTGATCACAGGCAGTCCCAGTAGGTTCTCTTTCCCACTGAGGGAACTGAAAATTGCTGCTTTAGTTCACCTGAAACGTTATGAAGAAATTCTAATTCAAGTTAGGGACTCAATTTCTCGTGTAAGACGACCTTTGAAAGTAATGACGAGAGTAACGCACTCGATGATCTCTGACCACCTTAATGAGGTTGAAGATGAAGAAACTCGCGAGCAATTGGCGGGCATACTGAAAGATCTCACCGAAAATGATTCTCTAGACGATCGGACTCTAGAAGATCTAGTTTTTGCACCTCTTGGTGTTCCCCCGACTCAGGTACATAGTTACGAAGGTTCTGACAGTGGTCAACTCAATGAGATGGATTCAAGACCTAGATTCGCAAGGAATCAAACGAGTTACGATCAGTACTCTCGCCCGGGCTCATACAGTAGACGATATAACAACCAGCGTGATGGTGGCTATGATACAAGAGGTAGCAGGCACAATGATCGCGGCGACAGTTTCGATTCTCTGGGTGACGAAAACCAGATGGAGGATAGCAGTTTCAGAGGACGGGATAGTTATAATAGGCGAGATGGCTTCAGCAGAAGAGGCGGTTATAATAGGGATGGTGGTCAGTACGATTCGCGAAATCAGAATAGGAGGCGCGATCAAGTAGCTAAATCCCTATTTGAAGAAAACGTCCAGAACGACGACACAGACCAGCCAGATTTCGACACCGATTGGCGTTCTCGCCGACAATAGGCTGTTCGATTGTATTATCTCGGTTAACAAATTATCATACCAACATTACACAGCGATTAAAAATTTGTATTATCTATCACTCGTTCGTATGATCAATCAACAGCTAGTTCGATGATTCATTCTTAGTATGAAACATAGCTGAGAAGCACTGGGTGCCCTAATGATGATTGAAACCCTGATTTTAAATTATATTTTTGGAACCATATCTCACCTCTACTTGGGCGCCCTGGGGCTAAATGCCCAAGCCGACTCTTCTGGGTGAGCCAGTCGCTTTAAAAGAAGCATTTTCAATTCAGATTTGCCTCGCAACAGGTTACTTGAATATGCAACCACCCGGGTGGTGTTGTTATCGTGGAAGACTGAATTTCAATAATCGCCCTAGACTAACAACAGGTTTATGATTTATGACTACACGAACCTTAACACTTCAGTGGCCGATGTTTTCTAAACGGTGACTTCTCCACCAGCAAGACCAGCTGGCTCCATACTGGTTGCTCTACATTTGCCTGCTACTTAGGTTATCATCATCACAACTGTTCGGCTGAAAGAAGCCTGAGTAAACAAGCAACAATCTTGTTGATGCTAAGCCGAAAGTTAAGGAACTTTTGATTCATTGCACGACAACATGAGTTAGAAGTAGTAGATGGAAGAAAAAGAAAGAATCGCTTGAGATGCTTGCCAGATATTCCACTGAAGAACCGGATCGTAATGGAGGCGATCGCAGCCAGGCTCTGCTACCTGTTTTAAAAGGTCCATTCACTTGACTTAGAATGGAAGCGGGGCGACTGCACCTGATCGGTGGCAAACGAGAGGAAGAGAGACGGACCACCAAAGGTGAGCGTCACAACTCAACGTGTGGCTAATGGGCAATACATTATCAGCTACTTTGTTGTTTCCAGCTACCATTCTAACTCTGCAGCTTGGCCGGTTGCTCGCTGCTCCTGCTTATTAGGTATTTAGGATTTTGGTTGTCCGAGTTGGCTGGCTCGCTGTCTGGCTAGCAGGTTGCGTAGAAGTTTGAGCCAGCAAAAAGTGGAAGCCAAGTGGATGCTTACTCGGCAGGCCCAACCAAAGTCTTTCGGACGATTCATCTTCCGAGCAAAGTTTGTCTGCCAGAGGAGGGCCAGTCGGAGACTTGACACGGCCAGCTGACTAAGAGCTTCCTGCCGTCGCAAAGCAACAATTACTAATTGATAATTGGCATCGATAGTTAGCCTGGCCGACCGATTGAGATTGAGATTGAGATTGAGATCAGGCTTTCGGCTGCTCCTGGAGCCTCTAACTACTGCCGCCGTGCCTGCTCCACCTCCACCTGCCATCGCTAGATTCTCGGCTCTGGTTGGCCTGATCCAAAGCTAATAGCTTTTCGTTGAGCGCTCGTATCGGATCGTAAACTACACGAGCTTCCCCAGTTGAGGGTGTGTCCGATTTGCTATTAACGTGGAGCGAAGCCTCCGAGGTTCTTGGAATTTTGCGATCAGACTTTTAGTGGCCGCGAACATTCTCTGGCGGCAAAGTAAGGAAGAGAGAGAGAGAGAGGAGCGAGACGACATTTGACGGGCCGAATGGAAACATTACCCAAACATTGGCTCGGCTAGCCGAGTTGGCGCCCAAGGAGGAGACAACGACGCCATTCTAGAGTGGTCACTTCTTGGGCTTGAAGTCTGAGCCAACTTTGACTGATAGAAGTCGTGATTAGACAAAAATCCAGCCCAGGATGCAATGTCACATTCAATTTAGGCTCTCCCCCATAGGTGAGCCATCAAGCAAAGTGAATCAATTAGAAAGTTGCATCAGTTTGAATGGTCGCGCAGATCAATCTAAATCTACTGTGACATGCTAGCTTATATCAGGCTCTTATCTTCCTCACTCTCTCCACTCCCCTCCTCTCCTCCCCATCCGACTGCTCTCTAAGGGCCAGTCGTAAAACCCCATTCGTATATCAACTCGGCCGGAGAATGCCAACCTGTCTGAAAAGCTCTATGGACTGTGCTATTGCAGGAAGGGCAAACGCAGATTTGCCAGGCTCATTGAGCAGGCGAACGCGCTTTCGGCTCATAGTGGGGGAGCTGGGGGATTGACATCGAGCTCATCAGGTTATGGCTGGGCCATCGTGCTCGCTCAATTATCGCTCTCAACGACAGCCGCCTGATCGGTCCATCAGCCTGCGGGTGTTTATTGCTCTCTTAGCTGGCCAACTGAAGCTCGTTCTCGCTCTCTGGCTGCGCTCGACCATCGGCTGCAACAATCTTTCCAGCCAACGCAAGCATGGCGCCAGCTCGTAGGCTGACTTAGTCTCCGCTTGCTCGGCCCGTCAATCTGGTTCCATTTGCAATCTTGGTATTATGTCGGCCAAGGGACGATTAGCTTAACTAAAACTGACCTTCTCAGCCCAATGAACGCCGACCTGACCCTCCGCGGCGAGCGGATGTACCGCTCGACATGAGCAAGCTCGATTCTCGGCTAGCTTGACCGATTGCAACGAGATGCGGTCAAGTCCAGTTTTGTTTCTGCTCAAATCCGTTTTGTTGACAGCAACAGCAGCGTGGCCTTGCCAATTTCTGCGCCCCACTCTGCCGATAATTTCCTAATTTATTCAAAAATCTTGCTTTCCCCGGTAGAAAAGTAGCTCGCGCTCGCAAGTTGCCAAAGGTGTCAGTCTTGGAAAGGAGAGGGAAGCGAATAGAGAGAGAGAGGGAGAGGAGAAAGCAAGCGGAATAACAAATGAGCAGAGGCGTTAGAATTAATATTTTATAATCAAGCAAGAGATAAGCGACTGAAAGTCTGTTGTTATTATGTTCAGACTTGTTCATAATGCATCCAAGCCTTTTGCCCACACTCGGCCGAGCCTTTATAGTCTCGCCCTGTGTCAACCCAAAGCTGAATGATAAACACGAGAGCTATTCGGGTTTGCTCACTTCCAGGCAAACAAACTGAACCTCTAGCTTGGTAGCCTGGTAATGGAATTCCTGGGAAACCATCTTATTTTTAGCCTCCTATTATCGTTGCCGTCACCATCCGTCATCAGGCGCAAGTGCGCAAATGCAAACTCAGCCATCCAGTCCAAGCGCCCCAATCTCGTCGCTAGTCGATCGGCCTTTCAATTAAAAAGCCTCTCAGCTTGTTTGTTCCAAATTAACTCTACCTGTCTCTGCGTTGCCCGTTGAAACTTGGCGAGCGAGCGCTAGCTCAGCCTGTTAGCTTGCACGAGAGGCCCAACCTGTCGCTGTTCAGGTTTTTCTTCGCAAGCGCAACCGAGTTCCAGTTCAAAGTGTGCGCTCTCCGCTACAACCAAAACCTAGAGCCCGCTAAGTGCGTCCGCCCCCGAGAAACAGTCTGCTGCCTATCCTGGCTTGCCGGCTTTTCCCTGGTTCATAGGCGGCTAGTGGTAGCACTTAGCAAGTGCACGCGAATGATTGACGATGTTTGCAAGTAACAGGACAAGATCAACGAAAACTAAACGCGCTAACCAAAGCCAAGCAAAACAAGCTCAACAACCAAGCCCTTACTGGTGGCTCGCATCGTAGCAAACTCGGCTGCTACTACCAAAACCGTCTAGTCGAGTGTATACCGTTCGCTCATTACGGTTAATTTGGCCTGTTATCTGCCACCAATCAGCCCAGCGCGACGAGCAAGAGAACATGAGCTGCTGGCCCGAACTTTCCCGCCAGTCTCGATTCCCTCTCTCTCTCTCGTCGCCTCCCCCCCCCCTTGGTTTCTATGTCCATTAGCCGAGAGGCGCGATTCAGGTGGGTGTTGGCTGCTTGAATTTCGTCTGCAACTCGTCGTTGAGCCAATCGAAGAGCGACGACCCAATCACTCAGCTCGATGGCCATCTCAGAATACTCTGCTACCTCTCTACTTTGATCGTTTTGGGCCGACCCAAAACGATCTGATCAGTTTCTCAATTGTGTCTCATTTTGGCCACTAGCCAGTTTGCTCAAAACAATAATGAAACGAGAGCAAAGTTTATCGGTAGAGAGACGATCAATCTAGCATGCTTGGGAGGAGAGCCGCCAAGGCGGCGTGCTTGCGCCAGCCCAGCAAGGGGTAGGTGTAGAGTGGATGTTTGTTGAAGAAGAATGGGCTAAAAATGAACAAAGAGTCACCTTGAATGCCTCCTCTCGAAACAACAGGCTTTGTACAAGTTTAACCACTCGCCCACCTTGCAGGTAGCTTCTGTATAGGCGACCGTTGATCCATTATAGGCGTGCGTCGCCATTAACCCATTCTTAGCTCTGAGACTCCAACTCGACCCAACAATTCATACAGTCAAGATAACAATGGTGATAATTGGGAGTTCTTCGAGCGGATGGTGAGGGTTATCTTGCGCACCACATCTCGAAGCAACCAAGTTGTGTTTTTGCATAACTAGCGCCACTAGAGTGGGTATGAAAGTAAATTTTATTTTTTCCTAGATTTAATTAACCTATTGCGAGCTGCCACTTGCGCCTGCGTATCACAACCTTCTTGAACTCAATCATGGTCGCCTTTGTTCAGTCAACCTGTCATCTCTTTCCCCTCGCTCTTATCCTCTATCATGTCCTCCCTTCCACCTACCCAAGAGTTACCCACTTCCGTCGACCAGAATTCTAACGGGTGTCGGCCCATTCTCGGGAGTTGGAGATTTGACCAGGGAAACGGTGGGACTGATAGTGGATAGGGAGTTTCGCGAGGAGCAAGATGATGAGGTGGTGGAGCAGGTCGAGGAGAGTGAATTTTGGCGAGACCTTTGACCGCTGATGGCTGCCAAGGCAGCTTGATCCCTCTTACCTGGTTGTTGTTGTTGCTGCTGTTGGGATGTCTGTTTGTCGTGGTTATTGCCATAAAGATGATTTGTAATCATGTTCCCATCGTAGTTATGGAATCTATACGTCCGCTTTGGCTGTTTCAGTTGCTCGTTGCCTGCGCGGTGCTCATCCGAGCTCAAAGTTGATTGTTTGTCGCTTTCAGGATGGATGCTCGTTGCTAAACTGGCGACTAGCTGGCGGATGTTGGCCTCGCTTGTATTGAAACCCTTCGCTTGTCTCACACTAGCATGGGAGCTAAATTGCGTAACAAACTTCATCTTCTCAAACGATTGCGCACCGTTTAAACTGTTTTCGCAACCTCCCTGGGCTTCCTGTACTTGACTGATCGTCATGTTGGAATTGTTGCAAGACGTATGGTCAGACAGTTTCGGCCTCGATTGCAGTTGCTGATTTTGCAAATCTTTCATCCCCTGATCGCCGATCAAACTCGCATTTATCGGTGGATTTATATAAATTAAGTTCGGTGTTACTTGGATTTGAGTCCCATTCTGGTCGCGGTATTGAGTTTGATTTTGAAAGATTTGAGGTGGCGTCGATGGAACACTAACCAGATTGTTGGCCAAAACTTGGCCAGGATAGTTGTTGGACTGTTGTAGAAACTTCAACGGTGTTGCTTGAACACCTTCGTTACTGTTGGCTTTCAGTTGATGAGCAATCATTTCTGGAGGTAATGTTGGATTCTTGCAATCACTAACATTCGTACCCGTAGCTGTTGGCATCGAATCAGCAATTGTCTGCGATCCAATATTGCTGTAGATTGTGCGCCCATCATTGCTTATTATTGCATTGTTAGGAAGTTGCGCTGAATGTTGATGGTGGCCATCGTTCTGATATTGGTTCATTGCTGTTAGTTGTGGTCGATCCGAAGTGATAACTGATGGATTCGTTTGAATTTGAGAGAGTTGGAGATGACGATATGCTGCGTAATTGATTCCGTTTGTTGTAGTTAGAATTTGTGGTTGTTGCACAAATTGGCGCCCGTTTCCAAACTGCACAGTTCGCCGCTGGCCTTGAATCTGGTTCTGGACATTTGAGAGTCGCAGAACGGACAGGCCACTAAGATCGTCCAAGGTTAGGGTTACCTGCTGAGGTTGAGCGGCAATCAGGTTGTAGGGGGGACTCGTATGCAATGGTTGTTGTTGTTGTTGCTGCTGCTGTCGCTGTTGCAAATGGTGAGCGCTCTGCAAGCCGAGCAACTGCAGCGCCTGAGGATCGGACAAGCTCTGGTTATGGTTTGTGGGTATGCCGAGAATGGCCACCGCAACAGGCGTTACAAAGGTCCTATCTTGGCCATTAGCGGTAGGCTGAGAGACTCTCATTTGATTGCAGTGCGGGTATGTGAACTGCTGCTGTTGCTGAGTTTGCTGCTGTAGTGGTATCAGTGTATTAGGTTGATTTGGTTGTCTCAAAAGGTTATTTGCAATCACGATCGATTGATTTTGCGTCTGATTTGGCTGATTTACGACAAATGTTGGTTGCGATACCTGCACAGACTCCTGAGGCTTTGACTGAGCTTTTATAACTTCCAATGCTGGCGAACCGTCAATGGTAGCCCTCACGCTCGACTTCGACTTATCTATTGATTTACGTCGCGTTACTGAGCCACGACCTCTTCTCCTGATTGCCTTGCCGCCTCTTGGATCTGATGCAAGATAACGAAGCTCCTTGTTTGCGCCGGTATTAGTTACAGCGGTGGCTTCATCATTTCGTGCTGCCCCTTCCCTTATCGTAGGGTCAGTATTATCGGATTCTATCGCTGGGTGCTGGTTAAGAACTTCGCTGAGCTTTGCTATGTAGGAAACTGCCAGCCTAAGAGTGGTTATTTTTGTAAGCTTGACTGATTGGGAGTCCGATTGATGGTTACCGCTCGTAGAGGATGATTTATTTCGACAGCCTCGATGGTTGCTGGCACTTGTCTGATCTGATTCATCTCCGCTGGTCGCTTGTTGGATCAGTTCAATGGGTACAACTTTTTTGAGTTTCTCAAACGCTTGGTTTATTTCTCGCATCCGAATTCTCTCCCTTGCATTCGCCGTCCTTCGCCTATATTTGCTCATGTAGGGCAACCGACTGCTTCCGCCCGAAGAGGCCTCGTCATCCATGGATATTTCGCTTTCATCAAATTCGTTTGCAATGTTGTGCTCGCTATCCACGGCGATATGTCTTTGATGAGAGGTATTAGACCGCTTGACAGGCTGGCAAGAATCAGATCGGATAGAGTCAGCACTGTCAGCTGCCATCGATGGAACTCCATTTGAATTCAGTTCTGCTTTGTCATACTCAAATGCTGCCCGTTTCCTCTTATAACGATTCTTGGCTGCCTTTGAGTTCATGGACCATTGTTGCACCGATGTTGTAGCTATACCTTCTTCATCTTCCTGCTGTAAAGTCCGTCTCTTTGTTTGATTGTTCGGCGGACTCTTTGACTCATTGCTATTCTTGGTCTGGCTGGAATCACTTTGCTGCTGGTTCATCTGTTCGCCAGGGGTTGATGTTCGAACAAGGGAGCTAGACTCGTTGGTTGCTGTTGGCGGCCCAAAGGTTGAGCTAACTTGCTGAAAGCAGCTGTTTTCATCACTAGAGTTGTCGAGGCTTGTTATTTTATGGTTAAATTGTTGTTGATCCTTGTGCAGTTGTTCGTGGTTGTGCTGACCACCGTTATCGAGCTCATGATGATCGATTGACAAGTAATGAGCGTCATCCAAGCTTTTGTTGCCAAAGCCCAGTGACGAGTCCACTTGGCAGGTGTCGAATTGGTGTTGTAAATTGATGAAGTCCGCACGATTTAAGTGGCATTCGGTGTCAGCCTCGCCAATCGAATTTCCACAAGGTGAGATGTAACCCTGGCCAGTTGAATCCGGTTTATCTGTGCTCCTGGTGGAGCAAATGCCACCACCAGCGAGCGCATCCGTCCCAATTCCACCATCGATCAGGGGTGACGAAGGAAATGATTCAAAGCCTTCGATTATGGTGGTTAAATGAAGCCTATCTAGAGGATCAGCACGCTGGCTTGTATCATCCGATTCGTTCTCGTTCTCGTCTTCGCCCTCATCGTCCTCCAATATCTTGGTCAATTGCACTCGTTGTCTTTCGTCCGTCAATTCTTGAGCTGTTGATTCCAAATATCTGAGCTCTTGGTAGAGCAAATATTCGTCAGCTTGCGCCTCAATTAAAGGAGGTTCGTCGTTTTGTGCGCAACCCATTGGTTGGTACAACTTATTTATATAACAACGTCTTGTTGGATCATTGTTCAACACTGAGCTTGCGTCCGTGCATAAGGCAACAAAAGTTTCATCATCGTTCGCCTCACAATCATTTATCTTTGGATCTCTGAGCGTTTCTTCAAGATCTTTCATCGAAACATCTTGTTGGTCGGCCAAATAAGTTGAGATTCTTGTTAGAGTTTCCTCAACTGAGTTAATGTTATTTTGCGCCCCTGATTCAACACTTTGACTTGTATTATTTGAATCATCATCATTCAAATGATGCTGGCTCTTGTCAGTTTGCTCAAAAAACGGTTCATCCCTACAATCGGTGGTGCTAAGCTCGGTTTGCTGCCTGGCCAAGTGTTGGCCTTGTGTTTGGATTTGAATTTTTGCTTGAGCTTGGAGGCCATCTTGGTGTGGAGGAAACTCTAAACTATCCATTGTGAACTTGGAAGAGATTTGCAAAGATTCCTTAGAGGACTTCTCGCTGTTGAGCAAATTGCACACTTGTATTGCTGGCCCTCGAGCCTAAAAGAGAGTCGCCGCTTCGAAGTGGAGCTGGTGATGCAATATTGTTCCACCTCTCCTCTCTCGCTCTACTCTTGGCCACGGTGCTAGTCCATTATTGCTATTGTTGCCCTTGTCTTCTCCTTCGCTCTCTTCCTCTTCCTCTCCTCGATGCTTCTCTAAACTTTTCGCAGCACAAAATCTCTCAAAAGTTGAGCCAGTTGACTCTTGTCTCTGAAGCTGCCCGATTCGCCTGCTTGTTGCTACCTGTTGAGCTGGTAATCCAGTTGTTTGGTTTTTGCTCTATTTAGATGATCGTGTATGTTTTTGAATAAAACAAATGAAATAATCGCGGGAAGATTAGATTTGAATTCTCAATGCTCTCAAGCCATCAAACTATCGGCTTTCTCGTTCAATCCAATCGAGAGGGATCAAAACAGAGCATTTTCATTGTTCGCTTAGGAGGAAAAAGTAGCGAAGTGTGCGCCTCTCAAACTGACCGGATTGATGCCCTCAAAACTCTGCTAGCGCACAAACACACACACACACACTAAGCATCCCTGAAGTGGTGCCCAATATCTCACATTTAGTTTGCTTGGCTGACTAAATGGATGCAAAGATCAACAAACTGCCCGTTGATTGATAGATCCACCTGTTGCCCCTCTCTCGCTGCCTCGATCCAACAACTTGCCGCAAGCCACCAACCAAAGCTAAACAACAAACCAACCCGCCAAGCCACTCTCTCTCTCTCCCTCTTGTTTGCTCGCAACTTTTCGCACTCAAGCCAGCCGGCCGGCCAACGTCACCCAATTGCAACCCGGCGGACTTCTGCCGGCCGAAAGGTTACTGTCTCTCTCTGGGGGCCGAAGTGTCGCGCGAGCATTGAGTGACCACTCAAACTTACCTTTCTAACTCGGGATCTCTTCTGAGTCTCTGGACAGATTTGATTCTTCCTATTCAAGCAGTGGACTTCTCCCCAAGTTTGTCGTTGAGTTTTTCGTTCTTCTGCATCGAGTTTTGTCATATCGACGACGATCGAGCGGAGGCGCCGCCAATTGATTCATCTTGTTGGCTCGGCGAGCAGTTTGAAGTGGCTGGTGCGCCCATGATTTGCGGCTGTTTGCTCTCCACGTCTCTCGTTCGCTTCCATTCGACTTACTGGAGCGGCAAAGGCTGCTTTGGCTGCGGCGACGCTCAAGACGAGCGAGCAAGCAAAACTCTCCAATCTGGCTGGCTGCTTGGAAGTAAATGAGCAAGTTTTATTTTTATTATTATCATTAACAGGTTGTGCGCAGTGCGCAGCTCACCTGGCGCAGTCAAAATGTTTACCCGAAAACAGGACCCGCCAGTTCGCTGGCCGCTTCCGCCCCCCCCCCCATTCTCTTGGGGCGAGCGGCGCGCTCCACAGGTTGGGCCGCGGGGGTCGGCAGGCGAGAGGGCTGCTCGCAGGCTGGCCGCCTTTTGCGCACCAACTCGGGGGCGCGCAAATCCTCCATAGAGCGCAACATGCACACACACTGCTCGCTGGCCGGATCTCGTCCGCTCACCTGCTCGGAGGCTCAAGGCTCGCTTTTTTTCCGAGATCCTCCTTGAATAGCGGAAGGAGGGAGGCAGCCATGTCGGAGCTGCGGCGAGCGAGAGGAGGCGCGTTTTGTGCTGATGTCATGCCGATTGCTCGCTGCAAGTTTGCGCGGGCAAACCTGCTATCTCCTGCAAGCCAGCCAGCTCGCTCGCCGGTCGGGTTCGTGGAGCTGCTTTCGCCGAATCAATCGGAACAACGTGCTCCCCATCCGAGCAAGCAACGAGCTCCACTTGTTTCCAGTGCTGCGGCCGCGAAAAAGAGCGCACGTCACTCTATAAGGCGCCGGCTGGCTGGCTGGCTGACGTAAGCGCCGAATGGTCTATAAGCGGGCGGCCCTCTCGGCCGGCAGCCAGCTTAGCGGGCTTGCAAGCGTAGACCTTGAAGGGAGCGCGCAGGCCCTTTCGGCTTGCCACTCCGGCTCGCCTGGCTGCTGGCCGGCCGGCAGCGAGGAGGCGAAGAACAATTCACCTCTTCAATCACTGCCCTCGCTCTGGGTAATCAATTTACGCCCACCTGTCGCGGCTGGCCTAGCAAGACAGTCGCTCGCGCGCCGAGTGCGGCCAACCTTGCACTCGGCCGGCGGCAGCAGCAGCAGCGGCAACAACAACAACAACGTTCCTCCGCCCGGCTTTCGAGCTCGGCTGGCTCAGGAAAGCGCTCGGCCGGCAGACAATGGCGCAATCAGCGCTCTGCCGGCGCCCCACTCCGCCGGCACCACTGAGGCTGCGGCCGCGGCCACGAGCGCGGCGTCCCCGAGTGAGGCGGGTCGCCCCTGCTCGCCGCTGGGGGCATAAGCTCGAGCCGGCCAAGCGTTATCCTCGAGACGGAAGCTCGGAGCCGGAAACTGTGGGCAGTGGGCGCTCGCTCGTCCCTGTCCAAGTTGCGGCTTTAAAGTTTTAGCCCTGAGCTCTGAGCTTCGAGTGCAAACAAGCGGATTTGGCGCGCGCAAATTGGAGCTGACAGGTGAAGAAAGGAGCGCAAATTGGGCGGAGGGCGAATGCGGCGTGCGAGCTGAGGGCTCCAGCCGGTCGCAGGTGCTCGTTACTCTCGTTTCGTTTCATTCCTATTCGTGTTCTCGCTCCACTCAGCTCGCCGCCCCTCACACTCAGTCCGCCCTCCTCCTCGGCGCGCTCCAACCAAAATTGGCCGAGGGTCTCCTCTGGCGATGGGGCGTCCATCGGCCACCGGACAGCATGACCAATTGGCACTTTGCGGGCCGGCTGGCAGCTCGCTTCTTGCTT
>Ga0268249_1000303_pt1 | contig 28279 bp, 18 predicted proteins | sample AgamicAtPe_FD_200257 | JGI IMG/M metagenome (GOLD analysis project Ga0268249, IMG submission 200257) | Agave microbial communities from Guanajuato, Mexico - At.P.e (v2) (version 3) | ecosystem: Host-associated > Plants > Phyllosphere > Phylloplane/Leaf | place: Guanajuato, Mexico | collected... | reverse complement strand
ACTGTTCGCTAGATAGCAGAGTCAGCAGAGACAAGGTTTCAACTAAAAGGTGTTTTAATGCAACTGCGGTACTCATACCTCACAAAGAAGTAACTAAGCCTCAACTCGCCTCTAATCGCGCACTAGATAAAACTCGATCGTAAGTCTTTACAATATATAGACTTCAATAGGTCATCAAATATTGTTCGTATGCAACCTCTATGGTCGCCATCTCTAGATTCCCGCCCTGACCAACAAACCTGTTGACAGTTTGATGAAGTTGTGTTCACCTTTAGGCTCCTCCTTCTGTTCATTTGCGCTAGAACAGTTAATGAAAACCAGCACACTCTAAATTCACGCTGACTTTCGTACAGATGGCCTTTCCAGCATCTTGATTCTCAAGATTTTTGTCAGTCGAGGGGCTCTACAGCAGCGCTCTTGAATGAGCTTACTAGCTCTAACTCTTCCAAGTAGTTCAAAATCTGATCGGACATCTCGTCCTTCAACAGTTTTGGGAAGCTTTTGACTGCATCATTAAGCAAGAAGTCTGTTACCTCCTCCACACTGGTCGATTTGGTACCGTTGTTCTCAATATATTTCTCACACTTGAGGTTAACTTGGTCAAGCCAGTCATAATCCTTTAATCTCTCCATTATAGTTCGCTTCAACTCCTGCTTTGCAGCGTCAAAGTCAGTTCTTACTCCCGAAGATTCCTCGGCGGCAGGTAACTGTTCCATTTGAAGACTAGAACATCTATAGAACAAAGTCGCTGGATACAGAATGGTGGAATGTATACTTCACGTCGGCCACGTGTTCCTGTCAGTGGCACGTTGATAGTCCGCGCCCAGGCGCTCGTGTCGATCTGCCGACTATAGAATCTACAGTACTGTATACTGACGCGCGAGTGTACATGTGTATATTCAGGCGAGTGGACGATGCGATGTATCACGCTTAAACAAAAGTCTCAGTATTCAGTGATCAGCTGGCACTCGGCTAGCCAAGCACTCTGAATTTGTCAGCCACATCTTCATCCCTATTAGCATCTTCAGTCATGGCTCCGACCAAACCAATCCTTTCGGTGCGGTCATTTTCATCGACTGCCTGTGATCAATTTGATTCGCAAGCCATGAAAGAAGCACATCGACACCAGAAGTGATTGTCGCCCCTACCACCACCACCACCACCACTCCTACCACCACAATGCTGCCCATCCAGCTCAAGTTGTCGAGTCTTGGACATTGTTATGTGCACCTGCCAAGAGACTTTGTGTTTGGGGAGAGCTCGCTGGAGGTAGGATCGGTTGTTTGTATAGACTCAGTACAGGAGGAGGGAGTGAGGATTTTGGTCATGTGGGACGGGCAGGTGACAGGGGGCCATTTTGTCGAGCTTGACTTGAGCTTCGGTCAGGCAAACAAGTTGAAGGACGAATTGGTTGTCATAAGCTTAAATCATGGTATGGAAATAACCGATTGCACCATGTGTAGAGTTCAATTATTGGATGCTTCTGACTATGGAATTGTTAATCAGCATATCGATGCGAACGTCCTTGACACCTGCAAATTAGTTAGTCGAGACCTGGTGATCCCCATAATATTGTCCCAACATGTGAAAGTCTTGGTAAAAGTATTGTATCTAGAACCAAATAACAAGATCGGTCGATTAACTAAATGGACTGAGATGCAGTTTCATCACTCTTTGGACGAAACGCCGAGGAAGACGAGTGATTCGAATGACGACTTTGAAATAGCAAATCAAATACCCTTGATTTCACGTTCTCTAGGAATAGATGGCAAATCAAGATTTGTCCCAGGTGCTTTACTCATAACTGGTGATCGGGGTTCAGGAAAGTCACATTTTCTGAAATCTATTCTGAGCGATTATAAAAAATTCCATAGTGAACTATTCAACTGCAAACAACTCAGGGGCAAGAGGCCGGAGAGCATCAAGAAGATCTTGTACGATCTATTAGCCAATGCTCTTGAAAATCAGCCATCTATTTTGGCATTAGACGACATTGACTCGATTGTCCACTGCGACCCAAAGCATAATGATGAGAAAGGACAAGAGGTTCTCTATAGGAAGCGGTTAGTGGACGTCGTATGTAATCTATTTAAGCAATTAGAACGATCTGAGCATCGCTGTGGAAACCGTATTATGATAATAGCAAGTTGCCAATCTATTGGCGCACTAGATGAGAGGTTATCGAAACCTCGGGGCCGTCGTTTCTTTAACCAAATTATCAAGATTCGTCAGCCAGATCTAGATAAGAGAATTAGCATTTTGAGAGATATCTTAGCAGAGCGCAAAAATAACGTTCTATCAAAATTAGATTCGGATCAACTCAGATTTGTGGCGAAGAAATGTGAGTTTTATTTTCCCGGTGATATTCGACGACTTGTGGAACGCAGCGTGATTAACGCTTGCTCTAGAGTTACCTTAAACTTCGACTCTGAGCCGATTAGCATTGTGATGGAAGATGTTTTGAAGTCCCTAGAGGGTTACGTTCCAGCTAATCTTCGTGGCGTTGCCTTGCAAACGAAGACAGTTCGAACTTTCGAGCATGTCGGTGGTATGAACAAGATCAAAGAGGTATTGACAAAGACGATTCTGCTGCAAGTGAAGTACCCCAAGTTGTTTGAACGGTGCCCGATCCGTACACAGAATTCGATATTGCTCTATGGCCCTCCAGGTTGCGGAAAAACGCTAATTGCTGAAGCTCTAACTAGCCAAGATTGCATCCAATCTATATATGTTCGTGGACCTGAGTTATTATCGAAGTATATTGGCGCTAGTGAGGGTGCGGTGAGGACCTTATTCAAACAAGCTGAGATGGCAAAACCTTGTGTGATATTTTTTGACGAATTCGAATCTCTGGTATCGAAGAGAGGTTCTGATTCAACTGGAGTGACAGACCGAATTGTAAATCAGTTCCTGACACTTATGGATGGTGTAGAAGAGTTGAGCCGAGGCGTTTTCATACTTGCTGCATCGTCACGTCCCGATATGATTGACCCAGCAATCCTGAGGCCAGGTCGGCTCGACAAACATGTTTACTGCCCGATGCCTGACAGAAATGATAGACATGATATTCTGAAGGTTCTCGGCAAGAACATGGACATTGTTGACTTCGAGTCATCTTTGTACGAGTGGTCCGAACGGTTGGACGGTTTTACGGGCGCGGATATCCAATCTTTCCTGTATTCTGCTCAATTGAAAGCTCTGCATGACATTATTGGACCGTACGAGTCTTCAAGGGATATGAACTTTGGGAACAAAAGCTCAAAATCGGATTTTTCAATCAAAGTGGAGCAAACGCACTTAGAGAGATCTTTCAACGAGATGATAAGCGACATTAAATCTAGGAATCGGGACCTGAGCAATCGATATCCAACTTCAATAAGAAAGATCAACCAGCTGGCCTCGACCCGAGCCACTCTTGCTTAGCCTCTCTTGAAGGATGGCGGACAGCTAAGAAAGTTGGTTGCTATAAAACATATGCCCAAATAATAGATTCTGTCAAATTGGCCTAGCTCACTCGAACTTCTCTCATTAGTTTCTGATTTGTTCGTTTGACCAATCTCAGGCTATGCCTACTGTTGGTGAACTCGCTACAAAGAACATTACTTGTCGTCATCTAATTCAATTATCTCACCAGAGTTGTCTGTCTTATAAATACAACAAGAGCTGTTACTCGATGAGCTTTGCGTCCGTCTTAATTTATTCGGCCGAAATGAAATTCGTTCACCTGCTCGTCTCGAACGGTTGAGATTCTCGCAACCTCAATCCCCGCACCAGTAAACAGCACAGGGTTTGCGGATAATTGAGTTGGGACTTCTGTTGCTCATGCGACAGATTGTTTGCTGGAGTCGTGGGCTTCACCCGCCTACAAACCTGAAGAAACACATTAGTGACGACAATCAATCGACCGTTTGTTCCAATAGACAAATAGGAGCTAAACGTCAAACGATTGAGCAAGTGAAGGAAGCCAAACCAGCCAAAGCCTCGGTTAGGAGGCGTACAAAAATCAACCCAACTAAGAGCAAATCGAGTAAAACTTGGCCTTCCTCCCTCAAGATTTAACACAACTTCCATGGGCCTGTCATTTCACGCAAGTCCCATTGTTCCATAGCTTGCCCTATAGTTGCTAGTTTGTGCTCCTCTCGAAAAGGTAGAACACGCGTTGGAGAGGGTGCAGGGACACTTGTTCGAGTATAGCTATCATGTGTTTAGGCCATCCAGAGCGGATGCAGCCCGTGATCTGATTGGTGAAGTTCCGTAACGTGCCAACGTTGAATCTACTCCAATCAGCTCAAACCCCTTCATTCAGCAATCGGTCGATTGACCAGCGTTGAGATTCTCAACCTGAGAAAAGCTGCACGATTCGCACGTCCAACCACAAGATAGCTATCAACCCTCTTGGTTGACAATGCTAAATCCTAAGGCGATGACAACTGATTCCACTGCGTAATCTGCGAGCTCTAAATTGTAGAGAGTGAGGTCTAAATATAGCTTTATGTGACAAGTGGTTGTGACAAGTATCGTTTGCATCAACAATTCTTGACAAGATGAGTGCACCACCACCAACCTGTCACGCTCAAAAGTCCGCCCGTTTCGTGATAGAGTATTTTAGGGGCAACATCGGTGGGGCGACCCAGGTTATGCGTGGTAAACGGCAAAGTTTCGCGATCCACACTTTGAGGGGCGTCTGCAGAGAATGATTGGAATCATTGAGAGCAATCATGAATTTGAGGTCAACTCAAGTAGTCATAACGTTGGCCCTTCTAACTTATTCCGATTTGCAGAGGACATCCGGCGCCAGCCTTGTCATACCGCTCGACGATGATCCTGACAACGGCCGCTTGGGCTATTTTGTCGATGAACAAATTAAATTAGCATCTCAGAACGGAACCGATGGGCTCTCAGAAACACTCGATATTGTTGCGCTGAAGCTGGCCGAAGCATCTCTGAATGGAAAGTATGGAAAACGATTCCGAGCTGACCTGGCCAAAGTGATAAATCTCACTGACATTGAGCCAGACCTGCAAGATGTGCCTAAGATTGAGAAGCCTCATCCTAGGAGCTCAATCAAGGCTTCTGGAGGCCTCTTGGATGTGCTGGAGGAAGCGGACAAAAACGTTGTGTTCGCGGATAGGCGGCTTAGTGAGCAAGCTAAACAAGACTTGATTGTATTTGGAATGCTTGACTCAATTTCGGTCAAGCGCTTTCAGTTTGCGCAAATGCTTGTTGAATCTGATTTCGAGCTGAATAAGATAAGCAAGCAGACTGGTAGTCCAACGTTGGAGGCCTTCAAGACATTCGTGATCGAGGCGACTAAAGTTGGAACGCTTTTGCTAGACCAACTGTACGCAACGCCAACCTTCATGGAGTATCTACCTGTGATTGGCGATGGAATTAGGATTCTTAAATTACAAGGACGAGCAACTTACTCAATAATACAAACTGTAAGATCAATTAGAACTTACATGCATCTAGAAGCGATTGAAAACGCACAATTGAGCGGCAGTGACCCGAGAATAATTGGTCGGGTTGGGATGAAAGCCTTGAAGGCATTAGCGAGGAGACTTGTGGGCCGGCGCGATGAGTCGGCGCCAAGCAACGAGGTTTTGAAGGAGATTGTTGGCCGTTGCGCCTACTATCTATTGATCCATGCTGCCTCGAACGCTGCATGCAATAGAAGAAATTGAACCAAGCAGACTAATGGCAGGTGAACCCAAAGGCTTACTCAACCTAAATCGAAACAACAAAGGATTCACGCAAGTCGATGGGCTCGCCTGGACCTGACATTCACTTTGCGAATTTGATTTAGTGGAGTGAATGTCTATTGTGTTATAATTCAAATTAACAGTTCATTCAAGTTTGCGAGCGATTTCGATTGGAACTTCGGCTTGCAAGCGGGGGCCAAGTATTAGTAGTTTCCGGGAGTGTTGCCACGTACGCTTATCAGGGCAAGTGTTAGTTGAACTCGAGGCCGAGTTCATAAATAAAACTACAAGTGAAGCCATACTTTTCTCAGGTTATTTGTGGAGCCTCTCTCACACTTGCTCGTGTTCGTGGAATGGCCACGCGATCATGTCGAAATAGTTGAATCACCTCAACTGCAGTCCAGTTCAACTGCACCTGGCTGGCCATTGTGTTGAGCATGGGCGTCTGTTGCATTATGTTAGCGCGCGCATTGGAAGCTGCTGTATCCAGCAGATATGCCTGCGCCGACAAACCGCCGCTAGGCCTTAAAGCTGCGTTAGAGCTTGATTAATCGCATTCATACCGGAACCATAAGCTTCGCCGGAGGGCTCCACAAGATGGGAGATTGTTAACGCTTAGGACCGCAAAAGATGGGCACCTTTCGGTTGCGCGCCCCGTTCGCATTCAGCGTGATGACGTGCCGTCCAACTGTCCGTTCACCCTGTTAGGTCGGCGTCGGAGTTTAGTTTTTGGACGCCCCCTCGCATGAATGGTGCAGTTTTGTTGCCGCCAAAAGCCTCGGGCCCTCCAGACTCGGATAGGACCCCTCAAAACATAGGACCAAACGAGCGATCGCGTGCTCTGGCCACTCGAGCTAAGCTCGCACCTGCATCCTCTTCATCGATCGAACAAAGCACTTCCGTGGGCAACTCGGAACCAATTGAAGTCGGGTTGAGCTGGGGCCAAAGGTGGCGCAGATATCTCACTTTGGTCGGCCTCGCCTTGACGCCAACGAGGGGGCCGGCGGCCAGTAACCTGTGGGCGACAGCGGACGCTCTAAGCTTGTTAGATATGCAAATAGCTCGAGCGCAGGCGTACGAGCTAGCTGGCCACCAAGTAAATATGTCTCGTTTATCTCAGCAGACCCGTCAGCCTCGTCGTCGTGATCGACATCATCATCAACCCCACGGAAGAGCCTCGAGCGGCCGCAAGCCTCTTTACGGAAGTCATTGAATTACGATCAGGCTGCAACAGGGAGGCTGCGCTAGCTGTTCGTGGATGGCTTGCGTACAATCAAGGTTCTGGTTGGCGCAAGCGAGACGCCTTTGTCTCAGCTGGGAGGCGACACACAGGCTGGTAGGCAGACACTTGCCAGCTTGGCTGCTCGCAAGTGGCTGCCTACCAAACAGCTGAGATCCAGCAAACCAGTGATTGATCGTAATTAATTGGCGCCTGCCCGCTCAGCAAAATAAATCACTCTCAGCGCCGCCCCATTCAGCGGAAGCCATCAGCCGCATTCTGGGGCCCCAAATCTGGCCCGCTAGCTGTTGTATTGGCGGCCAACGCGTGGCGGTCGCTCGTGGGCCGGATAATTAGATGCACGGATGGTTCCCATTATAATTGGCCGAGTGAGATCCACAGCCAGACGAGCTCGGTTTACATTGGTGGCCGTTAAAATTGACAGGAAAACATTGTGCAACTAGCTGGTTGCTTCGGAGAGACAAACCAATTTGGTCCAACTTATGGGCTGGACACACTGCAGTTAGGCTGTGGCTAGGAGAGTCCATTCGAGCGGCGCCCATTTGTTTGTGACGCCGCTTTTAGTGAAAATTTGGCCAACTCTACGGCCGCCGGCTAATCATTGGTTTTGCTGCGAGCGGTGAGAGAGGACTAGCTATATAGGAGGCGGCTGTGGATGGATTTAATTACGTCGCAAGGTGGCTGTGTCTTGTTGTTGCCGTTTGTAGGCAGTAGCAGCCAGCCGGCCGCGAGCGCGAAAGGCGCTAGGCGCAGGCGCCGATTGGACGGTAAAAGTTATGAGCCAACTGGCTCCGGGTGCGAGCGCGCAATCTCGAGCCCAATCGTTTGAGAGAAGGAAAGAGGCATCGAGGAGACCATTCGGAGAGGAAGCATTTAGATCCGTGTATCGCGGGCAGACTAACGGTAATCTGCCTAATGGGAACTGCATCAAACGCGGCTTTGCGCGAACGAGGAGTAGCGGCCCAACGATTATTAGCATTTCGCCCATTCAATTTAACGATCTTAAATCCGGTTGCCAGTTGCTGGCGGGAAAAGTTCCAATTTGAAGTATTCCTCCAACCACCTAGAACGGGAAAAACCCTTCTAAGGCCATAAAAGTACGTCAACCAAATTGAAATTGTCCCCCCGCTTCTCTATTTGCATAAACGTGCTGGACTTGATAGAGAACCAGAAACAAACGCGAACACACTCATAGCAAGCGGTGAGTGTTAGCTACAGTAGCTGGCTGGCACAAGATGTGGAAATTTAAAACTCTCTTTAGGTCGCAAACGTTGGCTTTGTTGGTGCTAATTGTGAGCTGCCGCTAGCCGAAGTCGTAACACTGTCGGCCAACTTTAAGTCTAGGTTATCAATTTAATTCCGCCATCGACTGGCTCAGCGTCAGCACAGTTGCATTGCAAAGACTAAAACAAACCGGCTGCTTGAGTGTAGCGAGCATCAGCCACTAGTTAGATGGTCAAGATGTTTGTCCTTAAAGGAGTTACGAAATGGCTCGCTCTAGCGCTCATTGTTGGCGATATGAGCTGGCTCATTTCAGGTGAGAATTTGAGTGAGCAAAACGTTTCAACTGAAGTCTCTCAAGCGAGTTCAGCGTTGACCAACACCTACAACGAGAAAGAGCAGCGAACCAAACAGGACGAAGCTGATTTTTCATCCGCCGGCGAGCGGGACAATATGCGCCATTACATATCCAAAAGTGTGTTCCATAGATCAGCTAAAAAGGTGCCCGAACATCTCGATTTGAATCTCACACAAAACCCCCTCTCTTTTCTCTCCACGTCCACTGCCTGTCACCAAAAAGGCCTGGATCTAGATGGATACACTCTGAAGCAGCCGGCCGAGCAATGGAGGATGGTAAAGTTGAACCAACTTTTGGACGCTCTCATTCCATACCAGATTGGTTCATCGCTGCACCGAAACGGCCGCACACTTCCATCGTTGAGCATATATGGACCAATCGAGAGTCGACAAGCCAGTCTGAGGGTTGTGCCGGCCACGAAAGTGGGCTCGGCTAAACCAGAGCTGGTGGATGAGCTTGATACGGAATTACAAGCACAAACTGATGGCAGAGCATCGAGAGGCAGAAAGCACTCGCTTCTCGGAATTGTTTGGACACCAACTAGATCTACACAGCAAACCTCTACTCCTGGCCTCTTGAGTCGAGGTCGCCAATCGCAAATTTTGATGACCTCCAAGGCTGCAATTCCGCATCGTTCGGTTGAGAGTCAGGAAGTTGCCCTCCATGCGCCGATGCATTCGCGTTCGGTTAGCGACTATGAGTGGAAGAGAGTGGAAAACTCACGTTGGAACAATCTGAGGGGCATGTGGGGCAAGAGATCGGATGAGCAACAGGAGGAGAAACTTCCAATCGGTATAGCGGACGATTCGTTGCTTCCGAGCGCCGATCAAGTAGGCTCCATGTAATTATTTAGAAGCTTAATACTGAAGTTTCGTTCGCCAGGTGGACAAGATTTGAACGGCTTTGGATAATAGGCACAGGCGAAACAAGTGTAGCCGAACCTCCTCGCAAGCGACCTGTCTCCTCAGAGCGGCGCCAAAAGGGCTCTGAAGACTTAGAGCTGAGCAGAGGCAACAGAGCGCTGTCATGATTGAGTTCAGAGGAGATAGTTTGATTTGAGCCTGTAAAGTTCGGAATGGGCGAGACGGAGCCCCTAGTTTGAGAGCGGACTGAAGGCCGAGGTACTATGAGGATTCTTAGAGATGAGAGGGAGAGAGAGAAGACAGGTTGGAACTGGAGCAAATGAGATGAGCCAATTTGATTGAATTTGTTCAGATTCATGCATATGTAACTCAGTTAGTAGTTTAATAAATAAATAAAGAACCACCACAATCGAGGTAGTATTGTATGGTTGTCCATGCAGCTTAAAAGCAACCCGATTGTGATTAAAAACTTGGCTTGGTAATGGTGGACACCAACCCTACGGATGGTGCTTCTTGTCATGATGCTTATATTCCCAGGTCATTTTTCCCACAGATTCGCACTTCTTCTTCTTCTTGCATTTCTCTTTTGCGTGCCACTTGAATGAGGAGCTGTATAGATAGCGTTAGTATGTGTTTCTCTCGAATGGGATGTCAAGAGAGAAAGAGAGAAGCTGGCCGTCTCGAGACGACAAACTCGAGAGACCCGCCGCTGCCTATTCTCAATGCGCGTACTTACTGAAACTTATTCTTGTATCCCTTTTCATGGCGCTCGACTATGCAAAACGTGAGGTAAAGAAACGTGTTAGATGAATTTCAGCTAGGTTTAGTTGAGCATCAGGGGCAAGTACTCACTTGTATGTTTATGGTTTCCTCTCTTGAAACCAAACTTCCAAGCCTTCTTCTTCGGGACCTCAACGTACTGGTAGTAGTGCCCATGATGGCCGTGGTGGCTTCCTGCTGCTGTCTGTAGATCTGTGGAGCTATGTTTCATATTTTGCATTGCTGAAGAGGCTGCCGTCTCGTCCTCAATGCTCAGCCCATCGAGGCTTGAACCGTTATCCCCGTTGAGTTGACTCTGCTTGTCTGAAAGGTTAGCATCCAGCATAGCTGTATCTCTCGAGGCGACACCTCTAACATTTGTGGCATCAATGTCCTCGTTATCCTGATCGTTTTGATCATTTTGTAGCCGCGCGCGCTTGTTGTTGGTTCCACGATACCTGGTGTTTTGATGCTTATTTGCCGCTCTCTTCAACTGCTGGCCTTTACCCCTCTTAGTCGGTTGAGCTTGAGTTCGTGGCTCATTGTCGTCGTCATCGTCGTCATTTTCGCTCTCATCGTCGTCATTGGAGTCGGCTCTACGATTTGGGCTCCCCTCGTTATAGTAGTTCTGGCTATCATCCTTCGGGAAATCTTCGTTGGTTCTTTGCACCTTGCCTCTACCAACCATTGGCTTCTGCGGTCGCTTGCGGCTCTCCTGAAGCATATTGACGTTGCTGTTTCCGGTAAGCAGCGCCCGTGAGTAGGCTTGTTTGTGGCCGGCACTTACGCGCTGGCCATTCAGCACCATTGATCTTCTATGATAATTCTGATTAGCGTTCGGTAGCTGCTCTTGCTGTCGTAAAGTTTGCTGCCTGTGTCTTCTAGTCCCTTGCTCCCGTCTAGAGTTGGAGTGCTGGTTTGCTTTACCTAAGATTGGATCAACCATTGCATCCAACGCAACAAATCTATTACCCTGAGCCTGGCCAGTTGAAGCGAGGGCAGTGTTGTCGTCAAAGCGACGTTTACCTGCTGGTAATTTGCTCGCAAGCAACATATTGCTGCCCTCGTATCTCGGTGCTTCATGTTCTGCCACGTAATTAACCTCACGGCCCTCAAGGTCCGACATCAATCTGTGAGAATTATCTGAGGCGCCCTCATCAAGTTTTTGATTCACTAACTCTGATGTAGATGGTTGAGCCTTTTGCACTGGAGAAGCATGCAACCAACTCAAATCTGGCACTGGATCCCTGATGGATAGATCTATGATTTGCTTATTCGCTTTGTCTTGCTTTGTCTGCTGATTGATATTTGTTTCCGAGCCACAAGCGTAGTGGCTGGATATCACGAGTACGATTAGGCTTGAAAAGATCATCTTGGATATTGGATCTAAACTTTGGAGGAGGTGGAAATGTGTTTACTCGGATCTAGCAAGATGAAGACTGGGGTAGGATTCATTTTTACCAGCATTTATATAGTGAATCGAGTCTACCTACACCTTCAGCCACTCGGACGTTAGGTTGCTCTAGTGAGTGGAGGATCACTGCAAGTCGGTCGTTCCAAAGACATCCGGCAAAGAGAATATTTGTTTTAGACCTGAACTTGACTCTCAGAGAAAGGGAGAGAGAGGAGGTTGTTAGATCAAATGAAATATTGTCAATAAGAGAGTTTGTAAACTGGATTGTGAGCTCACAGGAGGTCAAAAGTGTGAGAAAATCTCGATCGACGGACCGGCAATCGTGCATCACTTGGCCTTTGAAAAACCTTCAGAAAACATACCTGCATGGTCAAAATGGCGGATGATTACAGAAACGTGTCGTATCTTAACCTGCCTAAAGATAGATGACAATCAAATCCACGAAATATGAAGGAAAGTCAGACAATTAAAAACTAGAAGCAATCTGACTGGAGGTTTATTGAACTTAAAATGCCAAAGATTGGTTAAAATGTAATATTATTCAATGAATCAGGTTCGCTTACTGACATCTCGCAGTATTAAATGATACAAAACGAGTCAAGGATAAAGCCATCGGCTCAAAATTGCTTGGCATGCGCTTTCAGATACCGTTCGTTCAGCAAGCTACCTCACCCTCTGGTTTCTCGGCCTCAATGGTGATTGGCTTGTCAGTTTGCTCGGGTGATGTCTCTAGCGGTGCATCACCATTCTCTGTAGCCTGTTTAGCTACCGCTTCCTCAGCAGGAGGGTCCGACTTTTCGACAGGCTCTGGTTCTTGCGCCGGAATTGACCCCTCTGATTCAGGTATTGGTTGCTCAGTCGCTGAAACTGGCTGTTCAGATACTGGAGCTGGTTCATCTGGGTGTTTGGGTGTCGATTCCGCCTCTGCGAGTGCGGAGCCTGGCTTTTCGGACTCAGTGGTCGGTTGACAAGAATCTGTAGCTTGTTGATCAGAGGTAACTGGTGTCGATTGCTCGGACACCGCTCTCTCGGTCTTCTGTGCCTGTTCCTCAGCCGCTTGCACTGCCTGCTCAGCCACTGGTGCCGATTGTGCAGTCTCTTGTGCGGACTGTTCGGCATCCAGCTTTGGCTGCTCAACTACGGGTGCTGGCTGCTCGACTACGGGTGCTGGCTGCTCGACTACGGGTGCTGGTTGGTCGGCTACAGGTGCTGGTTGGTCGGCTACAGGTGCTGGCTGCTCGGCTACAGGTGCTGGCTGCTCGGCTACAGGTGTTGGTTGCTCTGGTGTAGGTTGTACAGCCTCTAATGCTTGCTGCTCTGGCGCTTGTTGCTCGGGCACTGGGACAGATTGCTCGGCCGCCGGCACCAAGTCTCCGTCCACTTGTACTGGCTGAGCAGCTATCTGTTGTCCAGCCTCTGCAACTGCCTCCGACGGAACAAGATCTTCCTGCTTAGCATCTGACTCTTGAACCGATATCGGTTGCTCACACTCTGGTTCCACCTTCTGCTCTTCTACAGCCGCCTCGGATTTCGGCTCTTGATCTTGAGCTTTCTCCTCTACTAATCCAGATTCTTCAACGATGGGTGCTGAATTCTCGGCCTTCGCTTCCGCTTGCTCTGATGGGGATTCTGGATCAGCGGACACTGTTGGAGGCTGTTCAACTGGTGTTGAAATTTGCTCTATAGCTTCCTGAGCTTGAGCGGTTGGTTGCTCTAGAATCGGTGCTATGGTTGTGTCAGTAGATGCCTGAATTTGGGTTAGAGTTGGAGGGGTCGGTTAGTAGATGAGGCGTGAGTAATTGAGATGAAGCTTGAAAGCTATAAATCATGTTTCTAGAACGCGCACCGATTTCAATGATAACCTGTTCAACAGGCCGACTAGGTATTGAATCGTTGTGGCAAACATCTTGGTGGAAGCTCAGGTTAATTTGGCGATAAAATCATCTAAAATTAATGATAAGAATTAGTGTTAAGCGACCGAGAAACTATGGACGAATGACTAAAAAGAGTTGAGCGCGGACGCAGACCAATCTAAGCGTGTCGAGATATCAAGATGCAGACCATTGTGAAGAACGATTGTGCTTGCTATGTGAATCTTCAGGTCAGCACAACTATCGAATAGCAATGTAATGGGTGTATTTCTTCGCCTTCGCAGATATCACACTTGATTATCTTCAATATCGATTGCACGTTGAGCGAGTGCTCAGTTGAAAGTATACCCGCTGATACGTTTTGGTTTGTTGATTTAAAGATAACTTGTTTCCTGGAAAGCTGACGATCGAATACGATAGAGCTCTGATTTTTGCACCGAACAGTTTAAAATTTGAATACAAACCTATCACTAGCTAAGATGGAAGAGGCTTACTGGCTCATGGAAAAGAGGGAAAGAGAGGGAGGGAGAGAGGATGTCCGCCTCACAAGCTGAGCTTGAATGTTTTGCCAAGACGAGATCAATCCGGCGAGCAGGCACTGAGGGAGCCCAAGATTTGACATTTTCGTGCGACAAGCTTCTGAGGGGTATATGAGTATATCTTTCTACGGAATTAGATCGGGGCCAAGACTTGGCCATGGGGTGGTGATGCTACTGCTGCCAGGCTGACGCATGATGCCCAACTCTGGGCCCTTGAAAATATAGAGGTACGGTTGAGGTAGAGCAATGACTGGCAAAAGTAGGACCTTGGTTGGCGCAACTAGGTTGTGAAAGGGAGCGTCTGAGTTTGAAGCGCATCCTGAATCAAATACGCATTTTACGTATTCAAAATAATTATGCACCATGTTGATCATAGTTAAGCCCGCAACGAAGTGGATGTTGGAGATGTCGCAAGCTCGAAGCTCTGCTCGCGATTGTTTCTAGCTCTATTTACTTGCGCTTTGAAAGCGGACGAGCGAACTACATATAGTTGCCATCTAATGGCTAGAGCCAAACCAGGCTCAATCAACTGCTTGATCTATCATTCCGCCAATTGAAAGATAATCGCTTGAGCAATGTTGGCAAAGGTTCATGTTCAAAGAGGCTGAAACCTCTTGAAACCGGAGAATACCATCGGGCGCATGGGTTATCGTCTTCAAATAGTGCGCATCTGAAGCATGGGTGGGCGATATCCACCAGAAGGGTAGTAGGGTGGTATTATGATCGCAAATTATGCACGGAATGAGCCTTGAGAGAGGGTCGATATGAGTGTGTCAACTTTACAGCGTGATGATCCGCGATCAACAGAATTTTCGTTCACCATTGCGATGGATTGTCCTGAATTTGGGGAAAGCTGTTACTTCAAACGTTTTTACCAGAATTGTCATCACCAGGATCAGCTAACCGGGTGAACTAGCAGTAGTGGAAGCAGCAGTAGCTCATACTTGGTTAGGCTGAACAAACGAACTTCATTCGCTACACCAACGTCACGCATCTTTGTGTGCCTTAGGCAACAGCGAGCAGTATTGTGATGGATAGCATTGTATAGCCTCAAGAGCGGACGTAGCATGGACGCGCTGGCTTTGAAGGCTACCATGAGAGCAACGGCTGAAAGTTTAGAAAAGTTTGCCAACTCAGCAACTGTGCCGCTTAGTTCGATGTCATTGAAGCGTGAGAGGAGGAATTGGCTTGAAACTGAGATACCCTAACACAGCCTCTAAGCCCAGCGACGTTCTCAAGGTTCGATTGGGTCTGCAATGATGGGGAAAGATGGGGCGCAATGTTTTGCTATTCAGATATGACTCACCTTGCGCCTACTGCTCACGAAGGATGGAATGAGACCTCTGAGTTTTGGGGCTCGTAATGAACTTGAGCGGCGGATACGTTGAGCAAGCGACTGTATATGAGATGCTTGGCGCTGTAAAGTTGAGACTTTAATTGGCTGAGTGCTTGAATTTCCATTAGCTTGTTGCCCATCTAACTGTTGAGTGTCGCCATTCTCTTTCAGAATTTGTTTTCCAATCTCTTGGAGAGTGTCCCTTAATTTGGCGACATTTTCACCCACGTTGCTGCTGTTGTTATTGTTGTCGTTATTATTGTTCAAGCTATTGGCTTTAAGATCAGCTTCAGAAGCATCTGCTAAAACATCAGCGATTGCCACTACCGACGATTCTTCGACTTGTTGCCGGCTTCTTAGCTGAGAAGCACGTGAGCCCATCTTTGAGTATGAATAATCACTCTAATTGGAATTTCGCTCTGAAAGGAGCTGTCAATTTTGCTTGAGACCAGAAGTAGTATTAAATTAGTCTGATTTGATGTTTAAAACAAACAATAAAGTTGGTTTGGGTGCCCACAGTTGAAACGTCAGCTGAATTCGGCAAAATTGTCGATATCATTGAGGGAGACTGAAGCCTAATGTTACGCTTGAGCTAAACTTCGTTGTCCGCTGCAGAGCGCAGCGTAGCGGAGTTTCGGCGGCAGGAGTTCGGCCGCCAAGTGGCGGTCTCTCTTCTCGGATGTCAGACATGCGGTCTGCATACTGCCGAGAACAGGGCTTTGCTCCTGCAAAGAGCGTTATTTTTGCATATCATGCCGGCTATGTTCGCTATTAATCAAGTCAGTCATCGAACTTGGGATAGATAGGCGAACGAATCAGAGCTGCTTTGAAGCCATGATTATCTGTGGTATCGCCAACTGTGGTGTTGAATCTGAACCCCTCCTGAAGCTGGTCAATCTCGGAAGCCAATCACTCATGATTCGGATGCCTAGTATCATCACAGCTTGATAATCTGAAACAGATATTTAAACATCATTGACATCAAAGTCCCTGACACACACACACGGCTGGTCAAGATTTAATCGCGAGCACTAGAACAGTTGCAATCGATATCATTAACTTGTGTTGAGGTAGGAGAAGGAGAGTCAACTAGATGAGTAATTTAGCTGCATGATAGCATCTTATCCTGGCGAACCCCCGGACTATTTACCTGTATAATGTTGACATATGTCACTCTTATGTTGAACGCTCTCAACGCGATGCCGCCCTCACTTTCGAGCACTGTGATTTGCTTTGACCACAACAACCTCAGATGGCAGCCCCTGGGTTCGTTGGAGCTGCTTGTCTGAGCAATCAGATTCCAAATTAGCGGATGAAGTTTTTTAGCCTGTAGAGTGCAACGGTTCAGTACACAACTTTGCAGAATATATACATACAGTCTACTTGTTGCTCATTGCTCTATTACTTACGTTGGCATGGAAATTAGATGCTAACGTTATTAGCACTGTTGATACTACCATGGCAAAAACCAGAAGCACCATCGGATAGGTAACAAAGCCTCTCAAATGGTGATTGTACCAAATAGCAACGATAACGGTTCCAAAGCATAGGCTGTAGCTTACAATAATTAGGGTGGCAATGAATGGCGCGTCTCTATGGACCAGTTCAATGAACAAGCGCAAATTGACGTATATCTTTTCGAGCAGCTCGTGATGCGAATTGTATAAGCGGGTTCCATCATCCGACAACAGATCCACTACCAACTCTTGGTAAGCGATCTTACTATCGAGCTTAGAATTGATCAACCTATCATCTCTTCTAATTGGCCGACATTGCAACAATATGACACAGAAATCAGTCCTATCAACTAATTCTTGTTTCAATTGCTCCATGCAAAATCTCGTCCGGGTCTCATCGTCCTTGGTGGTTCGATTCTTGTGCTCATTACCGTTCGTGTTCGACAAAACCAAGGACTGTATTCTGACGTATTCTACCGCCAAGTGGATCTTAGTATGTAGCTCTGCTGACCAGAAGTTCAACTCGCAACTTATAACATAGTAACAAGCTAGCAGAGCGCCAACACTAATCAATGGCATTGCATAGAAGAAAGCAAGTTCGCAAATCGCATGAATTGTCCACCTAAACTCTATACGCTTCAGGTCAAGCCTAGTGTCAGATGTGCCCAGGACCCACATCGCACAGTTCGTTTCTAGCATCACTTTCCAGTAACTTTCTAACTGTTCGCCTTTGGCACTCAATTGATCGTTTTCAAAGCCAACTATAAAGGTTCCAATCATAGCTTCGCCGAGTAGGATAAACGCAAATGTGATGCAAAACACTCTAGATATGTGGGAATGCCACCAATGAGATCTGATTAGGGGTAAACAATCGCTCACATACTTGTCGTGTTCACTGGCCGTCCTGAACCCGAAATGGATATCTCGTATTGTGGAGCTGAATTTTGGATCATTGAAGAGGGGCTGTCGCAGGCTGAAAAATTTTGAGGATTCTACGCTTTTCTTTCCTTGATCTTCAATCCTTTGTCCAGCTATACTTGCTCTATAGTTGACATACGATACAGACAGGTCAGTCAAGATCCTCTCGACCCTTTCACGGAAAGATTTGATCGTTATAACTGGTGCAGCGATGAACATGAGGGCATCGTTCTCAGTTGGCCTGAGGATCTCTCTCAAAGGCAAGAGACCACCCATCATGAACATAGCTGAGCCGCCAACTGAAAATATCAACAAGCCGAAACCTCCAAGATTGATCGCCGGGGGATAATATTTGTTCATTCTTGGTTTACAGATACCAAGCATCGGTAATCGGCTCAAATCTTCAGCCAGATTCTCACTCTGCGAGAGGCGAGTGCAGTTCGTTAAAATGCATGCAAACTTATACAGGCCATTGTCTAACAATTCGAGACTCTCCTCTGGATTGCGATGGTTGAAGAAGGATAGTGTTATGATGGGAACGAGGAGACTCTTGAGGAAAAAGATGGTATAAGATAGACTGAGCAAGAGGACTAGAGGCACTTTTGCGTCTGTCATGGCCTTAAATTCGGCAACCTCTTCGGGCGGATTTGATGGTAGGTCATATTTAGTGTGGAAATCTATCTTTTTGATTCGCGGATGGCGAACAGTAAAAAACAAAATCTTCCTGACAAAACGGCAGACGGCAGTCCAAGTCATATTGAGAATGTTCGATGAAGACTTCCTTTGACCAATGTTCCTGAATATTGAAAATTGAATTCAGACTCGCCATTCGCGTCCAATTATAGACCGAGTTCAACTTTCAACATCAGACTAAAAGAAACAGGTGTCGTGCCTGAAGTCATTAGAGAGATTAGAGTGGCTGCTTTGCATTTTGTGGTTCAAGCTCATGGTGCAGAGTGCGAACTCGGACTGGGACAATCATGTTAGTCTGACGGGTTGTAAGATCCACCCACCAACACGAGCCATCAGGAACGATCAGAATATGTCAATAGAAACAGAATTCGTCAACCAGTCTATTGGAGCAGATTGCGTGGAGGAAATGATAGTAAAAGAATCTTACGGGCAACTGCACGATCCTTTTGATACAAAGGTAGATTTGTTGGCATAGCTTAGTCATAGTTTAGATTTGGATGTGGCTATATGAACATAATTTACAACATTTTCGGTGAGATCGCCAGAGCAACCAAGAGTAAAGCTCAATTGTCTGTAACCTTTGAATAGCGATTGTACCTATTGGCGACCACAAAAGGTTAATGGCGCTTGCGCAGATGAGAGCTTGGCTGATATAATCTACATCGACTATACCAAATGTCTCCTCCTAACCTGTGAAAATTCTCCTCAAGAAGCTATTGCCATTCGAGGTTTGCGACCCAGCTTGGCTTGTGGGGCCAGTTTTCCAGCATTTGCACGATCCATTAACGAGGAACCAATCGTAGTAGACGCGCACAACATAGCAGCCTAGTTTATCGTGGCCATCGCACTCAACTTGGTTCACGCCCTCGCTGGTTGCCTGAGCCTGATTTCCAGTCTCGCCATTAACTTGCTGTGCGTTAACTGAGGGCTGGTGCTCAACAACGGGGGTGCTGCTCTCAGCTTGGGGCTGTTTGAAGGCTTGCATTTGGTTTGGGTTGAGCGAGTTTGTTGGCATGAGCTGTTGTGATTGCAAATGATTTGTAATGTCGTTGATTGAGGCCACTGATTCAAGCTGGTGCGGTCTGGACTGTGAATTTTGATTGGCCACAAATTGAGAGGGAAGAGGCCGCTTTACCTGATTCGAGAGATCGCGTTTCTTGCGCTTTTGTTGAAGTTGAAGGCTATTCAATAGATCGTTGATGTTCATATTCGGATTCTGCTGTAGGGCTGCCGCCATTAGCGCGGTAATGTACTCGTTACTGTAGGCAGTTTGCGCGTTAAGCTGCTGGTGGCTCTGGGATTGGCTTGAGTATTGATTTGAAGCTTGGTTGTTGGACGGATTGACTGGTTGCATGGGCCCACCAGCGGGGTAGCTCGCCGGACTGGACCGAGATTCGGCGGCCTGCAATTGGCTCGGCATGAGGCCATTTCTTGAGAGTAGCTGATAGTTGTAGGCGTTCGCTAAATGTTGCATATTTGCAACATTGTTCGGATCCCAGCCGAGCTCGTTGGCTGCGTTGATGAATGCATTGTTCAGGTTGTGATTGTAATTGTTTAAGGAATCGGTCATTTGGAGCGGATCTTGGATTGACTTTTGTGCTTGGAGCGGAGGTGTCGGCTGTTGGAGTTGCTGCTGGAATTGTTGCAAGGCTACTTGCTGGATGTGATTGTTTGAAGCCGCAGTAGCCATTTGACTCTGGCTGCCAACCGGAGCCTCAGCCTGTTGGCCAAACACTGTGTTTGGATAGTAGATTTCTGCCACCAGCAGGCTAACCCATCGGGGCGACTCGTGGCAAACGCCCTCGGTGAACTCGCACTTTTGTCTTACGCAAGAGGTGCGCTGAATTGTTTGCGTGAAATAACCCTCGTGAGGAATCTGCACCACGTACTTCCATGCGCCCTGATAATTGCGCGCAAAGGTGGGCGAAATGTACTCCTCCACGGAGGGGCAGGGAGTTGGCGGTTGCTTGCCCACTAGACCCAATCCAGGTTGCTGCTGCCGGTTCATGTTCGTGGCCGAAAGAGCTGCGGCCACCGAGGCAGGTGTATCGACAAACGTTTCCTGCGGGTCGAAGGGCTTCTTTCGTTTCGCAAACGTTCTGCTGGCTGTTTGGAAAACAGAGGGCACAAAATACTCAACCAGACTAGCGATCGCGTTTGAGGCCCAGCCGGCAAGTGCAAGCCGGCTCAAGGTTGTGCTACCAAACGACGAGCCAAAAGTTTGAGCCTGGTGCTCCTTGTTTTGCGAGAGGGTATAATCGGGCGAGGAGGAATCCTTTGCCGAGCTACCAGATAAGAGGGACGCAAGTGGCAGTATAACGCTCATCAGATTTTGCTTTGCTGAAGTGAGTGAATTTGAGTTTGAGTTGCTCTTTGGGGTTGAATCCTGCGCCAGCCCGCTTAAAACTGACCAAATGGGACTGTTGGCTGAGGTTACACTATCGGGGGTCCCCGAGTATGCGTTGCTTAGATGTTTGACTACCTGTAGCCAGGCAGGCGGTCTGTCGCCCTCAATCAGAGCCGAGGCAACTTGGCAAATTCTGGTCATGGAGAGTCCAATTTGTGTAGTTTGCATGATGGGAGGCGAGCAAATTGTTGCAACATCCAGCGAGGCGCCAGTGTGGGTAGGAGGAGACATTGAGGTCAGCAGAGGAATGAGGAAATTGGATCGCGGGTCAATCAAGCTGTTGATGAGTCTTTGGGAAAGGTTTTCGCCATAAATAGGCAGCGTTTGAATTAGACTCAGTGGGAGTGGGGCAACAATTTACAAGCTCAAGGCAGGGAGCTTAAACTACTGAAAAGACAATGGATTTAGCACGCGAAATCTTCGCCTATCCATTCAGCTTTCATAGGACGATTTTCTCTCATTGTGCTAGTCCGCTCGCCGGATACAAACGAAAGATGGCGAGAGAAGAGAATGGCAACGAGAGAGATAGGAAAAACTAGAGCCTCAGGAGTGGGCTGGTTGGCCAAATTTTCAAGTTCAATGGCGCGATGCCTTCAGAGAGGCACCCAAGTTTGGTCCAGTCCAGATATTGCTACTCAAACTCTTTGCGGATTCATTAACATCCTTTCGAGGTCAAGTTTACAGTTAGAGTGACAGCGCTGACCAAGTAGGAGCTCTAGATTGAGTAGAGCAAAGTTGGGCTGAGCCAAGATGTGGAAAAAAGTGGACGGCTCTCGGTGTAATTGAGAGGTGGCAGGTGAATTAGCAATTTTGGCGCCCGCACGTTAGTTGGCGATCAAGCCAAGCGTGACTGTTGCCTAAGAAAGACCAACTCTTGGTTAGAAAACAGAGCAACCGAATCAGAGGATTCCGATTTGTCGAGCTTCGTTTTGCTTGCCATGAGCTGGTAGCTTCTTGCTTGCTCTCTGGTAACCAATTTTGCCTGCTACCAGCCTCAGTATGCCGGTTCGATTGCGCAAGCATCCGAACTTTTCGATTAGAGTCTACTGGCAATCACTGTGTCGACTTTTAAGAGGTTTCTCCGGAAACAATGCCGCAGATAAGCGCCACCAGCTCCAGGTGAGCACCTCCGGTTCAAATTTGTTTCAGCCTCTCGCCGCATGTAAGACAAAAAGCTCACCCAGATTGATTGAATTCAACGGAACAGGCGGCCATGTGGAACAATCGGCCCGATCTTAGGCAAACACTATTCGACGAGCACTTACGTTGAGGTGAATCCGTTTGTCGAGTCGGCACAGGAGAGTCGCCGTTTGCTCGGCTCCTTTGCGGCAAGATGGCCGGCGTTGCCGTTTCCACCGCCTGCACCGCCACCACTGCTGTTGCCACTGCCGCCGCCACCTCTTCCGCCAACCCCTTCACCGTTTATGGCCGAACTCGAGCTGGCTGGCGTGACATCGGTGCTGGCGCCGCCACTCGAGCGAGCTTGGCCGATGCTGTCTCCGGTACTCGGCTCTGGTCGGCTCTCTTTCGCTCCAATTGCGTGATTGTGATGGCTTGAGATGGTCGTGCTGTATACCGTCGAGTTCATTGGGTGGCTGGCTGGTGCCGCCAATCGCTGCAATTGCCCGTTGCTGTTCTGTTGTCTGTCACCATTGTTTCCTATTCCAGCACTGGACTCGCCGCCCTTTGCGCCGCTAGCTGGTTGGGGTAATTTCTGGCTCTTGTTGGGCGCATTTGCAGAGTCGCTTAGCAAAGAGGACGGCGACGAGGGTTGAGATGGGAGAACGTTGAAGCTGCTTGTTTGTTGCACGATACTGGGCGCCCAGCTGTAATAGCTGGCCGAGTTGTGCGCCCTCTGGGTGGCCTGTTGCTTCTGGCCGGCCGAACCTGAGGTTGTGGCCGCCGAGAAGCTCGCCGAGCCGCCTTGGATTGACCTGTAGCCGTCCTTCGTGATAACTGCGCCCGTTTCGTTCGCGTTCCTTTGAACCAGAATGCGGCCGGCCGAGTGGGCCGACGAGACAACGAGGCTTGCGTTTGGGGACAACTCGGCCGCTGTTATGCCGGCGCCTCCACCCTCCTGCGTCGAGCGCCTCCTGCGTCTCCTCAGGTAAGGCGAGCCCGCAAAGAGCTCGTCGTCTGCGGCCACTGCTGCTGCAGAGGAGAAGCGCTGGTTTATCTTGTGCATGTGCTCCTGGCTCAGTGGCGATGCCAGGTGGGTTGGGTTTAGCAGTTGGTTGGTCGGCAGGTAACGCGCAACCTTTGGAATGGTCTCGTATTCTAGCTTTAAAACAGGCAGCGCGCGGGCCAAGAATTGGAGGGTTTTGTTTTTGATCAGCTCGAAGGGATAGGCTTGGTCTGCAACATTTTGGCCGAGCGGGTTCAGCGGCACTCGACCCTGGTTAAGGTCGCCGCAAAGGGTGTCTCTGGGCGAGAAGCCGGCGAAGGGGTCTAGCGGAGGAGGTTGGCTAAATTAGTGATTTCGCTCCCAGCTTTCTCCGTTGATTGGAGAGTTGGAGCCCTAAACTTACCTGAACCCGGACAGGCCGACACCGACTGCTGATAGGGTGGCTTGCGCACAGACGGCGGCTCCATCTTGGGCGCCACCTCGAACTCGTAGTGGCCTGGGATGTTGTGATGATGATGCTGCTGCTGCTGATTTGCCGCCAACAGCTGGTTCACGGACAAGCTCTGTCCGTTTTCGTCAAGCCGATGGAGCTCATTTGAGCTGACGAATGGCAAACTGTAGCTCAGGCTCAAGACTGCTATTGCAATGAGAAGCGGACGACTTAGGCACGAAATTTGCTTGGCAGCGCTTAATTTTGAGATCATTTTAAACAGTTTTCTTCTTCAATTTGCTGAGCTTGATTGAGGTTTATCAATTCTGATCTGTCGGTTCGCTTGTTGCGCCGGTGAGCCTGCCTCTATGCACTCATTTGCATGAACATACACCGACAAGGAATGATACAAGTCTCTGATCAGCAGCACTCAATTTGGTCAATGTATCCTCTCCGTACAATAAATTCAATTCCACTTCCTCTACTCTCGGCCACTTCGACTGCATGGAGAACGAATGTCGCCCCTAGATTAGCTCTCTCGCTCTAAACAATCCTGACTGGGCCAGCGGTTGATTGCAAATGTTGCATTCAGTTTGAAGTAAATAGAACTTCCTTCCGAATGGAACTCCAAAAACAAGTTCGGTCTTCTAATGAGTTATGAGTTGTCGCAGAAATTTCAGTTTTGCCTCTGAGACGAGCGCTCGGCCGCTTTCAAGGTTAGCGCTTGGATGGTGCCGCTGTCTAGGCTCCAATGGATGGAAGCGGTTTCGCCAAGAAGTTGTCAGGAGTCGGTGGGCTGGTTCGTTGACTGGCCGCTTGGTTGGCTGGCTGGCCGGCGGTTTCATGGTGGGCAGAGTGGCCTTTTGCTAGGAACGCGAACAGCCTCCGGTTGCCGCTAACGGGCATGCAGAGATTTAACGGAACAAGAAGGCCGGAGATTGCAAACAAAGGCGAACGGCGAGCGCCGGCTGGCCTGCGGATGGCCGAGAGGGGAAGCGAGGGCGCGAAGGCGAAGGCAAAGGTAAAGGTAGAGGTGGAGGCGGAGACGGAGACGGAGATGGAGATGGAGGCGAGGGAAGGAGGAGGAAAATTGAATTCGACAAGCTCACGGCGGCCAAGCGTCGCCAGTGGAGAGCTGCGGCCGGCGAGCTTCGAAGGCATTGGATCTGGCGCTCAAGTTCAGGCTACAGCATGATAATGATCCTCGTTGGGCGGAGCTATCGGCGCTTTTGTCATGCTGGATCGAATCCCTTCGGCTGTTAAACTCGAATTTACGATGCAAGGCCAAGTCTGGGCGGCGAGCCGCGCGAAAAGCTCGGAAGGCAACAAGTGGAAATGGAAATTCAAGTGACCATTTGCTAACTCAAGTTCACAATTGGAGCCCAAAAAGGGACAGGACAGGAAAGCGGAGGAAACAATCGTAAGTCAAGCCGAATAACAGTGCATTTGGGAGGGAGAAACGGCAAAATTTAAACCCGAAACCTCATCCACTCGAGTAGCTCCGTTTGTCCAACTGCACTCGATGGCAAAGCTAGGCTGGAGTAAACTTGGCTCGGCTAGACTCGACTTAGCTAAACCAAACTAAACAGTCGTAGTTTTATGTTGGCCAACACGAAAACGGCAACGACGACAACAAAAAGCTCCAGGTTCATTGCGTCCGTTATGCAGACGCGCGAGACCGAAGCCTCTGCGCCGAGGCGATTAAGTGGCGCCGAGCTCCACACTACCGGCGGCACCATTTGCATGCAGCTCGGCATTGCTGAGATTGGCGCCGCTCGCTGGGCGGCCGAGCGAGCGCTGAGCCAGGAAGTGGCGCCCCGTCTGCACTCCCCGCTCCAGGTGTCGAGCCGAAAGGCGGAGGCCTCCTCCTCGCGGCGACAAGGCGGCCCCATTGGCCCCGGCAAGGAGCGAGCAATCTCGGGCCAGTGAAGTGCGGCAAAGCTCAGCTTAGCCGCCCGAGGCGAGACGAGCGAGGCCCCAAAAGGTCCCAGTGAGGAAGGGGGCAAGCAGGGCTGGCTGCTCGGCTGCTGGGCCCCGCTGCTGTAACTAGGCTAGGCGGCGGGCGCCCAGCTGGCTGTCTCGCTGGCTGGCGGGCGGACGGGCCTCACTTGGGGCGCCGGTGGGCCCAGCGCTGATAGCGGGCGCCGCAGCAAGCTTGCTCGATCGCTCGGTGCGGCAATAATGGTATTAATAAAAAGCGGTTGCCGGATTGAGATCGGCCCGCGCACGCAGCCAAACCCAAAGTAGGTCAGCCCATGGAGTCGGCCAACTGGCGGCAGCGGGCCGCCCAGGCCAGTGGCCTATCGGGCCATTGGGCCACTGGGCCCGCCTAGCGCGCGCGCGCCCTGCACCCACTTCCGCGTCCATCCGCGCAGTAGCGGTGGCGCGCTCCTTGGGCTCCGGCCAGTTGTGCGCACTAGCTCGTGGAGGAACGCGGAAGTTGACAGGGGCCGGCGAGCTCGGTGGGGCCGGCAAGCTAGCTGGCGAGCGAAGGGGTTTGCGCGCGAGTGACTGACCTAGATTGGGCGAGCGCGCGCACGTCAGCGGCCGCATCTTGAACTCGGGCGCGCTTGGTTCCGCGGCCACACAGGCTGCGGGAGGGGGCACTCACAGGGCGCGTTGAACCTTCCGCATTTGCCGGCCGCTCGCTCGCTTCCCCGGCTCCTGTGCGCTAGCCCATCGGCTCTCGCAGGCCAAATAATAATTCTACTAGTGAGCTAAATTTATTCAACCTAACAGTCGCGCAGACGCACGCACACGCAAGTTGCAATGGCGGCGCGAAACGAGCCGGCAGACGCTCGGGCGCTCAGACAAAGGCAGCCTAGATGCGCCTGTGTGCGTGTGCGTGTGTGTGTGTGTGCCCGATGTAAAGTTGGTCGCGAGAGCATATGAAACTCTAGCCCCCGTGTCTGCCTCTCTCTCTCTCTCTATGTCGCTCGCTCTGCGTCAAAGTGGGCAAGGGCTAGCGGACTTTTGTTTGCTCGCTGACTTGTGTGTGTCTGTGTGTGTGAGTGCGTGAGTTTCGCAGGCCTGGCACTGCTGGCCTGGATGTGCCTGTGTGCTCCATTGCATCAGCCAATCCTGTGTGCGCGAGAGAGGGCGAGCGAGCGAGTGAATTGGAGTGAAGAAGCGAGGAGGGAAGAACGTCGGCTCCCATTGTTTTGCAGGTTTGTTGATGTTGCTGCTGATTTGGATAACCCCAAATGGTCGCCAGACCGACCGGGTCACAAATGTTACTATTAATTCCCCTTCATAGATAGTATTGTAAATTCACTAACTCAGCGACAGTGCCAAGTTTTATGCGTTTAAGAGGGCGAGAGGGGACAAGTGGGCAGCAAGTGTGGAGAGAAACTTAGAGAGCTAGCCGATTGACCATTAGTCTTAGTGCATCGAAATATTTGCAGCTTAAAGTTGGTAGGAATAGAATTACCCTGAGCCTCGGTGGTGGCCCATTCAAAACCCCTGAGAGTAGCCCAAACGCCAGTGGGGCCCCAACGAGCCAACCCCGAGTCATTGGTCAGCCAGAGGGCCGGCGGAGGTGGCAGCAGCAGCAACGAGCAAGTGGCTCAAGATGACAGTAGTAACTAGCAACAAGGAAAATGATCTCGTCGTGGTGGGAGGTCACACGGCTACCTCCATGGTCAATGGGAAGCTGGCGCCAAATAGTCACTCGGCCTCGCCAGTAACCTCGATTGACCGAAGTAGGTCCAGCGCCAATACAACGGCCACCACCGCAACAGCGGCCACAAATACCCATTCGTCGTCGCTCTCATCGTCGGCGGCTGGAACAGGAACGACAACCTCAACCTCGTCATCATCCTCTTCAGCCGGCAGCCAAAAGGGCCACCACCATCATAACCTCCATCACAGCCAAAGCCACGGCCACGGCCATCACCAAGCCCATCATGTTCAAACAAACCACCACAATCACATACACACTACTCAAACGCATGACACAAACGAGGCTCAACCGCATGTGGTAATGATATCAGCGAGGCCAAATTTTGTCGATACTAACAACAACAGCAGCATAAACAAAGAGTTTCATCGCCATGAAATCAAGAGCTCCACTGCCACACAACTGCAACAGCAACCTACACAGCCAACACCATTACAACACCAACATCAACAACAACCGCCACCTCCGCCTCAACCACCTCAAACCCAGCAACAACAACCAGTCAAAGAACCATTCGTTGTCTCGCCCCAACAAGTCCTTGAAGTCTACAGGTCACGTTTGACCAAATACGAAGCTAGCGAGATTTTGCATTATCCAGAAATATATTTCATCGGCGCAAATCCTAACAAAAGTCGCCTTCAGGCCGGCAACAATATTGCCTGCAAGAACTATGGTTTCGATGATGCCTCCGGATCATACATCCACGTTGCCCACGATCATATCGCTTACAGGTACGAGATGTTGAAAGTCATTGGTAAGGGTAGCTTTGGTAGTGTCATAAGGGCATTCGATCATAAAAATATGCAAAATGTGGCATTAAAGATGGTCCGCAATGAGAAACGATTTCACCAGCAAGCACAAACTGAAATCAATATTTTAAAACATTTACGTCAAAAGGATGTCAACAACACTATGAACGTTGTTCATATGTTTGAACATTTCATATTCCGCGATCATACCTGCATAACCTTCGAATTGTTAAGTTTAAATCTATACGAGCTTACAAGAAAGAATAAGTTCGCTGGATTTAGTATACATCTGGTTAGAAGATTTGCCTACTCAATTTTGAAATGCTTAGAGGCTCTAAACGAAAACAAAATCATTCACTGCGACCTAAAACCAGAGAATGTACTACTAAAACAACAATCGCGCAGTGGTATTAAGGTCATAGATTTTGGTTCGTCATGTTTTGAGAATGAGCGCATTCATTCTTACATACAATCACGATTCTATAGATCACCGGAGACAATTCTTGGCGCAAAGTATG
>Ga0268249_1000302_pt1 | contig 28336 bp, 21 predicted proteins | sample AgamicAtPe_FD_200257 | JGI IMG/M metagenome (GOLD analysis project Ga0268249, IMG submission 200257) | Agave microbial communities from Guanajuato, Mexico - At.P.e (v2) (version 3) | ecosystem: Host-associated > Plants > Phyllosphere > Phylloplane/Leaf | place: Guanajuato, Mexico | collected... | reverse complement strand
CAAATCCAGTCAACAGGCGACGTAGGATGATTAATGCGGGCCGCCATCTTCAGCTTTCGGCGAGAAGCTAGCCCCATCCGCATCATGGCGGCGAAGTTCCCCTATTGAGTCTGCGCATTATAGTCGGCTGTGCTCAAGCCGTCTCGCCAGGTAAGAGATTGAACGAGTAGGGGCGGCAACTATCGGGCAAATCGCAGAATGGCTTGAACTTTTTTCTCCAATTCATGAAAAGATTTGGGAGAGACTGGAGTAGGCGAGTTTCTTTCTCTCATTCAATGTATGTCTCTAACCAAGCATTCCAGTAACAATCCCATTCATTTCCATTGTTACCCGTTTGTGACTGTTCTCGGTTCAATCAACAAGTTTTGCATTCAGATAGCCAGAGAAGGATAGTCAAAGTTTTGCAGGTAAGAGCGAAGTTTTTAGCGCTCATGACAAAGACTTTAGAGAAATCACCTGTTGGAGTCAAGATTCTTCACCATCAAAACTCGCTTGACGCTCGCCAGCCAGCGTGTTGGAGAAAAGTTACGTCTGGAGAAGGCAAATAAGCAGTGTGGGTAAAAGAGGCGAGAGTGATGAAGGAGCAAGCGAGTGAATGAATGAATGGATGTATAGATGGGTGTCCCTTTCGAGTTTGATACTGAGGCAAGAGGCAGATGGAGAAGAACACGGAGCTGATTGTTCGTTGCACGCTAACCGATGGGTTCATGTTCACGTGAGATGAGCTTTGCTTTTGTAGCGGAATTCAGGTACCATCAAGTTCCCACCAGCACGGACCTAATTGCGTGCTAATTCTCGCAATCTTGAGTGCTATACGTATCAAATCGCGAGGCTTGCGTCTAAATCGGACTTGAAAGGTGAAGGAAAACTGAGGAGGAAGAAAGAGTTAGAGAAAGAGAGGGAGAGGAATCACCTGCTATGAGCGGCTACTTTTGGGGATAGCTACTAACCTTTGCCCACCGAGGTGCCGACCATCGAGGGATGTAGCTTGGATTGAAAAGAGAGACCAGTTCAAGCGAGTTTGAAACTGCTCTGCGCCCGGTGGCTCTGTGCTATAAGTTTGAGTTTGCACAAATTGCAAGCCTGCAAACAAGTTCTTTTACAGTCTTTTTGAAGCAAGTAGAAGAGCAATACAATTTGCAAAGCCGAATTCGATTCAACGGGCAATTTCCATTTCTAGCCACATTCTTTGAGAAGCCGAGCCAAGATTAAACTCGCCGAGGCTTATCAATGGTAGCGTTGGAGTGAAGATCGGGAGATAGAATCCAATTTAGCATCCAGAAAGGTTTGGTGCTTGATCCTCTTGGAGTTGAGATCTTGTGAGCGAAGGGAAAGTAAAAGTGATAGGTTAGTGTCTATTGTTTAGCCATCAAATTTTTGCAGCGAATTGCGAAGGACATATAACAATAACATACAACTCTGCCCGCCAACGCCCAACAGTTGGCGTTTAGTTTAACGGACCAGCGGCTAAACGAATCTGTGGCCCTCATCTCTAGCTCGCTCGCCTACTCATTATCAACAACCTAGACCTAGTTTCCAGTTAGAATTGAGCGAGATCGACCTGAGTTGAGTTTGGAGAGACCTCTAATTGGTCAAGACTGGGGGCTCGTTCCATCGGTTGCAGCGTAGATTACGGGATTTGAGGAGAGCTGATTGGGTAGAGTTGACTCAAGAATTACGCTAACTCAAATGATGGGGCCTAGCTAATGTTCATCTCAGTGGCTTGGATTGGCAAAGGTTATATAATGTCGCGAGTTGATCTTGGTCTCAGCGTCGCAGGTCGAGCCCTCTGCTTGGTTGCGATCATTTTGCTTGCAAATTATGGTGCCGACATTGGGGCGCTTGCTTCGAAAGATCGAGAGCCACATGGTGAGGATTCTAGTCAGTTGAAGAAAATTAGTGAAATTTTTAGATCTCAGGGACAAGAGACGAGCGAGTTGAAGAGAGCGAATTTAGTCAAAAGAAATGCGCAGCTAGATCTTGCCAACCAACCGGCCGATATAACAGATGATTCGAGCGACGATAGTGCCGGCGATTCAGGTGATGCAACTAGCGGTAGTCCCGAAGAAACAAGCCCGACCTCTTTCGACTACTCAGATGACATCGACTCGCCGGCCACTTTACCTGATCCTCCACCTCGCAGAGGCTTGCCAATACCCTTGGTCAGCAGCAATAGATTTCGAAATAACTTGACAAACGGCGACTCGTCCGTCATACGGCCGTCGCGCCAAACTGAGGACCAATCTGGACGTCGAGGTCAAGCGAATGTCGGCCTACAGTCGCCGCTGCAACCGAAGCAGCAGAGTGGTCCAAGCTCACTAATGCAAGTCACCTCCAATACTAGAAGGCCACCGCCGGACCAACCCAATCCGCCCGGCTCGCTGACAACTCCGTTGTATGTTAGAAGGGTGGTCGAGCTACCCTCCACGAATGCAGCCAGTTTGAGGTCTAACCAATCGAGGCAGCAGCAGCAGCAACAACAACAACCGTACTCCCAGAGGAGCGGAATGCACGACCTGGTGCCCTTGTCCACCTTCAATGTTGACATGGGCGCTGACCGAATGCTCATAAAACCCCACCAGCAACAGCACCAAAACCACCAAGCGAACACTCCGCAACCATACACAACAACCATGACAACTAGATCAAACATCTTCACTGAGCCAGAGCTTGCAACTGAATCAATAAATCACGAGCTGTTCAGCCAGGCAAACGGAAACTCTGGCTCAGTGATGGTTGTGCCCGAGAACGAGCGCCGCCAGGACTTGCTTTATCCCTCGAACGCAAACCCAAACGGTGGCTCCCCCTATCTGGCAACCAGAATGCCCAGTGCAGATCAACTCGATGCCCAGCAATCAACGCCAACCATTTGCTACACACCTCTAGCCCTGCTCATGGTTATTTTGGTCACCATGATGATAACAGTTGTGGTCTGTTTTAGTGTTCACATTTTAATCAAACATCTTGGAAGGCACCAATTTGGTAAGTCAAACGTGAGAGCTGAGCCCCTTTTGGCGACACCCTTTGCTTGCTTGTCAGTAGTCCTGGATTTCGTTCAATCTATCGCAAAGCTCCTTGCCCTTTGTGTCGCGAACCCAAAAAGGTATGAGAGTTGCGACAAGAATGCCGAGTAACGAGATTGTAAACAGGGTGTATTTGAGCACCAGTTTATCATCAGAGTGATCGTTAATCAAAAAAGGCGCCAGTATGGAGCAAATGCGCCCAACTACCAGGACTGCGCTCGAGCCACTTTGGCGCAGGTTGTTTGGATAGGTTTCCATGGCGATGAAACCGGTTGTTTGAATGGTTACGGAGACGGCCAGTTTTGCCACGTTTAGTAGCCAGAAGTTGATTGTTTCGCGAAGCTCAATCATGTCCTGCTTGGTGGTTAACTCAGAGTTTATCAGTGTTATTTCGTGGGCAAGAGCAGCAGGTGGGACTGGCAAGTGCGTTTGGTTGTTGATTGAAAGTTGAAGCTTTGAGTACGGAATCAGCTGATAAGTGAGCGCGATTCCAAAGCAGCCCAATGCCATTAGAATCGTCGGCAAAATCAAGGCAACGCGCCGAGAGAAAGCCCACAGGGCCACAATGAAAATGGAGGCGGCCAACCATTCGCCAAGCCCTCCAATGATGTAGTTGGTTGTTATGTCATCGCCGACAAAACCTTGCGCTTGGATTAGACCATAATAGGAGGTTTCTGAGATTACTGAGATTACTATGAAGAGTGTGGTTATTTTGTACAATTTCCTGTGAAATATTTGGCTCAAGTAGAACTTTCCCTCCTCTTGTTGTTGCAGAGATTTGCTGTACTCGAGCGCCAGATCAATCAGATCCTGGTTTGTGATTGAATCAGCCTCCAGTTGATCCTCTCTTTGGTGGGGGCTCAACTTTGAGTGTTTGTTTTGGATCTCGCCGGCGTCCGTAAGTGAGAAAGATTTTCTCGTTAGTGTTGGACTAAGCGATGGTTGTTGAAGGCTTACGCCTGTGTCCAACGAGCCCTCAATTGGTGGACCGAGGACTGTTTGTTTTCCCGCCGGCTCCGGAATAGGTGCCTCGATGGAAAAAGACTTCCTCAGTGCTTCGCCCAACATGCTCAGCTCCTGTACTGAAGTTTCAATGGGTTGCTGGCTCTCCTGCGAAACCCATTTACCTGATACACTTTGCTCAATTACGCTCGACGCCTTTCTAATCTGTTGCTGCTGCATTTGGGCGATTTGCTTGGCCAACTTGGTGCCATCGCGAACCCTGTTCATGCGACAAGCTCGCTGGAGTTCAATTTGAGCTCGATTGATGTGTCCCTCGCCCAGGAGCCACCTAATTGACTCGAACACGCCAAAGTGGAGCCAAATGAGCATAAGCAGCTGAGAGGCCAGCATTACAAGCAGACTCGTCCGATAGTTCATGGTTAGCTGGTGCACTATTGGCGCCAGCATCATTCCTGCGCCCCAACCAAGGCTATACTCAAAGACGGACACAAAGTGCCACCTCGGCGATGTTGACTCCATCACTGAGCGAGAATTGTTAGCCAGTTGATGGCGCGAGGATGATGGCTCTCATTGTTAGCACTACTGCTCACTTAGGCTGGCAGAAATCAACCCTCATAGCCATCAACTTACCCATCGTACTAAGTGCGTTTGCTGCGCCAACCTGGGCGAAGCTCATGAGCAGGAGGCAGATGTTCAGGAGGAAGTAGCTTTCAGCCATGAAGGCGCCAATGGTGGCCAAGATGGATATAAGAAAGCCAACGCGAACGCAGCTAAGGCGGCCGAATCTATCCGATAACAAGCCGAGCGTAACTGATGATAGGAGCATACCTGTTCAATGGGCCGTTGTTGCAAGTTAGCCTGCGTGAGCGCCAGTGTGTTTGTGTATGTGTGTGTGTGTGTGAGTGTATGCGTATGTGTGTTTCTCGCGCGCTCCCGTTAAGCTAGCGCAAGTCTTCCATTCATTTTCTGTGGGAGCCAACGGCCAACAGCCAGCGGCCAAGTGTTCGTGTCATCGGCGCGCCAACTTACCTACCTGTTAGAGCGGAACTTGATATGAAAGCTCGCAGCCATTTTCGCCCGCAAACCAAATCAAACTTCAATTTTCATTTTTTCAATCATTCCATTCATCATTTAGTTTTATTTTCCATTGAGGAATCCGAGCGGCCGGTTGCAGTAATTAGGGAGGAGGAGGAGGGATTGAGCGAGTGAGCGGAAGGAAGGAAGAAAGGTGGGCAGGTTGGTGGGAGGATTTGAGCGGTTAGATCGATCGAGTTGGGTTTGGCAGCGCTCACGTTGCCTTTTGGAGGCGGCCTGAGCTTGCCGACGGCGTAAAATCACGACTTTCTTCTGGCAGAGAATCAATTTTGGTCGGCGTTTGAAGGCTGTGAGCAAAGACAGGAAGCCATTTGCTAATTGTATTGTTGGCTCTCGTGCGCTGGACGCGCTTCGTGCCGCCGCTGAAGCCGAAGCCATGAGCCAACGAGCTCGCTTGGTCGGAACAAGTGAACTATGATCGCCCACGCAGCCTTTCGGGCGCCGCCGCCCAATAAGCCAGCCCCTCCATTCCTTAACTTTCCGCCGGCTCAGAAAGCCCCTGACAAATCCTGCCCGCTTGGTGGCATAACAAAAGGTTATAAATGGATTCCACCGGCTCACGTAGATGTTTCGCCTTTTAGTGGCTCTAAATCCCGTGTCTCAGATTGGATAACTGGATGGAGTTGGCAGACTTTGGCTGGAAGCCGTCTGCTTTGCTTGCTAGGCAACGTCCGAGCAACGAGTTCACAGACCCTCTGAGCACAGGAACGCACAATAGGCTCGCCCGATCGCCGCCAGCAACTTGATACCGAAAGCGAGTCTATGGCAAAATGTAAATAACAGCAGCCTGCTAGCTGGAGCAGCTGCACTATCTCCCAATGGCCATTCAGCATGACAACCTATTGGTTCATCATTCTATTCATTGTCTATTGTTGTTTGTGGCCAGACGACAGGATAGCATTTGATTTAGCTAGCCAAGCGGAGCTCTGGCCACTTGACTCAGTGGAGCTGCTCCACTCGGCTAGCTGGCTTGCTCTCTCATGGGCGGCATTTTGAGTTTTATTGGGCTCTTTAAAAGGAGACCCTCGCCTGCTAGCCTTCCCTACGAACATCTTGCACGCTAATGGGAAGTTTGCGCGTGATTTTGGTCTGACTTCTCGGCCCAAAGCTGGGACTACTTACACTATTCGTCAATACCTTTCCATACTCCTGGTCCGCATAAATGAAACCTGCACACTCACGCCCGTCCGACGTAGAGGTCTCATTTGCCGCTTCAATTTTGCATTCGTGCTTGTTCACCGCAATAGCGCCGCCCTCTGTCCACAAGTCGCCGCTTGGCCTCTCTGCGTCCAAGTCCAAGCTAGAACCATTGGCGCAGACATGCCCTAGATCTGGTGTCCAAATGGGACCCAGAACAACGGTCATACCAAACAAGGAAGAGTATACGACGGCAAACAAGGTTAAGCTCCACTGGTAGGAGCCCCATTCACCCACAATGTCACACACTGTAAGCTCCTTTGTTTGCCTGTTCGGCAGTAGGTGGCCCATCTTGCTGGTCTTCTAACTCTCGAGCTGGATCCTTCTTCATGCGAACTTTGTCGCCCCTTCGAGTTTCGCTTCGATATTTGGACAAAAGTGGGCCTAGTTGTGCTCACTTTTGCCAATGACGACGACAACAAGCACGGCAACTGTCGAGCCGTCTGAAGCTGCGACCGATCGAACTAGAGTGAGCTGCCTGGATTGATCATAAGCCTTTATGAGCGCCCACCGATTGGGTAATTTATTCCACTAAGCTATGCACTGACGTTCGTCCTCCACTCTAGTGAGGTGGAGGTGGCACCGAGGATCTGCCACCTAGCGCTAATGAATTCGTTCAAATGCATTTGCATCCACCTACCTTCCATGGAAGCCTCTCTCGGCCTCAACCGAAGTGCCAACTAGAGACTCTGGCGACCCAAATGCTGACTCTGCCGCCAGCAAGGAGGCCAAAAGTGTCGGCGGCTCTAAGTGGCGGCGAGCGGACTCTTTGTTTCAATGAGAATCTTGCACAAGCTGGACTCGCCAGTTTGCGCCAAACCAAGTAGCCTGAACCAGTGGGAACCGATCTCACGCTCGACACGAGGCTGCCGCTGCCACCACAAACAGGTTGTGCGGTTTGCCGGTTTGTCCTTGAGGCTAACCCTTGGCTCTGTTCGCGGCCGAGCGACGAGAACGGAACAAGGGAGGAGGGAGCAGATCTCAGCAGCGAGGAGGCAGCAACAACGGCAGCAGCAGCCTCTCGGCCTTACATGTGGGCCAATTTTTCACACGCCATCCCGGCCTTGCAACAAGTGGCAGCTTTACGAAATATAAACTCACTGATACTTGGATTGGCCGGCTTTTCGAGGGCCAGAATTGCCATGTTGGGACTGCGAGTGTCCAGATTTAGCCATCCAGCCATCTTCCCGTCCCTTTGCCTCCTCGCAGCTCCGTATGCTTGAGACGGCCAACCAGGGCGAGATTTAGGAGGTAGCAATTGCTGGCGGAATTGCAGTCTCCCGCTTCGATTCCAACAACCAACCGAAAGCAAGCCTCCAATTCAGCTGAAAGTGGAGCAAAGTTTAAGTTTCGCTTGCTGTCATTGAAAATGAAGATCAATGTGACGGCTTATCGGAAGACACTCAAACCAGACGGACGCGGCCTAGTGAGCATCGGCGCCACTCACCTTTTGGCACAATCTCAGCCGGCCACTCTCAATACAAAACGCACCATCCTCCAGTGCAACCCGCTTGCCAGCAATCTGAATCCACCGGAGCCGGTAAGCCGTCGCTCCCCGTCGGCCGGCTTGCAAAAGAGATGTGTGTCATTTTTGCCCCGCACCTGCAATAAGACTGCCTCCGTCAGCCAGGCTGCCTGCCTGCCTGCCTACCTGTCCCACTGGAGCTGGCTCACAAATTAACCGTCGGCGGGCACAGTGCTGCTGCCAATACCAATTTGTTGCCCTTGTTGTTGCTGTTGTCGGTGCGCTTGTTCGCAATCCGGCTGCTTTGAGAGAAGAAAAGAAAGAAAGAGAGAGACAACGACGACAATCAGCTTGCCTGGTCGCCCAGAAACTCTTGGAGGCTTGGCACTTTTTACACCTCTCTCGCCGGGATCAAACCTTGGTGCGAGCGGAGCGCCTGGCTCCAGACTAACAATTGGCCACCTTTGCGAGCGCAAAACAATCATATCGCACCGAGACTCTGCTCTCAAAAATGGCCCCGAGCTGTCGGAGATCATAACACCTCTGGCTAGCGCAATCTGGCTCAAATTGGCAGAATAAGTGTGTACGAGTGCGACTCTCCCAGTTCAAACTGGCACCCATAGCTAACTAACCAATTGGCATCCCCTCTCTCTCTCTCTACCTACCCACCCACCGACCAACCTGCCCGTCGCTGGCCCACAAGCAGACCTGATTGAGAACAGTAAGCAATTTGATACGAAACATGGGAGCGGATACTTGCAGGGGGCAGCCGAGCGGCGCTTCCCGCTCCAGGACTGCTCGCCAATGCTCGGCCGTAAGGGCGACCTAGCCGACAAGCAGCTCTGCATGCTGAGTCTCTTCCAGGGCCAAAGTGGAGCTGGAGCTGAGATTGGAGCGGCCGCCGAGGGACACCGGCGCTCGCAGGGGCTCAGGGACGAGCGGGGCTGCGCCTTCGACAATCCCTACTTCAGGGATGAGGCCGGCGCATACCAGCAGCGCCAGGCTTGCGTTAACCCGAGCAGACCAATGGGCACCCAACAAACTGCCGGTCTCCTGGCCACCGGGTGTCTGCCAAGCTCGAGACAGAAGTGCGCGGGGGAGGCGCCGCTCTCAAGCGAGCAGCTCTATTTCATCGAGCATCATATTTCTAACTTGCACAGCAGGCAAGTCACCTCGAGCGTCAATGAGCTATCCATATTAGGTAAGTTCCCCACCTCTACTCGCCACATCCATCCACTTTTCGCACCTCAACTCTTGCGATCATCAATCACTTTGGCCTCCGGCTAATCTCGTCGGATTTGTTCGGTTCGCACTGATTCGGGCTGAAGCTTTCGAGTGGCCCTTGTTGTGGTTGGTGCTTTTACGCCGGCAGATGCAGTCGGACTGCGTGTGGTCCAGCCGCTCTAAGTTGACCATCAATATAAGTTAAAACTAGCGCGAGAGGAAGAGCGAATGGAGGGAAAGCCTAATGGCTCTGCTATCATCTTGCCCACTCGCTCGCTGGCTAACTCTCTATACATAAAACACCTGTTCACTCGCAACCTCTTTGCATCACGCAGGCTCTCCAGGTGCCACAAGCCCAGGCCAGGTAGTGGACTTGACAAGCGAGGAACAACGCGCTAAAATAATAGCCGACCCGAGAGAGGTAAGAGCAGCCCTTGGTTTTGGTTTGTTGAGGGGAGGCGGACCCCTCGCGCGCTTATCCCTCCCACTAACTAACAACAATTCCGCCTTCCTGTCGCTTTAAATTCGTTTAATTCTTGCAGGGCGATCTGATTGCGGTTGATATAACTGGTCACGATTTCATTGGGCTTGGTTTTGATGTTTGTGGAAACTCACGCGACGGCATCTTCATCAAGTCCGTTTTAGCGCGTGGGCCAGCCAGAGAGAGTGGCTGCATTCAGGCAGGCGACAGGATCAAGTGCTTGAACGTAAACTTTGACAACATGACCCTCCAGGATGCGTGCGATATCCTCAATTGTGGCTCACCCTACAAGATGCGCCTATTGCTCGAGAAACAGGCGGCGCCGGCAAAGCTCACGGACAAACTCCGTTCGCCAACCGGCCCCAAGGCGCAAAAACACAGATCACGCTCGTTTGCTCCCGAAAGCCACCGACAACCATATGGTAGAGACGAAGGCACGGGTCCGGCAAGCGCGACCAGAACCTACATAAGACGCCTGGCTGAACTGGTCTCGCCGGGCGGCAACAAAGCGTCTTCGCGAGGGCAAACCTACCGTAGCCAATTCGGCACCCAAACACCGTCCTTCATCTCGAGCGAGCAGAGACCAATCGAACACGCTCGCTTTGGCTCTGTCGCAGCTCGCCGGCCTCCCTCGAACAACTCATCCCTCCTTCCCTCGGGAGCTCATACAAACGCTGGTTTTGCGAGCGAAACTGACCTGAACTCCAATAGAAGCAGGTGCCAATCGCATGGAAACTCACTAGATATGAGAGATCGCTACTCGGTAGACAGCGCCGAGACGTTCGGCTCATACTCTGCAACGAACGACTTAGCAGAGCCGGATAGCTCTCTCGACTACACCAATCGTAACGTCAACCATCCTCTGCATGGGCCTCCCATGTTTGAGCACCAATCGCGAGCCTGCAATGTGGCCGATCTCCGCCTCACATCATCACGAGATCCCACGAGCTCAAACAAGCTGCCGGTCAGTAGGCGTCAATCCATTGCTTCGAGTAGCGCAGCCCTGAACGAGAGGGCCAATGCCGGCGTAGACCAGCATCTAGTTCAGACGCAATCGCAACCAGGAATCGCAATGGATCAGACAGACGGAGTTACGACCGATGGATCACCTAACTCCAAGGGGGAGCGTCCTACAGAGAAATCCAGGAGAAGCCCAATGATGAGTTCCGTATCCACACCAACGATGAACCTTCTCACAAGCTCGAGCTCGGACCAGCCAATCGCCGATTGGCGACGAGTTTCATCGCGAAGAAGGAAAAGGGAGTCTCGCGAGAGTATTCGGGAAGAGACCGCAGGAAGTAGTGACAACAGCTTCACTGACAGCACAAGCAAACTTGTGGCCAACAACAGTCGAGGCAAAGTGATTGCAAGGGAAGATGTCAATGAGAGTGACTCGACTCAAATATCTACCACAAGACCAACAGGTGATCATAGTCCTGCCGACGGATCGACTCGCACGGCCACCACAGATAGAAGAGCTCAAGCTGTAAATGATCGAGATCTAACCCAGAGTCATATGGTTGAACCAGATCGTCAGTAACGTTCCGCCGTAAGAATAATGTCGTACTATCCAAACACTATGGGCAAAGGAACAGAAAACTTCAATCGTCCGGAAAAATTTGGTTGGTTTAACCTTGATTACGGATCGAGATTTAGATTGCTGCGCGCCAAAACGATATCGGAGCGACGCATCAGCAAATAGAAGATGCTGAAAATTTGGTTACTAGGTTGATACTGGAGTAAGATAGTCGACAACGAGATCAATTATGTAATGTACAGACCACTCGTCTCTCCGAGCTGTTAGCCAAAAGTTTTCAAGTCTATATATATACTTATATTTATCAATATTCATATTAGGAACACAAGCAAATAAATTTTGTATATTTATGACAACTTGCCGATGTGGCATAGCGATTTTAATTGAGACCAAGAACTCATCATGGGTCGATCCTTGAAGGTCAGACATTTCTTCGCGCTAACTTTACTGTTCATTCTCGCCTCAATGGGCAGAGTCCCGGCCCAATTCAACAGTCCCTTTATGATTCCTCCCTATGGATTTGGGTCACCATCTCTCCGAGCGCCGCCCTTGTTCTCGAATGTACCGTTTTACCCCCAACCTGCTTGGTCTCGGCCCTCCTATCCGGCAGCCTCTTACTACCGAGCTCCCCTTCCACCGTCGCCCGTGCGACAATGCCGCAGTAACGGAGCTTGTCGCGAATTAGACCATGGAACAACCTTGGCGAATAGCTGGCGGATCCAAACAACCACAACTCCCACTCCTGCGTACATATCGATTCGAACCAAGGCTCCAGGTATCGATAGGTCGGAGACCACCGTAGTAACCTCGGAAGCACTCTCAACGACTTTTCCAGTCACAACAACGATGAAACCAATCATAGACAGCACAACCAATGCGCACTCGTAAACCCTCGCCCGGCTAGTGTAATCTGATTCTGGTTTATTAAAATCATCTCACCTTGTCGAGGTTCCAAGTTCATTTATTAGGTATAAATATATTATATATTATTTATTTCATCTTACATCTTTCTAATTTCAGCCTAGTAGAGTTGCCATGCTTCCCATTTCACTTTGTTCGCGGACAAAAATTTCAAAGTACTGATAGATGATGGTTACAGCCAGCAAGATACCAGTTCCACTACCGATGGCCCCCAGGAAGTCAGCTAACACACTTAGAGCTCCGATACACAGGCCACCAAAAGCGGCAGCAGTAGGTATGTATCGGTTAAGTTCGTGAATCATCGATGTCTCACGATGACCTCTCATGATCATATTCTGTTCACGCAATTGCTTGGCGACGTCCTTTGCACTAGATCCAGACACTTCAATCCATGTCTTTGAGAAGAAGGCGCATGATCCGAGCATGAAGATGATATATAAGATGGCGTGCAGCGGATCTTGAACTATGTGGGATAGTGTTTCCGGTGGAGATAAGTAGTAACATAAACCACCGATGGGGTAAGCGCGGGCTGGTCCTCCACCTCCGACATCGGCCCACTCACCGAGCAGGTTCACTAGAAAGTTACCACTGAATTTGACGGCCAGCATCTAAAAGCAAATTGGACGTCGTCATCTGAGTTAGGGGATTTTCGAAACAATTTGAGTCTGATTTGAGTATAGGTATACAATCACTTACCTGTGATATAACGTAGAGATTGGAAACAAGTGCCGATTGGAGAATGATTGGAATGTTGGATGTGTAGAAGAGTTTGATCGGATACGAGCTGTATTGGCCTCTGAAACGAGCGGACTTGATTGGTAGGTCGACGCGGAAACCTTGAAAGTATATAACAACGGCGAATACTAATACGGTTGACAGCAGGTTCATCAGATTAGGTAAGTTTTGTCTGTAGAAAGCTTCGCGTAATGCACGGAATTTGTCACCACGGGTTACGAGTAGATGGACCAATGCAATGATGGCACCCTCAAATTCTGTTCCACGGCCTGTGTTGACGGTAGTAGGACTAAAGGCCTTCCAAACAATAGTTTCACAAATGTTTGTTGCAATGAAGAGCGAAATTCCAGAGCCTAAACCATAACCCTTCTGTAAAAGCTCGTCAAGAAGCAAGACAATGAGACCAGCGACAAAGAGTTGAATAATAATGAGCAGACAGACACCGAATCCAATATCGGACGGTTCTCCATACATGCCTGTCATAACGTAAACTATGGCTTGACCGATGGTGATCACCATTCCAAAGAGCTTTTGTGCGCCGTTGAAGAGGGCTCTGTCCTTTTGTGTGTCGCCAACTTCGATTATCTTCGCGCCGGCCAACAGTTGCATGATAAGACCAGAAGTAACGATTGGCGAAATACCCAATTCCATGAGCGTTCCACGATTCGAGGCCAAAATGACACGCATCCAGTAGAAGGGGTCCGCGGAATCACTAGACATGATTCCGAAGAGGGGTATCTGACAGCATACCAAGAATATGATCAGTGTTACTGCTGTCCATAGTACTTTTTCCCTGAACTGAATCCTCTTCTCCGCTTTCGCAACCTCAGGCAATATGCCACAGAACGGTTTTATTAGCTCTAAAAATTTGATGCCCATGTTTTGAGTCACTGGACGTGTGGTGGTCTAATTGATGTGATATAATAATGTACAGACGGTTCTAATCATGAATGATGATGTCAATTTGATCTAGTATTGCTAGCTCGATTGAGGATGCATGATTGGGGCTCTGTCCAAGATGCCAGTTGTTGATAGTCATGTTAGTGTTTAGAAATCTTGAATTCTGACAGCCAACGAGCACACACTCGGCACAATAGCACAGGCTAACTTCCTCTGAGGAAGTTATGTGTCGCGGTTTTTTGAGCGCGCTTGCGCAAATTTGTAGAATTGCGAATCAGCGCTAAATTCGAACAGATTTTATGGGCCGTGTTCCTCGGAATGCCCCAAGAGCCAATCACGATGACGACACAATCCGCCGCCCCATCCTTGCCACTAGCGCTTACCCGCCCATCAGAGCTCGCTATCCACAGACATTCTATCCTGGCCCGTTCAGTCGCCGGCTAAGTTCTCCGGAAAAACAAACAAGTCAAGGAGCAAGATTCGATCGCTAGCCACTTTCGACACGATTGACTTTATCTATTTACATGCATATGGGGCATAACAATTTACAATACTTTAACTCAAACTTTGGTACCGTTGGCACTTTTGTCTTCGGTTGGAGTTGGTTGCTGTACACCGTCTGTATCACCAGCTTCGCCTGTTCCCTCAACGACTGTATCCGCATCGCTGTCCTCATCACCATCCACCTCCATATTCTCTCTCTCCAACTGATCAAGTCGTTTGGCGAGTTCGGTTTCATCGATATCTGTGACAACTTTAGGCTGTTGATTGAATTGGGAATTAGTTTTGGAGTGTGACAAGAAGTGTCTGAAAAGAAGCGTTCTAAGCATAATACTAACCGCGTGTTGTATAGTGAATATACCCCCAGATGCTTTGATGGACTTTTCTATCTCAAGTAAGGCCTCATTTAGCTTTTCGAGTCCTTTGTCTTTATCCAGGGTTGTGGTTGTTACAACGTAAAGAGGTGGCGCAATAAGATTTATCTTGACGGGCATGTCCTCTGTCGAGCAGGCTATACCAGCTCGGAGGGCGTTCTTAACAGCATCAATTCCCTCATACAAACAGCACCCAACGTCGATGTCGGCTCTAACTTTGACAGCCTGCGACATGAGACGCCTCTTCATATGCACCAGTAGGGTTTCTTTAGTTTGCTCGTCGACGCCACACTCGTCGAGGATCGTAGGATCATTGACAGCCGCCTTGAAGATATCGTAGGAGGCCGCTTGGCGTTTCATTTTTTGATCGAAATGCCAAGCGGTCTTCTCGCAAAGTTCCTCGAACTGTTCGTCTGTCTTATAACCCAATATATCACCGACATGACGCAATATACTGTTGACGACCTTGCCTTTGGCAAATTTCTCCTCACATCTGATTATATCCTCAGGTGACACCCTTCGTTTCGATAAATCAATATAACCCTTGTCTTTGTCCACACGTATGACCACAACGCATTCGCTTCTTCCTACTCGGATTAATTTGTTAATAGACCTAATTCGCCTTCGAGACAACTCGGACAGTAGAATCATGCCTTCGATATTGTTGTATTCTAGTAAGTGGACGTAGGCCCCCATTTCGGCAATCTGCCTAACGTTGACCATCACAACATCGTCCACCTCTGGGAATTTTTGTTTGTAAAATCTACACTGGAGAGGCATCTTATGTGGTAGTTGATTTCAGGACTGGTATAGATCAAGTAAATTATATTGTGGCAGGTTCCTAGACAACTCGAGACCAATTCGATGGTGGAACGTGGATAGAAATTGGTAGTTTAGGTACAATGTTGTGAGAGTTGATGGATACAGCCACGCGACTTGCAGGCCGTCGGATATACGCATTGAGCGCATGCGTCACATTTTTGCTGGCGCGAAATGAACGATTTGAAGTTCCAATGGCTTTGCAAGACCTGTTATCTCATGCATATAAGATTGATCTATATTGCACCTTTTATTCATATCGTCTACATCTGAAATTGAACATAGCGCACATTCTGTACCCACGCCGACTCATCTGACGTATCAAAATTGTCTAGCTCTTGCGAATAAGGTTGGGAGGTCCATTGGTGGAACTTTCGGCGGTGGAACCTTGACCATAGAAACCGGAGCATCCGTTGATGTGACTAATGGGCGCTCATATGCTCCGACAAAAATGCTTCTGAAGAGAGCAACATAGCTAGTGACCAGACGTATGTTTTGACGGATAAAGCTAAGTGTTGGCTCGAAAATTATATTGGCTTGGGGTCTAGTTGAACCGAAACCAGAGCCCGTTGCTTGGCAGTGACAAAGCGGAAGCAAGCAGCTTATGATTACCATAATACCAACAAAACCAAAGGCTTTTAAAGTATTTGAGGACTGCATCTTGTTGTAGGTTGGTGCCAAGAGAATGGTTGAGAATCTCTAGAATACGATCAACTAGCTGGTCAACTCAAATGATACTCGCTGATCAATTGATTAGTTGTATTTATATAGAACGAAATGATCTCTCCAACTTTTCGGGTGGCCAACACGAGGCCTTTCGGGGAGATGGCAATTATCATTTGGCTGACAAACCCCTCTAGACTTTTCAGGTAGAGTTTCCCGCCAGGTTTATCATGGATTGAAAACGCAGCTTAGATGGCGTTTGCATTTCTATGTAACTTTTCTCTGAATTGTGCGTGGCACTGCTACACGACTGGAATCGAGTCATAATGCGAGGTAAACAAATGCAAACCTTTTAACTTTTTGTTGTCCCATGATTTTGTAAATTTCGTTAATTCCAACAGTGCTGTAAATTTTGCTCAAGTCATAGGAAGATCATAATTATTAGTCAGTGTGGTGTGATCCACCAGATGTTTGGGATGATAATCCGTTGCAACCACTGAGAAGCAAATAACACAGGAATAACGGTATCATTTCAGATGGATTTTGCAATAACAGAGTACAACGCTTTGTCATCCATCTAGCAGCAATACATTGTATCAGGAAAGCCTCTAAAATCAATTTCCAGGGCCAGATCGACCCGTGAGATGACCTCAGCCATCATGAAGATCAGAATTAAATCATTACAAGGTAGCGAGTACTTAATTGACGTAAGTGATAAGCTTATCTGAACACTATAACTACCCTACTATTATCAATGCCAATCTAATCGCAACCTACTCATCAACACAACAGGTGCAAGATGACCAGTTAGTTTCAGAGTTGAAGATTAGTATTGGTCAGAAAGCTGATGGCCTTAGCGTTGGAAAACAAAAGCTCATTTACAAGGGTAGAACTATGCAGGACTCAAAGCCTTTATCTGACTACGGTCTATCAGACGGTTGCAAAATACATTTGATAGTAAAGAAAGATGACTCTGAAATCTCGCCCTCCGATAGATTTGAATCCATACTCAGAGATAGACTAACTCGACACTTTGCCCCGCAAGTGGTCGAAAAAATAATGGCAAATCTTAGGCATGAAATCGAGTCCGATATAAACTCGTCTTCGCTAGACGATCTCGAGCGTCTTGCCAAACAAAAGCTTAACATAAGTGACAACTGACAATTGTTGGTCCAATTTAGGTTCACCAACAATCAAAATGATACCCTTAGTGTGAATCCAACCGACTCTTTGTGAAATCAAGTGATGGATCTGCACAGATTATCGTCCATGATTGGGTACGCCACTTGCCACTGTTCCCCATTAGAAATAATTAAACGTTTTTGCCCCCAAGCTGCCTGAGGCCCCATCCATTTGCGTGGTGCAGGTTCGGTCATCAAATTACTTTAAACTTTATACCCTACGAATGTCAGGTTGCCGTTTCAATAGATAGCAGAAGACGAATTTATATTAACAGCAGAGTTCAGAAAAAGCTCCACATATTCTAAACTCTTCATCACATACGGTGCAGAACATCCTTTGAGGTAACGCTGGCGTCGAGATCGGATTAAACGGACGTGAGATTGTTGTCCTTATGATGAATTCCTTAACGGAGGGCCTCTGTTTTCCAAAGCTCCGGTAGATCTCACTTAGCGAGGGTTTTTTTTTCAATTGTCCGGCTATCTGGTCCAAGGCTTCAAACTCTGTCATCAGTTCAGAAGCTTGGTAAAACAAGAGTGCGACCAACTTTCTCAGACAATCTGTTGGACTCTGCGATAAGATCACTTCAGGCTGCGTTGCCAAATCAAAGCTCAGTTTCAAGCACAATTTATCCAGGGTCTCCCTGTCAGAGTCAAATATCGTACCTGCATCCAGTTTATCGTACGCGTAATCGATAGCGGTAGAGAAGAATTTATGGAGGGCCTTGGTTTCGTGGACTCGACGCATATTGCAACTATCATTGGCAACACACCTAATGCTCCAAACTGGCGCCTCAGCTGGGTCAAGATCACTATGTACTTGGGTGTCAGTTATCACTTTGTCGGATACTGGGGGCCAAATAGCAGCAACGTGTAAGAATTTCAGTATCCTATACGGATGCTCATCACAGTCATTCATCGCATCGACAACTTGTTCGAATGATGCACATGCCTTCATATCGTAAGTTCGAGCTCCTGTTCTCCGTCTCGTGGTCAACTTGACGAGCTCGTCTTCATCAAAACGCTCATTGCCGGTGAATTGTTCACTTGCTTCAACAAAAAGGTCGAAATTCTCTAGACAATAATTTAATCGGACGGTAGCTGAAATCGGATCGGTCAAGCTACAATTTGTTTTCTCCCTGAAAACGCTGATTAGCTCTGAGAGATACTCGTAGTGTTTCAATGCTTTGCGATAGTAAATCATTTCGTATGTCGTTCTTATGTTAAGACCCTCAGATATTCCCTGGTAGAAGTTGTTCTTTGGATTACGGATTTGTACAAAAATAGGTACATGGCAATCAGTATTCGCTAAAGCTACACTAGCTGAGCTGAGAATCAATTTAACTCTATCTTCTGAGACTATAGTATCGCCCCTCGGTATCAGTATGATAAAGCCTCTCAGGTTATACCAGCGAACGAGGCAGTGAGCTTTTGAGGCATAATCATTTTTAGTCGAAACTAGATCGCGGACACAATCCGGCACATGTTTTGGCAATTCATATTCACCAAATTCTCTCTCATCCTCCTGCCGGACCCGAGATCCTTTCTCGCAGTTGAATTCATTTATATCGCTGTCGGCATCTTCGAATGTTGGACTATCGGATGAGTCTCTTTCGCTTTGAATCTGCACGTTTGCGCTGCAGATCTCATCTTTCGGTATATTATCCAAGAACTGATATATAATATCAAAGTTGAAGTCCTCCAACCGTATTGTTTCACGTTTCTCGCACCAGAGACTTCTAGAGATGAATCCTGCTGGAAGCTCTCGGTATTGACTAATCGGATCCGATTGCTTTGATATGTTCCATTCGGTAAGAATTTCCTCCAAGTTTGCAATGAATCGCTCCCAATTTGAAGCAGTTGTGTGGTCGACTATCTCGAACACACCCTCTCCTTGAAATACTCGCTCGGCCATGAAGGCCATAGATTATGGTCTTACACGATGCAACATCATTTATTTGTTCTAGTTGTGATTACATACTATTCTTGAAAAGTTCAGTATTTTTTCAGCCAATATTTGTGTTATGTTTTGAAAATAAATAATATCTCACCCCTGAAATGGAGATCATCTCAGTGCTTGAAGCGACTAAGTCTGTGCGAAGCTCGCGCAACTCCCACTTAGGAAATTTCAAGCCTTGTATATTCAACAGACAGCTTGGTGGTTCATCTCAAACCGAGACTCGCGAATAGCGAACTAGAGAGCACAATCGTACAGTGCCTTAAGTCATACAGTTTTGGAAATCAACGACGCCTTGCCTCTGGACCTCACCAATCCCTTGCTACGATCTACTTTGGGACACTAATGTCGGCGCGGAAGGATAATTGTTCCACTCGCGGGCATACTACACATGATCTATCATCCACAACAAGTGTGTGTAGGACTGGTCACGATAGAGCTCTTGGTATCCTCTCCAACAGACGAATGTTTAAAAACCTGTAATACTCTACTGCACCTTTCTCATTCCATCATCAAGAGATAAACGAAATGAGTTGGCCGATAAAAAGGAAAGCTGTAGTTCGGTTGGGGTTATATCTGTTCTTGGGTTCTCTGACTGCGCAAGCTTCTGGTTTGCAGCTTAGTCGTCTTGGACGAGCATCCTGGAACGACGGCCGCAAGAGACGAACTGAAAGGTACGGATAGTGACTAACTAGTTCATGGTTGGAAACAAAGCCTTAACGCAACACTGAATCTTTCCAACCAAATGCGCCTCCGAGCAATGATCGTTGTGAGTTGCCAAAATTTACGCCTACGTCAATCAATGTTGGGTTCATGATTGATTTAGAGGGATCGCACGAAGAAATGGGATGTCCGTCCAACTTGACGGACACCTCAATCCTTGTACATTATCATGTCCGTCCCCCTTATCCCGTCGAGGAAGCTGAAAAGTGTTGCCAGTGCATCAAGTGGTGTGCAAACTGACTTATGAGCTCGATCTGTGTTTATTTTAAGCGTATACAAATCAGATGAACTCTGCGTGATGATATGGAGTAACTTATGGCTCAGACTTGCAGTCTTTGATGGTTGGATGGGGCTTGCAGTCGATCGCTGTGCCAGGTCCGACCTTTGCCTATCCTCCCTGTGCTGAAATCAGCAGCTATGAAGTCGGAATAGATAGGTTCAATTCTGGGAGAATCAATCAATGGATCATATATAGTGAGTTAGAATCCATCGACTGTCAACCCACGACTCACAGTTCCTTCATCTTTTTGAATGATTGGGATTGGTTTGCAACTCGCATTTGGAGGAGCCGAAGCTGCAACTTAGGTTGCAAGACAAGCTAAGTTGCCTCTTCGGCTACCAAGGGCGAGCCCTATGAATTATCACGAGGACTTTCACCATTTGCAAGAGTTAAGACTAAATCAAGCTGAAGGTAGAACTCTAGGTAGCCGCTTTCGTCACGCATTATGGTCAAAAAGTTTGGGCCAGTTTCGACATTTGAATCAAACGAAACGTGTGATTTCGTTTGCGGTTTATTTACGAGTCATTTGTTGGAAGCGTTTGTTTTAGTTGTCTGGCTTAGGATCGCTGCAACCGAGTTTGAGTTCAATTGGGTAGCACAGTTAGCTTGGCTGCTTAGCAAACAAAACCCTAGGTGGATCATCAATGTATGTTTTGCGCACAAACTAAATGGCTCCAATGAGCTCAAATATAATTGTTATCGTTCATGGCACCCCCAAGCTTGGCTCCAATTGGCACGGAGATAGCGCAACGCTATCGAAAGCCATGGTAAAGCACACATGGAGCTCCATAGGCCGACTGGTTACTATTGGTGGCCAATGGTAAATACACGTTGATCAGTAGCTAGGTGAATCGGGCCGCCAGAACAAGCCATGTTTGTGTCTCCATTGGGAACCACTGGCCTTGTTTCTCGCGTTCGTGATACGTTTTAATGTCGAAAGCATTTAGATTCAGGAGTGTAATTCATCCGATTTGTTAAATATCCAAACGAGATGGAGACGAAGCAGCCTCTCAACAATCTAGGCAGGTTTCCATTCAAATTGGATTGATTGGAGCAGATCGGAAGAGGAAGATGACTTTCAATGGTAATCTCAGAGCAGAGCCAGCATTTGTAAGCAACGAGAAGTTCAAAACTAATAGGAGGATCCAAAATGATGGAGGAAACTTAACCACTTGTTGTTATTCAATCTCAAATTTAGCTTTAATTGTGAGTTCAACTTCTCACTATGAGCTCTATCACATGCAAGGTTTCCAATCTCCCTAACTCAACCCACTCTCTCCCTCTCTCTCAACCATCAAACTTATCCGGACGAACTGCCAAGAGCTCAGGTAGCCTCCATTTTAGCCCTTCTTTTTTCCATCAAATTCTTCAATGACCGGTCGCTCTACGAGAATGGCGATCTTCTTCTCACCTTGCGCTTCTACAGACAACTGGTTTACATAATCGTTATCCTGCCGCTTGTCTTACTGGTGCCGCTATACAACGCAGCTAGCGCCTTCTTCCTCACCGAGCAGCAGAAGGTTGACATTGGCTCCTCGTTACTCTCAATGGTGAGTTGAGTTCAAGAAGTATCCATGTGTTTCTGCATAGCCTCAAAACTGATCAACTGTCCGCTTGGATCCCCTAGAAATGCATCTATCAGGTGCTAATGCTATTGTTGGCCTTCATAGGCTTGGTGTTCGTTGCGCCAAACATCAGACAGAGCAGTATTGCAAACCAGATATCGTTCGAGCTAAGGAAGCACATAGAGCATCGTTACGATAACGATTTCTCGTACGAATTCCTTGACAGCATACAGGAGGAGTACCAATGTTGCGACCAGATTTGGTATCGGACGACGGGTTTTAGTCAGCAGCTACCTATGTCTTGTCTCGACAACTTGAGCATAGCGCACGAGCAGGTGAGTGTTTGCCCATCCGAGCAGCCTACGAGCGCTTAGCGACATACTACAACTAAAACCCTGCCCCAAAAACTGCAGACCTGCGCCCAAGTTCTCGGCTCACTGGTCAGCACTAGATGTGCTGTGATAGCCGCAAGCCTGTTTGTTATTCTCATTGCACTCGCCGTGCTAACCTGGATCGACATACTCGAGATTCTGGCCCTCTCGAAGCAGCAGTACAATGTTGGCCTACGCGAGTCTAAGCTAGAGACGCCAGTGGAGACGACCAGCCTTACGCAAGCAGAGCGACCGATCGCGTTGGACGATAGTGACGAGCTTGTTGAAGAGATAAACAAGCGGCTACAATCGGGCGAGCGCCCGTTGCAAGCCCAGGCCCGTGTGTCCAGAGGTCGCCGGCTGGATGCGGATCGGGAGGGGCCAGCGCAGTCTAAATCCGTTGCAGAGGGCCAGTGGCCAGCGGCTGAGCCAGGCTACAGCAGACGGGGCCAGAGCCCAATTCTAACGCACGCCAACTACCTTTACAATCCGCCGCCGAGCCCCAGATCTGTTAGCCAAAGTAGCATGGGCAATGGGCGCCCGGAGGAAGTGCGCCTGACGCCCACCAGGGGAGTGCTCAAAAAGTCTTCCTCAATTCAGCGCATCGATTCAGAGCTTGAGCTCGAAATGGACGAGCAGGGGGAGGAGGAGGAGGAGGAGGAGGAGTTGGGGGTTCGTGATTATCAGAGGCAGATGCAACGAAACGACTCACAATCAAGGAGATCCCTTTTGAATGTTAGATTTGCTGAATGAAGTCGGTTCATTTATTGTTGTGTGTATAGTCAGTAATAAGTTTCATCGTGTTATTGTTGTTAGTTGAATTTAACCACCACCAGTTTTCAGACAGCCAACTCCGGGGCCTCCGCCCATCTCGTTGCCCTGCGGCTGCTCTCGAAAGCTCACCTCTCTCTCTCTCTAGCGCGCGCGCGCCTACTCGCCATAGAACTCCTCGCTGGCCCTGTAGGAGCCCCCAAATTGGCCGGCTATACTTCTTGCCGGTCGCTTTGGTTTGCTCTTGCCCGGGAGCTTTCCAAGCTCCTTCTCAAGCTTGTTCATGCAGGTGATCAGTCGCTTGCCCAACTCGGCCTCCGTGTCCTGGCCAGCCCTCGGCTTGACGCCGTCCTCGTCGGCCTCATCGGACACACCGCCCGAACGAGCACTTATGCCGCGACATCCCTCGGCGTAAGGATTCTTCCTGAACGGAATTGGATGAGAGAAGGCGGGGTAAGCATCCGGTTAGTTTGGTTCTGAACTCCTCTTGATCCAAATTGGCCCTGGAGGGAGCTCAAACTTACATGCAGTCGGGATATGGGGTTGGAGTGGCCTCCACGGCGGAGATGGCGAGCACACAAGCAGAGAGCATGATGGCCACCAAGGTAGCGATGCGAGTTCCGTTGGTCTTCATCTTTGATTAGAAATTAGCTATTGTCAACGCCAAAAACTGGTTGTCTGAAACTTCTTCACTTACACTCAACGCGAGCAAGAGCAAGACTGACGAGCGAGAATGGAAATTGGAGACGAGCGAAAGGGAATTCAATGGAATTGAATATGTCTGAGGGGCTGCAAACAGTTTGAGTTTGGCCGAGGAGAACAAACAGAGTGGCAACGATTATGGGTATTGGTAGCAGTTTGAGGTTACAAAATCGCTGACTTGGCTCAAATTTGCGCGATTGTTCCTGTTGGTTTAGTTACAAAGTTTGAATTAGACGAGAGTTGGTTTACCTTGAGTTTGGGCCGAGACTGGGGCCGCCCCCACTCGCTTGCGGCTTTGCGGCCGCGAGCCAAGGAGCCAGACATGATCAGGATCAGGATCATGTCTGAGCTGCGGGCGCGAACGAGAACAGGTCGAGCGCCTTGGCCAACTTGCTCGCCTTGCTGCCGCGCCGCACGGGCACCTTCATGCCGCTGGGCGGCAACAGCTCCAGGCAATAGGCCGACCTTGCCGAGCTAGCCTGCCTGCACATGCGCTCCACCGTCTTGAGCATGGCGCCCGAGCCGGAAGTTAGGGTGGCCTCAAGTTGGTCGAGCGAGTTCAAGCCGCAGACTCCGTCCAGGGCGCCGATGGAGCATTCGCGGAAGCGAGCAAGCGCGCAGCAAGTGGGCCTTAGGGGCAGCGAGCGGGTTGGCTCGAAGAACAACTGCAAGGCCGCCTTCAGATCCTCCAAACATGGCCGCAGAGCTGGAATCCGCTGGTTGACGCACCTGGCCACCTTGAAGAGCCGCAAACGGAGGGCCCTGTTCGCCCTGGAGCCCTTCGCGGAGGGTTCGCAAATGGCCGCCAAGTCTGCCGTCCTGATCCTCTCCGTTGCTTGGGCCCCTCCAACTAGGGGGCCGCCCATGAGAGCGCCCTCTGCCTGCGGCGGCAGCTCCAAGTCGCGCAACTCGGCCACTTGGGGCGGCAGCGGCGGCGCCTGTTGCGAGTCCGCAAATGGGGCCAACATTGCAAACACCTTGAAGGTTTGGCATCGTTTGTTGTAGATTGCAGCGCAGCTAGAGGCTGCGCGCATCTCATCGCAGCGAACCTCCAACTCTGAATCGCTCTCAGGTAGCGCCTTGCTTGCCGAGCCCATGACGCCGGCAAAGCAATAGTCAATGTTCCTTAGATGACAGTCCATCTGATTTAATGCGCCCTCATCAACTGCATCCTTCTCGAACAAACTCTCGCCCCTTGGGAGTAGACTCTCGATTTCGTCCGGCCCATTGTTTTCGGCTTGAGGATCGCTAAGCAGTGGAGCCTTTCCATCAAACAGATCCAAATCCGCTAGCAACGGCGACTCGGTCGATTCGAGCTCCTTCTTGACTGTGAATCCGGTTCGAGCATTCGCCTGGTCAACGTTTAAATCCTTCTCCTGTCCGAGTGCAAATTTCTCAAAAACAAGGCACCAAAGGAGGAGGCCTGTCGCCAGTTTCTGCTGCCGCTGCCTGGAGTTCCAAAGCATCTTCTTGAGGAGTTGCCACTCTGCTCGCGCTTGCTGGCCGACTTGATTGATAGCTCGCAGCTGGTTTCACTCCTTTGGTTAGGTTAGCCTCTCGACTGGTCCTTTGAGCTGGCCAACACTGACTAAGTTTGCGAGAATGCTGCCCCAGCGAGAATCCGAGGAATCCAAGTGGCTAGTTTACTTTTGCTTGAGCGAAGACAAAACTCGTGCGACAGTTTTAATCTGCAAGCAAACAGCGAGAGCGCAAATCGGGGGAAGGTCAATGGGAGAGCGTCAAGTTTGGTTGAGTTTGGGACAAGTCAAGCTTCCTCGTCGTCCAATGCAACCGGCGCCAAGTTGCTAGCATGGCGAGAGCGCCGATCATCCGATCGGCCGCTCAGCCGGGAGCCAGGAAAGCTCCGTCCAGGTATGGGCTTGGGCGCGGCGACGAGGAAGTGGCTGGTGGGCGCGGCGGCGGCGGCGGCGGCGGCGGCGGCGACGAGCGAGCGAGCAGCCTTCAAATAGACTCCAAGCGGAGGAGCGCAAAGAGTTGTAAGCCAGTTGTTGTGGGCTTAGATGTGGAGGAGCCGCCTTGGGGGCTCATTGTCGCGTTGGGCCCATTGTTTTGGTGGCGGCGCAAAGTGGCTGGGACTCGCGCGCGATGGAGCGAGCAAATCTCGCCACTCAGAGAGGCGCAACCATCGCAGTTGACTGGCTGGCTGCCTGCTCGCCCGAACTGTGGGGCGCCGAGCGACGCCAGCAACCTGCTCATGGCCGCGCCCACAGCTCGTAAATTTGGCCCCCGACTGCCGCTTTTGGGGGCCGGCCGGCTTGTTTACGAGCGCATTAGCGCGGCGCCTGATTAGCGCGCTCGCTCTTGCGGCCGGCGGAAGTGGCAAGCGGAGCTCCAGGCGGCGGCGGCGGCCAGAGGAACCCACACGAAGAGGCGGCCGGTTGCGGTTGTGGTTGCGCGTGAGATTTGCACCGGCCTCAAATTGACGGGGCGAGCTCAAGGGCGGCTGCTGCGGCGGCTGCAGCGGAAACGGCCGCTGCGAGTGGCAAATTGGCAACGGGGCCCGTCGCTCGGGTCACTTGTTGTGCCAGCTGAGTTTGCGCGCCGCTGCAGCTTGGGCCCAAGAGGGAGGGAGGCAGCAACCTCGCTTCCTGAATGGGACCGGCTTGCTTCGTGTTCGGAGTTACGCCCAATTGTTACACTTGCGCCGCTCCTCCCCTGCCGGCCCCTCGCTCGGCCCACTGGAGCTTGCAGCGGCGCCGCCGACAGGAAGCCGAGCGGGCCGCCAGCTTGTGCGCGCCTCCCCCCGCTGGCTGCGGCGGCGGCGGCGGCGGCGGCGGCGGCGGCGAAAACGCCCAGCACCTCCGCCAATGCGAGCCGGCGGGCGGAAGTGGAGCGGCGCTCCCGGTGTCATCGCACTCGCAGCGCTCCTCGGCTCCCGTTTGCTGGCTCCGGGCGCCCTCGCTTCCGGCCTCAGAGCCAAAGGGGCTGGCGGGTTCAGTGAACCTGGCGGCCGCGCACACCTGCCTCGGCCGGATCTTACGTGCGCGCGGAACACGAGCAGCCGGCCCGGCCGCCAGCTGAGCCTAACTGTTGCCGGTCGATGAACTCGGAACGTGGAACTTGGACTCGCCGATAGGATTGCGTTGCCGCCAATGGGGGCGCCCACGTTCGGCCGTCCCGTTGGCCAAGCCGGCCCTTCTGGCGGCCAGAGAGGAGAGGAGAGGAGAGGCAAGGCGAGGCAAGCAAACGGCGCAAACTTGGCCGACGAGTTCATCGGCCGGCCGCCACTCAAATCCATTGAGCAAATTTGTTTGCAATGATCGGCGCAGATGTTGTACGCTGCGGGCCCGGTTTTGGCTCGCCTGTGTCCCGTTATGTCAGTGGCCGGCCCGCGGAGTGGTCGTGCGAGCGGCGCCCCCCCCCCCTCTCGCCGCTCAAGCCTCGGCCGCTTGCACGCGCTTCGGGCAGAGCGCAAAACGCGCCTCTGGCCGAGTGCATTGACACCAGCCGGCGCTCGTTGGGCGCCGGCCGGAGAGCTCGGCCAACGCGCTCGCAGTTGCCGGAATCAACACGTCTGCTGGCCCGCCAGTTTGCCGGGCCGGCCGGCCGGCTAGCTCGGCCGCGGACTGCAGCGGGCAGCCCGGAGCGGCCCAGTGGGCGGCGAGAGCGCGAGCGCGCGAGCTAGCCGGCTTGGCGGCCCCGAGGGCGCTCGAGTGGCCAAGGAGGGGCATGGCTGGCATATGCGCGCCGCCTCCTCCAACTGGAGCGCGTCGCTCCACGCTCTTTGGGCGAGCGGCGAGCCAAACTGGCAGCGAGCAGCGAGCAGCAACAGGCCAGCCAGTTTGGCCGCCGCTTGGCCAATGGCCATTTGGCGCCGGCCGCCCGGCCAGTCCGCTTTTTTGGCCGCTTAAACGAGCGCGACAAGAATAGAAACGGAAACAACAGACGGTCAACAGATGATGGTTACTTAAGTCGCCGCTCCTCCGCCGCTTCCCTCGGCTCCTTCCGGCGGGCTGGCGGCGGCGGCGGCGGCGGCAGGGGGAGCGCCATTGGAGCGGCGAGCGAAAGGATGGCCGCGCGGCCGCTTCCTGTCGGGCCGCTCGCTGGGGGTCAACTGGCCGTCTCGATTAGATTGAAGTGTCTCAAGTTTGGCCAACTCGCTGCTCGTTGGCGCCGCTCCGCTCCGCTCTGCTCTGCTCTGCTCGCTCCATTCATCAATTTTAACAATCCCCCCGCCGGCCGCCCGGATGGGAACGGAAATCAATTAAACTGGCCAGCCGCCAGCCAGAGCCAACAAGTGGGTGTCAGCGCGGCCGGCCGGCTGGCGCGCCGCTTCCGGCCGCCTGTTTGCGCCCAGAGCCGGATGTTTGCCGGCTCGGCTCAAATCTGGCCGGCTTGTTGGCGAGCGAGTGCGGCGTTGCAGCCGCAAGCAACTCCTCTAAGCGGAGCCTCCTTCGAGGCCGAGCAAAGCAACTGCAGGCGACGGGCGCGCCGCTGACCATTACGATGACAAATGACGCGCTGGGCGGCTGCGTGGCGCCGAAGAAGTTTGCTAAACGGAGAAAACTGGCCGCAAAACAAAGACACCTAAGTGCGTTTGTGTGCAGCAGCGAGCGCCTTGCCCTCGAACAAGGCCAACGCTCCCTCCTGGCAAACTTAGAGGCGAGCCACTTGAGGCGAACGGAATTGAATTAGCGAACAAACGAGCGAGCAACTTCCGCCCGCCCGGCCGCTCATGTGCGGGCCACATGGGCGCCCAGTTGGCCGGCCGAAAAAAGGGCAGGCGGCGCACTTGTCCGCCTCGCCGCGGCCTGGCCGGCTGGCGGCCAGTCGGGCCGCTCGAGCGCTCGACAAACTGGCTCAACAAACCGCCAAGGGGGGTGACACAACCCACTCGGCCTGCCGGTCGCTCGCTCGGCTGGCTGGCTGG